>Ga0316206_1001398_pt1 | contig 21551 bp, 22 predicted proteins | sample 6monthpyrite_MG_FD_204942 | JGI IMG/M metagenome (GOLD analysis project Ga0316206, IMG submission 204942) | Microbial mat bacterial communities from mineral coupon in-situ incubated in ocean water Damariscotta River, Maine, United States -... | ecosystem: Environmental > Aquatic > Marine >... | reverse complement strand
ATTCCGAGGGCTCGATCTCAGTATGAAGCAGGTTGAGATAGATCAGGTGATATCCCAAGCAGAAACACATATGGAGTTCTCGAAGCGTGCATTCGAGCGGATTGCTAAACTCAAGGATCAAGGGCTTCGGACTGACGAACAATATGACGAAGCCAGCCGGGCCCTCCAAATTGCCCAGGCCGAACTCGCCGGGGCACTTGGCTTGAAGGCATCGTTTGAGCTCGCCCTTGCGGAACTCGAGCAGATCCAGTCCATCTCGCCGTTGAGTGTCGCGGAAGATCACGAGGGATCGGATATCCACCAAACGGATCACATGCCCGCCCGGTTACCCGTATTTGCTCCAATATCGGGAACCATTGTCGAAGTCGACCACATCGAAGGCGAGTATGTCGAGGCGGTTGATGAACTCTATCGGATCATTAATGCCGAATCGGTCTGGGTCGTCGCGCATGTTCCTGAGTTTGATCTGGCCGAGCTGACGGATTCGCCTCATGCCAATATTTCGTTGCCTGCGTATCCCGATGAATCGTTTGATATCGCTCAACTCGGCGGTCGGCTTGTCAATGTCGGCATCGCTGTGGATCAGTCGAGCCGAACGCTTCCGCTTGTGTATGAGCTTCCCAATCCTGATGGACGCTTCCAGATTGGATTGTTGGTCGATGTGCATCTGGGAACGAAAAAAGCACAAAACGCGGTGTCGATTCCGATATCGGCGATCGTCCCCGATTCTGGGCGAGCAACGGTGTATGTGTTGCTCGATGGGGAGAACTTTCAACGCCGAGAGGTGGTTTTGGGCATACGCGATGGAGAGTACATCGAAGTTATGAGCGGCGTGGAATCAGGCGAATGGGTTGTTTCGCATGGTGGAAACGCTGTTCGACTCGCTGCCCTCTCACCCGCATCCTTCGGCCACGGCCACGCACACTAATCACGCCCATTTGGAGACTAAGTTATGGTCAAAGTACTGATCCGATGGTCGTTGGCGAATCGCCTGGTTGTCATACTCATTTCGTTTATTCTGATTGCTGCGGGAAGTTTCGTCACCGTGACGATGCCCGTGGATGTTTTTCCAGACCTGACTGCCCCGACGGTGACGATCATCGTCGAAGGCAAGGGGATGGCACCCGAGGAGATCGAGACGCTCGTCACCTTCCCGATCGAGACGGCGGTCAATGGTGCATCGGATGTTCGCCGTGTTCGTTCGGCGACGGCTGTTGGATTGGCGGTGATCTGGGTTGAGTTTGAATGGGGAACGGATATCTATCGAGCCAGGCAGACGGTGACCGAACGGCTGACGATGGTGTCTGGGAATCTGCCGCCTCAGGTTAAGCAGCCGGTGATGGCGCCGGTGTCTTCGATCATGGGTGAGATTCTGTTTGTCTCACTGACTTCGCCGAACCATGATGCAATGGAGTTGCGGATCACAGCCAAGACTGAGCTTCGCCGACGCATCCTTTCGGTTCCCGGCGTTTCGCAGGTGACGCCGATCGGTGGCGATGAGAAGCAGTATCAGATCGTCCTTTCGCCTCAGCGCATGCGTGCCTACGAGATCGGTCTTGATGAAGTGGCTCAGGCGTTGGAGCAGACGAACGAGAATGTGTCGCCTGGATTTATTGTCCAGAGCGCACAAGAAACGATCATCCGCGGAATCGGACGGATTCAGACAACCGACGACATCGCGGCGACGGTGGTCGCCGTACGCGACCATCGCCCGATTCGCATCGGTGATTTGGGTGTCGTTCAAATCGGCGCTGCGATCAAACGCGGAACCGCCTCGGCTTCTCGGCGCGGGCCTGATTGGGAGCCTGTGATCGAGGACGCGGTGATCCTGGCGATCCAGAAACAGCCCACCGCCAATACGCTCACGCTAACGAATCAACTTGATGAGGTACTCGAAGAAATTCAAAAGACGCTGCCCGAAGGGATGGTCATCAACAAGAACCTGTTTCGACAGGCGAGTTTTATTCAGGTTTCGATCAAAAACACCATCACCGCACTGACCGAAGGCGGCATCATGGTGATCCTCGTGGTGTTCCTGTTTCTGGCAAGCTTCCGCGCCAGTATTATCACCCTGCTGGCGATTCCGCTTTCGCTAGTGACCGCGATTCTGACACTCAAGGTATTCGGCGCCAGCATCAACACCATGACGCTCGGCGGCATGGCCATTGCGATCGGGATGCTTGTAGACGATGCCATTATTGAGGTGGAGAACATTGTTCGCCGTCTGCGTGAGAATGCTTCTTTGCCCGAAAATCAAAGACGATCCGTGTTCGTCGTCACCTTCAACGCGGCCTATGAGGTGCGGGCAGCGGTTGTTTTTGCGACGCTGATTATCATGCTGGTGTTCTGCCCGTTGTTCTTTCTCTCGGGAGTCGAAGGACGATTGTTGCGTCCGCTCGGGATTGCCTTTGTGGTTTCTTTGGGCGCGTCGATGGCGATGGCCCTGACGGTGACGCCGGCCTTGGCGTCGTATCTGCTGCCCAAGAGCCGGATAGTCAAGGCGAACCGCGATCCGTGGATTGTCCGTGTTCTCAAAAAAATGTATGCTCCGATTCTTGATCGATCGCTGAGTTCGCCTTGGTTGGTTGTGGTGCCCGCTGTGGTGATGCTCATCGCGTCGATGGCGGCTTTGCCCTTCATGGGGCGCAACTTCCTGCCGGAGTTCAATGAAGGCGCTCTGGTGGTTGGGGTAGTCACTGTGCCGGGGACTTCACTCGATGAGAGTGATGCGTTGGCATCTCGCGTTGAATATGCGTTGATGGGTCATCCAGAAATCATGGCCATCGGTAGGCGAACCGGACGCGCCGAAGAGGACGAACATGTCCAAGGCGTTGAAGCGAGCGAGATCGACCTCACACTCGATATGGATGCGCCTCGCCGACTCGGGCTGCCGACGCGAACCAAAGAAAAACTGCTCGAAGCACTCCGCGATGATCTCTCGGCGATCGCCGGGATTCAGGCAACCTTTGGCCAGCCCATTGGGCATCGAATCGATCACATGCTCTCAGGGACACGCGCCAACATCGCGGTCAAAATCTTTGGCGATGACCTGGTGACACTCCGGGCTTTGGCCAGTGAAATCGAAGAACTCATGGGCGAAATCCCCGGTGTGGTGGACCTCTCCACCGAACAACAAATGGAAGTTCCATCGCTTCGATTCGAGTTTGACCGGGTTGCGATCGCCCGTTATGGGCTTCAGATCGAAGATGTCGCAGCCGCACTGACGACTGCTCTGGGTGGCACAAAGGTCGGCGAAATACTCGAAGGCCAAAATACATTCGACATGGTTATTCGATACGGCAACTCCAAAGAAGCAACGGCTCAATCCCTGCGTGAAATACTGGTTGATACACCAAACGGAGCTCGGGTGCCGATGAAAGCGCTGGCGTTGATTTATGAGGATCGCGGCCCCAACTTTATCAGTAGGGAGAATGTGCAGCGCAAGATTGTGGTGATGTGCAATGTCGCCGGGCGCGATATGGGCAGTGTGGTCGAAGACACACAGGCCGCTATTGCCGAGCATGTTGATATGCCACGCGGATACTATGTCACCTTCGGCGGACAGTTCGAGAGTGCCGAAGCGACGAGTCGGCGCCTTGCTCTCTTGGGCGTGCTGGTCATTGCAGGGATCGGATTCCTGCTCCACCTTGTCTTTGGTTCCATCCGAGACACGCTCTTGGTTATGGTCAACCTTCCTCTGGCACTCATCGGCGGAGTTGTCGGCGTGTATCTTTCGGGAGGCGTGTTGTCCGTTGCATCATTGATCGGGTTCATCAGTGTGTTTGGAATCGCAGCCCGCAACGGCATCATGATGGTGGCGCATATTCGCCATCTTCAACAGACCGAAGGCGTGCTCGATTTCCGGCAAGCAGTCCGCAAGGGTGCTCTCGAACGATTGGCACCGATCATGATGACCGCGATCTCGGCGGGCCTGGCCCTGATTCCATTGGCATTGCGTGCAGGCGAGCCGGGCACCGAGATTCTCACCCCGATGGCCAATGTGATTCTCTTTGGGCTGCTCTCTTCGACCATTCTCAACATGGTCGTGGTTCCGGCGCTCTTTTTGCGTTTGGGCAAACCCGCAAAGCCCATCACTGAGAGCGACAAGGATCCAGAAACACATCCCCAAGCCCACCAACCCCCCGCGTAAAAACATTCACAGAACCATTTGATCTCAGGAGATTCGAATGAACATACTCAATAGACGATCGACCATCTTTCTACTCATTGTACCATGCCTGCTCTTGTCACCTGGCTGCACCACTGTAAAGCCGGGGCCTGATTTTTTGCGTGTGCAAGAACTGGTCGAACAGAGCACAGGATTCCCCGATACCTATAACCCTGAGGAGCCGATGATTTCGCATGATGAGATCATCGCGCTGCTTGCCGACGGGCTTTCGATTGATGAAGCATCGCGCATCGCCCTGCTCAACAACCGTCGGCTCCAAGCCCAGTTCATGTCCATTGGAGTCGCCAAGGCTGACTGGGTGCAGTCTGGATTACTCTCGAATCCTTCTCTAGACATGCTCCTTCGCTTCCCCGTCGATGGTGGCCGGAGCCAGATCGAAGGGTTGTTCCTCCAGAACATTCTTGAACTCTGGCGGATCCCGCTTCGTAAGGAACTGGCCCAGCACAAACTTGATGACACGGTGTTCACCATCGCCCGCATCGCTTCGGATCTGGTTGCCGAGACGAGAACCACCTATTACCAAGCGTTGGCTGCGGATGAGTTGCAGTTGCTCGCCGAGCGAAATCTAGAAAATGCAACACAGGGCTACCAAGCTGTGCGAAACCTGCGCGAAGGCGGGGTGGCAACTATTTTCGATGAAAACCTCGCACGCGGTCCACTCCTCGAAGCCCAAGTGTCGCTTCGGTCCCGACAACTCGAAGCCAGAGACGCCAGGCGGCGGATCGCCACTTTACTTTCAATTGATCTTGATGTGAATACATTGATTCTTCTTGATTCGCTTCCAGATCCGGCAGTGCCTCAATATGATGTTGATTCGCTCATCGAAATCGCTATGGATGCTCGACTTGACCTTCGGGCATACCAAGCGGCGATGGATGCTGCGGGTGTGAGCATCAACTACGAATCGCGCAATGCACTAGGCGAGCTTTCCATCGGGGTCTCCGTCGAGCGCCCACCAGTCACAGGCGAGACCATCGTCGGCCCAGCGATCTCGGCCACCATCCCGATATTCGATCAGAACCAAGCGCAAATAGCCCGCGCGGAGTATCAGTTCGTCCAAGCGGTGAAATCATTCGAAGCGATCCAGCTCAAAGTCACTCAGGACATCAGAAGCATCGCCGATCATGCTTCGACGGTTACTTTGACTCTCGCTTTTTATGAATCGGAACTGCTGCCTCAAGTCGAGCAGAATCTTGAAATGGCAACCACAGCCTACTCATCGGGCCAAGCAAGCCTAGTTGCACTACTCGAAGCCCAGCGAACCTATCTCGAAGCAAAGACCGGATACATCCAATCTCGCCAAGAGTCTGCCGCTGCGATGTTGCGACTTGAGCAGGCTGTGGGCAAGCCTTTGAAGCAGATTGAATAATTCGCCATATTTATCTCATATGGGGATTCAAAAGTCGGCGACACATTGTTCGAATCTTCGCTGTCGACGCATAATGCTTGATAGTGTTTTTCATCATTCGATTGTTTATAAAGTCACACCAGCGTTGACAAGCCGGTCAGTGATGTGGCTGTGTTCAAGCCGCTGGAACCACCGCCGGATGAGCTGGCGAGACTTGAACCGCTGGACTTGCCACCGGAGCCGCTGCCTGATCCGGAGCCGCCGCCGCTTGATCCGGCTCCACTTGATCCTGCACCGCTGAGTCCGCCGAGGCTTGAAGCGCCCGCTTTGGCCATGTCGTTGTGAGTCCAGACGCCTTCGGCGAGGTAGGTGTTGGTGCCGGGGATGTGGATGGAGACGGTGCGGGTTGAGGCGTTGATGTGTTCGATGGTGGTGATGGGTTCTTCATTGAGATCGGCGTCGATGAGGCGGTCGCCGATGCTCAGTAGTTCGGCGGCACAGAATCCCCATTCGTCGGCTCGGCGGATGAGCATGGGGTGCTCGAAGGTAAGTTTGATTCGGCGGTTGATGACATAGAAGCCGTCGTGGGTGCCAAGGGTGATCTGTCCGACCGGGGCGGGTGTTGATTGAGCACCATCAAGGCCGGACTCGGATCGCCAGTCGTACTGGGCTTGCCAGTCGGCGTCAGGTTCGAGACCGGGGATGGAGAGGGACATCAACAGGTCGCCTGGGGTGAGTGATTCGATTGGGGTTCGGCTACCGTCGGCTTTGGTGACGAGTGTGCCAAAGAGGAAGCAGTTGGACGAACCGCCTCCGGAGCTGCCACCTCCAGAAGAACCACCACCAGAGGAACCTCCGCCGGAACTTCCGCCACCACTTGATCCACCACCCGACGAGCCGCCACCGCTCGATCCTCCTCCGCTTGAACCGCCGCCAGAACTACCTCCACCAGAAGAGCCGCCGCCTGAGCTGCCGCCGCCACTTGATCCGCCTCCTGATGAACCGCCGCCGGAGGATTGGCTGGAGGAGCCGGCGCTTGACGATCCGCCACCGCCGGTGTTGGTGGAATCGAATGAGCTTTCGAGGGTGCTGTTGGCCGAGCTACCCGGCGGCGTTGAGCTGCTTTCTAGTGTGCTGTTGGCTGAGCTGCCCGGCGTGGTGCTGCTGTTGTTACTACCGCTCCACTCAGTGCTAGCGATCGACGAACTTGAGAGATCGCTGGAGCCGCCGCCGGTTGGGGCTTGGCCAGTCGCCCAGACGGGGAGGTACAAGTAGTATTGCGATGGCGTGGGCATGGCGGTTCTCAGTTGGCTTTGGTGACGGGGGTGTACCAGCCGGTGGTGTTGATGGGTTTGCTGCACTCGCTGGTGGCTTGCTTGATCGCCTCTTCATAGTTCATGCGTTCGAAGACAGACAGGGCGCTGCCGGGCGAGCAGTTGACGACGCGGAACTTGTGCTGCTCGAAGTGCGGCAGCAAGGCCTCGAAGCGTTTACACAGAGATTCGTAGAGTGTGTTGTTGTAGCGGATGACATTGGGGGCGCGTGCTTCGTCGAAGGCGTACCGGCGATCGTCGGTCATCTTGAAATCACAACCAAGCAGGTACACCGTCCGGAATCCAAGGTGGTAGAGCAATCGCATGGCCGCGAGCATGACGCTTCGTTTGCCCTTGATGCCCAGCGTGTCGGCTTGATTGCCATCGTTGCCCCAAGGCACGCTGTCGCCGGTCAGGAACCGTTCGTGATCGAAGTGGTTGCTTCGGCGATAGAACAGCACGCTTGGCATCTGGCTGACATGAAAGGCGCTGGGTTGCATCGAACCGTCGGTCTTTTGGATGCGTAGCCGACGGACGCGATGGCACACCGGCACGAACTTGGTGATGCCGGAGTCTTTCCAGCCTGTGTCGATGAATCGGCCCGGGTCATCGACGCAGGTCCAGAGGGTCGGGCGATGGATCGTCCAGGCGTTGTTGACACCCATTGTCACGATGCCTCGTTGGTTGAGCAGTGAGAGATCGAGTTGGTTGAGCGATGGGCCCGAGAGCATGAGGAACGCGGAACGCCCGCGATAGAAGTTGGCCATCGAGATCGAATCGAAGTCCGCTGTATAGAGGCGGAGCCCGGTTCGGGCGGGGGAACGATTCTTGAGCCCGTGCTGGAGGGCGTTGATGTCGGATTGATTGGGACGGTTGATCATACAAACCTCCCGGTGATGTATTGGCTGTTCAGGTTGTCAACGAGACCGACGCGGCTGATCTGCTCGATCCACCAGCTCTTCGGTCGTACGGTCGGGTGCAGGTTTTCGCCTTGCACAGTGATTCGGCTGGGGCGCGTCGAGATCGAGAAGCAGAACCACCCCCTGGGCCTTGCTACGCGTTGCATCTCATTGAGCACCGGGATCACATCCTGAATCAACAGATGTTCCATCGCGTCAAAGCTCGTCACGACATCGGCGACACCATCGAGCAGTCCGGTTGCGTGCATCGGCTTGGCGATGTCCGCTTCGGGGAAGGCGAAGTCGATGCCCAGCCCGTCAATACCCAGTCGGCGGAGGTGATGGATGAAGTCGTTTCGGCCGCATCCGAAATCAACTACAAGCCTTGGCTTCCAGCGTTGGACGATGGGAACGGCGTGCTGGCCGTGGTTGGTTGAGCCGTAGGTTGAGCCGGGGCGTGATGCCAGCTCGACATACTTGCTTCGTTCGTGATTCCGCTTTGTATTGAGGGCGATCGTCATCCCGCACCTCCATTGGCCAGCAGGTTGAACTTCCGATCGCCGTCGGCGGGGTCGGCGATCTCGATGCAGCTCATGGCTTCTAAGATCCACACCGGGCTGCCCAATGAATCACGCTCGCAGGTGAGTTGGACGGCGACGCCTTCGGGCACCGGTGCGATGCGGGGTTCGAGCGAACGCGCGGGCGGGCAGTTGTGCAATACGCCGGGGAGATCACACACCGGGCCGACGCCGAGCAAGCCCTCGAAGCCAGTTCCGGGCACCGAGTCGTTGCAGTGATGGGCCTCGAAGCGATTGATCGCCATGCGTGATGGATCAGTACCTGAACCGATCCCACCAACGAGCGGCACATATCGCAGGTAGGTTTCGCTGCCGGGATTGCCGTCGAGCCTGGCCTCGGTCCATCGGTATCGCCATCGGTTGGCTTCGGTAGGAATGGGTTGCGACGCGCCAAGGATCGCGGTGATGCGACCGAGCGACGGCCGCCCGAGTTCGATCACCGCCCAGCGTTCGCCTGTGCCCGGTTCTTTCCAGAGAATCGGTGCTCCACCGATCGGGTTCGATACAAGCGCCGTCTCACCCGCGCGGAGTTCGCAGGTTTCATCGCTGGTGTTGAGCACATGGACGCGGGCTGGGGTGGTGCCGCTGATAACGCACAGCCCGAGCTTTCCCGGCTGGATCGTTTGCTGGGCCACCACGAACGACAACGGCGGCGATCCCAAATCAGCAACATTGCCCTTCAAGGGCGTGCGAGATTGGAAGGTGCGTTCATCGTCGTTGGCGGGCTCGATGAGCACGCCGGTGATCGCCATCGCATGATGGGCGGGCAGTTCGATGCCCGAATCGTTGCGAACGAGCACCAACCCGCGTTGGTTGAGCTCGCGGTGAGCATCGGCGATGGTGTTGCGCTCGCGGGACTGGTGCGCGATCGCCGTGTCCACGAACGCGTTGTATGCGCCCGCGGGGATCTTGAGCGGGTCGCCTGATTGTACTTTCCAATTGCTCATGTTGGCGTCCTTGCCAAGTCGTTGCTACGGATTTACACGGATAAGCGCATATCCGAAATGGATCGTTCCTTGATGAGGCAGCTCAATTTTGAATGATCTAACCATTCGCTGATCAAACTCTAAATGACATCCTCTGAGGCTGCCTTTACGACGCCGGCACTCCATGATCTTCTTCCACGGATCAATTGATGCCGGTTCATCACGAAAGAACGCTAGAAACCAATTCGTGCCCTTCGGATTTAAACTACGCATCTTTGATGCGTCATCCTTCACTTTTTTGGGACTAAAATCGCCAGCTTCGATAATCGTTTGACGACCACCATTCGGAGGGCGAATCCAAATGTCTACCTGCTTTGGACGCGTGTTAATTGGGTACGGTTTTTCATGGACGATCTCTAGATGCGACAAGTCGGGCATCATTAACAGAAACTCGAAAATTGAGACAACCAGTCCCGTTTCATAAAAGCTGGATATTGTGGGCTTTCGCTTGTCAGATCCAACTCTTCCTGCAGTAAGTATAAATAAACGATCCGCTACATGACGAACAGCTGGCTCAACTGCTCCACAAACAGACTTAGATATCAGGGCATTCTTCATATTTGTTCTCCAGTGGTGTACTGATACAACATAGGAGTTATGCCGTTCATATTCCGAGACTCCCAAAGTTATTGGTGTCGTAAACCCGCTCGATATACGCGGCGATGGGTCGTTTGACGATCGCCTTGGCGGCCGTGTCCTCGGCGTCGGCGTAGCGGACCCAGAGGTATTCCCAGCCCTGCTTGTTGATGCCGATAATTGGGCCGACAGCCAGCCCGGTCACATTGGGACTCACCGCGAAACGGAAACTGATCTCCCAGTCGTCTTGTGGATCGGAACCACGGCGCGATCCCGACGCGCCAAGGAACAACACCTCGCCCGCAGCGAAGCCCTTGAATCCTCCGTTGTTGACCTTGCCCGTGAGCCCGAAGAGCATGACCTTGTAGGCCTCGGTCACTTGGGCGGCGGTGAGGTAGTGCGTCTCGGAGAACTGGTACACCGGTACGGTGATGTCCACGCCGTTGACACTGTCGGCCGTCACCCCGATCCCGCCCTGGAAGTTGGGCGCGGTCGTGCCAGGGGCGGCGTAGGTGCCGATGGTTTGTTTAGATTGGGTGATATGCTGGGAACCGCCGCCGGTATCGAAGTTGAAGACACTCTCGCCCGTTTGAGGCGGAGTGGATTGCTGGTTGGGAGCGAACCGCACCGACGCGTCCCAATGCTCCGGCCCGACTGGTTCAACGGCCACCGCCTGACGAGGCAGGTTGTCGTAGGTCGTTGGGCTGGCAGCTTCGACGGCAGAACGCGCAGCGAGATCATCGTCCGTGCCACGCACCGTGTAGCCAAGCTCGGCCGACGGGTTGTCGCCCGTGGTTGATCGTCGGCTCTCAAACTTTTCGGTGACGGTGATGGGCACGACGGAATGCTCCTCTTGTGGGGGTTCGTGGGGGTTATGCGAATGTCAGTCCGCCGGTTTGGGCGGCGGTGACGAGTTGTTTGGTGTTCTTGGCGGTTTGCTCGTTGGCTTTGGCGGTGCGTTCGGCGACGGGGTCACCGCCCGCCAGACTCTGGACGGCCAGCGCGTTGAAGGTGCCTCGCACGGTGGCTGATCTACCGAGCGAACCGCCCAACCCGGCGAGTTGACGCTGCACGCGATCGATCAAACCTTCGATGGAACCCGATGACCCGTCGGGTTGATTGGCTTCCGCTTCGCCGCGTTTCTTGGCGGCCTCGGCGATGGCTTCATCGAGTTTCTTGCGGGCATCATCGAGTGCCTTTTGTGTCTCTTCGATCTTGGAGTTGGTGCGATCGTCGAGTGCTTTCTGGGCCTCATCGAACTGTCGCCCGATCTCGGCGAGTGTGGCTTCGTTCTCTTGGGCCGACCGGTCTCGTTGACGATTGCGGCTATGTTCACGATTGGCGAGGGCCTGCTTGGTTTGTGATTCGATTTCATTGAGCCGGGATTCGAGTTGGTCATCGATACTCTGCTTGGCGGCCTTGACATCGAGCGACGAATCGAACAGCCCTTGGATTTCAAGCATCCGCTTGGCGACGAACGAGGTCGCGGTTTCCCAGATCTTCTTAAACCCGCTGGCGAAGTTGGTCCAGGTCTTGGAGAGGAACGAAGTCGTCTCGATCCACGCTACCTCGATGGCGTGGAATCCGATCTGGGCGGCCGCCAACGCGCCGAACCACATCTGCTGGGCGGTGCTGATGAAGAACCGCTTGGCTTCGAGCCATGCTGCGTTGATGGCCGCGACACCCTTCTCCCAGACGAGTTTGATCGAGAGCCAGAGGATCTGGGCGGCGAGTTCGACATCGCCAGCAGCTAACGCATCGGCCATGCCGCCGACGACCTTGGTCACGATGGCTTTGAGTGCGTTGAACTGATCACCGAGCCAGTTGAGTGCCTCGGCCCCGGCACCGCTTGAAATCAGGATCGCCCCGCCAATACCGATGACCGCCGCAACGATCAGCCCGATCGGCGAGAGCAATGCGGCAAGCACAGTGCCCATGATTCCGATCGCTGCGCCGACGCCGGTGATGATCGCGGCCAACGAACCGAACACGGCTCCGATGGCGACGATTGCAACTCCCGCGAGTACCAAGGCGATGCCAATACCGATCATGACGGCGGTCAGCTTGAGGATCGTGATCACGAGCTTCTGGTTCTGATTGATGAGGTTTGTGATCCAACCCGAAATCTTTGTGATCGCATCAGCCGCCCGGCGGACAGGTTTCTGGATGGCTTCGCCGATGGCGATGGCGATGCCCTCGACCGCCGAGAGCAGTTTACGGAACGAGCCACCGATCCCCGCGTCCATCTCCTCGGCGGTTTTGGCCGCCAATCCAGCCGAGTTCTTGATCTTGTCTTGGAGTTCATCGAACGCCTCAGCCGACGATGCGAGCTTCAATGCAGCGGCTTGTCCTCTACCGAACAAGGTCTCGAAGATGGACAGCCGTTGGGCTGAGCCGAGGCCCTTGGTCGCTTTGGCTAGGTCGTTGAGGATATCAGCGAGCGGGCGCAAATTGCCCTGTGCATCGACGGCCTCAACACCAAACTTGCGAAGCTCAGCCTGTTTGGATTCGTTGGAGAGGTTTTTGTAGGCACGGGCCAGCGAGTTGCCAGCGAGTGAGCCCTTGATTCCGTTGTTGGCTAGCACCGCGATCGCGGCAGCGGTTTCCTCAATGCTTGCGCCCGCCTCGGCGGCGATCGGGGCGACGGGCTTCATGGCTTCGAACAAGTCCTCGAGTGTCTGGGCGCTGCCGTTGGCGGTCGCGGTGAGCACATCGGTCACGCGGGCCATCTGATCGACGGGCAAGGCGAACCCACGCAAGGCCGCCCCGGCGATCTCGGTGGCTCGGGGGAGTTCCGTGCTCGTCGCACGGGCGAGTGCTAACACGGCCTCGGTGCTTGCCAGGATTGCTTCTGGTTTGAATCCGGCGCGTCCAAGTTCAGTCATCGCTTCGGCGACCTGGCCAGCGGTGAATGAGGTCGTCCGCCCGAGCCGTTTGGCTTCTTCACGCAGCGATTGGAACTGGGCTTCGGTGGCACCCGTCACGGCTCGCACCGCACGCATCTTGTCGTCGAAGCCCGCGAACACCCGCGTCGAGATCGCAAAGCCTGCTGCGAGACCGGTACCGATGCCGGTCAATCGTGCACCAATCCGCTGCACCGATGAACCGAACGCCTTGAGCCGTTTCTGGGCGCGGTTGAGTCCACGCACGAGCTTGTTGTCGTTGGCGTACAGCTCGATGTAGGCCGCCCCTGCTCGGATGCCGCGTGCGGATGCCATAGCGATCTCCGATCAGGTGTTGATGGTGTTGTTTGAAGGCGGAGCGACCCGCCCTTCCTTCATGCCCTTGTTGAACGAAGATTCCTTCTCCTTGCGGAGTCGGCCGGTGCCCAAGAACAATCCTACGAGGCCGGTCATCGCGGGGAGGGCTGGGCCGAGCATGGGGATGCCCGCGACGGTTGGGCCAAGTTGATCGAGTGCGGACAAGGTCAACTGGCTGAAGATGCCACGAATCTCGCCCGCTCGTTCGATGTTGGACTTCCATTGCGAGCCGGTGCGTTGGGTTTCTTCGAACCATGCGCGGTACTCGGCCTCGGCCTCGTTGAGCGAAGTCGTCGCGGGCAGGCCGGTTGATTGCTGGACGCGGTTGGGTGTCTTGACGCGGACGAGATCGCCGAGATCAAAGCCGGAGCATGCCCCCAGCGCGAGGGTGATCATGATGAGTGCGAAGCCGTAGGCGTAATGTCTGGGTTGCATGGGTGCGCCTCCTTGCGCTTGGGTGGTTTGTTGCCGTCGATGAAGATCTCCTTGAGGATGCTCACATCGACCTTCTGCTTGGGTTTGAGCGTCACGGCGAACGGATCAAAGTCGGTCGGCCTGAACGCCCGGTGTTTCTTTGCATCGCGGTTGGCGTTGGCGATCAGGGCCATGAGCGAGCTGGTGCGTGCCCACTCGTCACGCTGTTTGCCCTCGGCCATCGTGGCCAGCTGCCGCAGGGTCAGGGCGGCGGGATCGATGCCGACGATACCGGCGAGTTGCCAGATGAATCGCCAACACCCCCCACATGACCTTGCAGCGCTTCCTCCGCGATCCGATCCAGTTCGCCGTTCTCGATCTTCTGTTCGATCAGATCCCTCGCCTTGTCCATCACCCGCTGGGTCGTTTCGAGGACTTTCTTGAGATTCGCCCGGTCCCTCGGGCTCGGGGAAAAAGACACGAGTTCTTCGAGTAGGGCCGTGGTCGCGTGCTCGATCGCGTCGCCCGCCATTGCTTTGCCGAAGTCTTCATCGCTGACCCCCTGCGCGTCGGCTTCAGGCTTGCACACGGCGTACACGATATCGCACAGCAGCACCGGATCGGTGATGAGCCGGTCAATGAGCTTGCCGCCGACGACTTCGAGCAGGTCCACATCGAGCAAGCCCCGGACGCGTTTGATCGCGTTGACGGTAATGCTCACGGTCCAGGTGCGTCCGGCGTTGTCTATAAATGTCTTCATTTATTGCTCCAATCAAATCCATGCGGGTGCGGTGCCGTCGTATGTGACTTTGGCGGTGATCGACACTGTGAGTGCTTCTTCGAGTTGTTCGCTTCGGCTGAAGTTGGTGATCGAGAAATCTGCTTCGAGCCCCTCGCCCACCGGGCCGTCGAGCACCTGCAAGCCGATCACGGCGTTGTTGAAGAACGCGTCCTTGATGGCGGTGAATCCCGCGTCGGCGGTGTCCCACACCATCTCAAACTCGACGCTCGCCTCCTTGAGCGTGCCGACGGTCGCCCGCCAGCCCGCGTTGGCGCGGGTCGTGATGTCGGCTTCGCCCGTTTCGAGCGAGAGCGTCACATCCTTGACATTGGCGAGTTCGGTCCATGCACCGGCACCGCCAACGCCTCCGGATTTGAAGTTGAGCACGGCGTCCATGCCGAGTTTGATGGCCATGATGATCTCCTATCTGATCGAACCAGCCCAGTATTTGGGCAGGCGGTCTTTGGTCTTGGTGAGTGCAGGGCCCATGAACGGGCGTTTGGGGTATCGTTGTTTGCGGTAGCGTCCGCCAAACTCGTGAGCCCGTCCTGACTGGCCGACGATGCGTTGATCCGGGCCGATGAGCACACGCTGGCGATTGCGTTCGACAGCGAACCGAATTGAGTTGCGCAGCCGACCACGACGGGTCTTGGGCGGCCTGCCCGGCTCAGCGGGGTTGGCGCTCTTGCGGATGCTGCGTTTGGCGGTGAGCCGAATCGACGCGCCCGCGTGCCCGAGGTTCTCGATGTTCGCCCGGCGTGCCTTACGGAGCACCTTGGGGATGTCCGAACGGGTCTTGATGTTCATGCCGATTGCTGCATTCATCTGAACACCCGGAATGTCAAAGTGATGATGCTGGTGAATACGCGCTTCTCGGTGAGGTGCTCGGGTGCGAAGACTGGTTCGGTGCCCACCTTGAGCACCGGGATACTGCCGACGCCTTCGACTTGCACGCGTCCTCGTCGGAAGTGATCCGCAATCTCCTCGGCCAAAGTCATCAACGCATCCGATTCACTGTCGTCTGCAACCTTCTGCTGGATGCCGATGTCGATCGCGTAGTCGTGCTGATTCTGGTTCCGGCTCGATGCCAGGACTTCGATCCCCTTGGGCACGACAGACACATGAAGGTCGACCATCTCTGGGAGATCAAACACCGGCTGGTAGTGTCGCTCAGCCGTGAGTTCTTGGCTCAGACTTGCTGCATTGAGCGAATCGACAACCGCATCAGCGATCAAGAGAAGCACACTCATGGCGTGTCTCCCGTCTGGGCGTGTGAGCGTCCATTGAATCGCCCTTCAAGATACGACACCCGCCGTTCGATCGAAACCAGATCGCCACGCAAACTCCGAATCTCAACGGTCAAACCGTCGAGCTGCCGGACAACCTGATCGAGCTTGGTCGTCACCACGCCCCATTGGACAGTTAACGCCAAGATGCCGATCAGGGCTGTCAAGCCAATCCCCGCCCAACGGACTTTGCCGTTCGTTGATTGGTGCTGTGTGCTGATCTGGCTCATGGTGTTGTCTCCGTCGCGATGTGCTTGGTGTGGATGCGGAGGGCATTTCGGTACGGATCGGAATAGCGGAACACGGGTTCGTCGCCGGGTGAGAGAACTTCGTAGACGACGGTGGTCGTGCCGTCGGTCTCGCGGATTTGATCGCCGCGTTTGGGCAGCGTGGCTTGTCCGTCGAGCACAAGGTCAGCCGTGCGGATCAGGTAATCCCGGCTCTCGGTCTTGTGCACGATGCCGCCCCCCACATCATCCGCCTGCTCGAACTCGGTTCGGCCAACCGTGGCTTGAACAGCCACGGTGCTGGCCACACGCGCATACGACACCGATCGCGTCATATGCTGGTGTCGCTGGTCATCGAGCCAGCTTGCGCCTTGTTCGAGTATGTCCGTCATTACTGGCTCATCCGAATACGCACAACGGCGTCGTTATCACCAGCCGCCGCGATGGTTCGACCGATGCGTTTGTTCGCACCGGTGGCACTGTCGGTCGTGGCCTCGTTGGCCGCGTCGTCCCAGTACACATCGAGACCCTCGGCGATCGCCGTACTCGCGCCGATCGCCTTGGGGAAGTCGAAGACACCGGTGACGGCCAACGCGCCCAGCGCGTTTGATTTGATGTCGATCTTGGCAACCCCGACAAGTTCGCCTTGGACGACGACTTCGCCCGCGACGACATCCGCCGCCGGGGAGTAGTCGATCGAGTTGCCTTCATGGATGAATGTTGCGGTCATGATTGTGTTCTCCTCATCGATGAGCTCGTGGCTATCGATCTGATTGCTATCTGGAAACTGGGACATAGGTCACTCACTTGCTTACACCTCGCCCTTGCTCTTGACGGCTGCGCGGTGGTCTTGCATAGCCACGCCGAAGTCGAAGTAGCCGCGCCACTGCATGCCCAGCGTGTTGAAATCAGTCTCGCCGGATTCGATGGTGGGCGTGCGCTTGCCGCGCAGGTACGCGATCTCGACGGCCGCGACATCCGCCGGGTTGGCCAGCAGGTACCACGCTTTGGCGCTGCCGCCGGTGATGCCTTGGGCGTTGAGGTACGGCGAGGCGACCGGGTTCCACTTGCCTGCGTGCGGATTGACCGCTGGCTTGGGCTTGTTGGTGTCGGTAACTTCGTTGACCCGTGTCTCGCTCATCAGCACCTGAGCCGATACCTTGAGCGACGAAGGCACTAGCAACACCGATGGTGAGAGCAAGACGGGCTTGCCTTCCGAATCGGTCTGGTCGAGGAAGACCTGCTCGGCCTTGGTCAACGCGTCGATCGACAGCGCGGTGTCCGCGCCGACGAGGAAGTTCTTGTTGGCCGCATCGAAGAAGTTCGACGGGTTGGACAGCAGCAGCTCGAAGACGGCTTCTTCTCGCTTGAGCGCCGACATCCGCCCGATCAATCGCGGAATCTGAAGGAACGCACCCAGGTCGTCGTTGATCATCATCTGGCGGGTGAGCGAGATCATCCGCCCGAAGGTTTCAACCTTGTTCTTGAACGCTTGCTCGCTCAATCCCGCGTGCTTGAGTTCGCCGTCGGGGCCGACCTTCTCGAAGACGCCGTTGCCGGTGAGCCGGTAGCGTGTCACTTCCTTGAAGTCGTTCACATCGGTTTCGGCGCTGAACTGAGCGACCACGCTTTCGACGGCGTTATAGGCCGCGAGCATGGTCTTGTTGGCGACATTGGACAAGATGCCCGAGAGTGAAACCGTGCTGAACCCGCCTCCGCCCGCTGCCTGGATCAATCGTCCGTTGGCGGAGAATGCCGCGCGGATTGTTTCGTTGTCAATACGCCCGGGCCGGACATGATCCCCGGCTGCGTGGATGGTCTCGTAGATCAGCGTGTGGAGCCCGGCCCCTTGCAGATCGCGGGCAACCGCCGCATTCATGGTCTTCTCGTCGTACCACTTACCGACTTGCGATTCGGACACCCCAGCCGACAGGCACATGGCCGCTTCAAGGGCTCGCCCGGACTGGGCTTGATCCGCATCTTTGCGAACGCCGCCACGGGTCAGGGTTGGTCGCTGGGCGCGGAGGACTTCGAGTTCGGTATGGTTGGTATCCCAGCCATCGGCGATGGCACTCGCTTCGATTTCATCGTGCTTTCCAGCACAGATGCGTCGAACGGCCGAGATCCGTGTGGTTTCGGCGGCTGTCTCGGCCCGGATGCGGGCGATGACATCCGTGTCACCACCCGCATCTGCATCAGCGTCATTGGCATCCTTGCCCGACGGCTGGGGCTGCTCGGCTTCGAGTTCTGCTTTGAACATCGCCTGAAGATTGGTTGTCTGAGTTTCGGTAAGCGAGTCAGGATCGAATCCCTTAGCCTCGAGCCATTTGGTAAATGTCATGTCGTCCTCCTTGACGATGTGTTGTTGGTTTGTGCGTGATGCAGCTACGCTTGCGCTGGTGTTGTCATCTGCGCCCAGTGCGACGAAACTCACTTCGCCAAGCATTGATTTGCGTGCAATATGTACCGGCCCAGCGAACTCGCGTCCATTGGCCATTGCCTTCTTGCCCTTGGGTACAAACTCCATCTGTCCAGAAACCGCGCCAAGCGATGCCTGCCAGGGGAACCCGTTTCGGCTGCTCTCAACGATCTCTTGTGCGACTGGACCGGCCCCCGAGATCACACCCGAGACGAGCAGCTGGTTGCCCTCGATGCGGATCGATTCGGTGTGCCCGACGATCAGCGATCGGTTGTGATCCTTGAGGATCGGTCGGCTCTTGATCTGCCCGCCCGCGATCTCCATTCCTGAGAGATCAACCACGACCGGGTGTGCCCAGCCGTTGAGGCGCATCGGCCCGCCGGTGTAGGCAACCATCGAGAACCGACGCAGGGTTGGTGCGTTCTCTTCGCCTGAAGCAGACGCCTCGACCCAATTTTCAACGGGTGCGGATAGAGTCAGTTGACGATCAGGCGACATGGGCGGTCTCCTTGCTAGTAGGCGTGAGCGGCGATGCCTGGGACTCACTGAGCCCGAGTTCCTGCATGAGCGAGATTTCTTTGGCTCGCTGACGGAGCTCGGTTTCCCAGTCGCGTCCCTGCCGGGCGTATTCGTTGGCCAGCGTCGTGGTGTGCGAGGACAACCTGGTCGCCTGCGCGTTGGCTTCCTTGGCCGGATCAACATGCTCGGTGCCGTCCCAGAACCATTGGTGTGCGACCACCCCACCGGACGCGATATTCGTGCGCATCCTCAATGGCATCAGGTCAGAAACGAGTACGGCCTCATCGAGCCATGCAGAGAGAATCCGATCGAGCACGAAGCATGCAAAGTGATCTTGTTCGACACGGATGCTCTTGAAATAAGTCTGGTGGTCGAGTCGGCCAGAAGCGTAGTTGTACCCGCTGCTGTTTCCCGCCGCGATGTTGAACGGCATGTTCAGGCAGCGTGCGATCTCGGTCAGTATCTCGCGTTTGAACTCGGCGTATGTGGTTGCTGGTTGCTCTGCATGAAGCTGCGACATCTTCCAGCCGCCCGGCATTGTCAGCAGCGAGCGTGCTTCGAGTTCGATCGCGTCCATTGGCTCGACTGATTCCGCCTCGCCGTTGGCGGGTGTGTCTGTGTAGAGAATGCCCGCAAAGTCCGCAGCCGTCTCAGCAGCACCAAGCACCGCCAGTGTGAATCGACGCAGCTGCGCAAACAACGGCAGCGAGGGCGTGATGTCCGGAATCCCCCGGCTCTGTCCCGCACGATCCGCGCGGAAATAGTGAATCACCGATTCGGCAGGCACACGGTCGTATTCAATCCCTAGGAATCCAGTGCGTGCATCTCCCGGATGTCCTTTGAGCATGTGGTATTCGACCGGGTTGCCAAATGAATCGAACACGATCCCATCGACCGCGCCATCGTCGAGGATTGACAAGTCGGGCGTGGTCACCTGATCGGCTTCGATGAGCCGAAGATCGAGTTTGATCGGGGATCGGAGGTTTGGGTTGCTGGTGAGGACAACGAACATCTCGCCATCAGTCGCCCGGGCCATCCGCATCGTGCGGAGCTTCTCGGGCAGCCCGATCTCCTTGCTCCAAGCGGCGAAGGCCTGCTCGAGCCGGGCGTTGCCGATCTCGTCATCGGTCAGCATCTGCAGCCGAGGCCCGGTGCCGACGACATCGTTGGCGAGCGTGAGCACGATCCCTTTTGCGTAGGCGTTGTTGGCGGTTTCGTAGCGAGCACGATTCCGCAGGATGCGACGAACCTCGGGCGATGCAGCCGCGTCAGCGCTCATGCCGTCGGCATGAATCCAGTGGCGACGGTTGCCGTCGTTTGTCGCTGCCGAGTCAAACCCTGCCCGGATCATGCGACGGATCACGCCGCCCTTGACCGCCTTGCCATTGATTTGAGTAGGTGGCGTAGGAGTATCAGTTTTTGAACGGAACACCCAACGCATCAGCTACCCCCCGCGCCGGGAGGCACCAATCGAGTGAACCGAACCGCCTTGGCAGGATTGGAAGCGACCTGCTTGCTCGCCAGATACCGATCGGCTTCGATCTGATCCTTGAGCGCGTGCTGTTCAACACTCCCCGCATCACCCTGAGCCCGCTTGGGGCCAGCAGCGTTGTCACGAATCGCCTGTTCAAGATTGCTCGATGCCTCTGGCATGATGACTCCCACACGGCACAAGCCGTGTCTACGAGTCATCTACGCCAACACGCATCAATGTGGCGGGCTTTCTTTCCTCAAAGCGTGTGATGCGCTCAATCCAATGAGCAACTAGCAATCTACCAATCTTTTTGTCATCTACCAGGCAGATTGGTATCGTGCAAAATTAGTGGTACATAGGCGATGACATGAGCCGAACAGCCCAACGCCTCCGCGTGGTTTCAATGCTGCAACTGAAACTCTAGTGAGTCAACGATTCACTCAGTAGAATCGCTTTTCTCCAGCCGATATCCATCAGCCACGGCTTGTTCTAGGCGGTTGATCTCATCATCAGTGAGCTGTTCAAAGTGCGATTCTCGCTTACGACGAGACAGCGTTCCGCTGTTCTGAAGACAGAATCGCATGAAGAGATCAAGCTCCCGATCGGGCATGTCAACGATCTCCTGCATTCCACGCTTCGTCCGATCGTAGTTGGCCAAGAAGGAGAGTTCATCGACGAGTTCGGTCTCGATCGTCTGCTCGATAAAGGAAAACAACCCCTCGACCTGAACGGACATATCCGGGTAGCGATACCACAAACCGAGATCGTTGTGGACCGTCATCCGTCCCTCGTCATCAAGTGTATAGTCAACTAGCCCCAGAATTGGCCGAGAAAACGCTTCGAGCGTTGCATCGTACGCTGCAGGCTTCTTAAGCATTACTGCGGAAATCGGGAAGATCACGCCAGACGGTGCAAACCCTCTTCGCGTGAGTATATTGTGGATGAGCAGGCGATGGATGCGTCCGTTGCCATCCTCGAATGGATGCATGAACACGAATCCATAGCCCACAACAGCGGCTTGGACGACGGCATGAACGCTTCCAGATTCCATACGGGTGTGTGCCGTAATAAGCCCCGCCATCAGGTCCTCGACATGCTCCGGCTTTGGGCACACATAATGCACACGCTCGTTCTGCCAATCAACCGTTTGTCCGATGTAGTTCTGGTTCTTGCGATAGTCTTCGTCCTTGTACCGAGGATCAACGATACTGTTCTGGAGTTCGATCAGCCTTTGTTTAACACAGAGATCGTCCGTCGCTGCGACACGCAACAGCGATATAAA
>Ga0316206_1001397_pt1 | contig 21561 bp, 16 predicted proteins | sample 6monthpyrite_MG_FD_204942 | JGI IMG/M metagenome (GOLD analysis project Ga0316206, IMG submission 204942) | Microbial mat bacterial communities from mineral coupon in-situ incubated in ocean water Damariscotta River, Maine, United States -... | ecosystem: Environmental > Aquatic > Marine >... | reverse complement strand
TGTGGTGCCCGGTTTTCCTTTAATTATTATTAGAGATTGGTTTTTGATATTTATTTAGATAGTCGTTCTGGTTTTAATTTAATTCAAAAGTTTTAATTAAATTTAAATAAAAAACAAAAACAATAACAATAACAATAACGAAAATTTTATACGGAGAATAGCATGCAGCGAAATGATAACTCATTAAGAAGCCGATTTATTAACGCCATCGCCTCGGGGGAATTAGGCCGAGTAGACGAGTCGGGAATTACTTTTACCCTGAAAGATTTCAAACTGTATTTTTCAGAAATAAAAACCGATTACATTAATTCTTTTTTACCAGCTTCAACCATTGAATCGGGCCGCATGGACATGACCCACACCAAGTTTTTATTTCGAATACGCAAAGGTGTGTATCGGGTGCATCCGGATTTACTTTTGACGCTGGAAGGTGAGGATGCGGGGAAGAGAAAAGAGGGGTAGCAGGTTATAAGTATTTATAATTTAGGATGGGTGTCTAGGGTATCCCGGATGGGTGTCTAGGGTATCCCCCCCTGGATGGGTGTCTAGGATATCGTCTAGGATATCCCCAAATCTCCCCCGTATAATTAATATTCAGTACTATCCAGCGGGTAGCAATAAAAATATATGTATTCCCTCTTTTTCAAAGAGGGGAGCAACACAAATAAAAATAATTGTATTCAATACAATGCCGGACACCCAATAAAAGTACCCAATAAAAGTAGACATGCCGTCGCAACCTGGCAGCCGACATGACAAGAGTGTGGCAATGCAACAAGCAGCCACTCGACTTCATTAATTAAACCCCAGGCACGCCGAAATATTACGACACAACCCCACCCCTGGTGTTTGCCGAACATGTTTCATCATAATCTACTTTTTCATATCGAAATGTTGGCGATGTAATTTACCGGCAACAATGCCAACCTCTTTGATTAACATCTCCTTGCCCTTGCCCTGTCCCTTGCCCTGGCCCGCAGAAACCTTGTAGACACCCACCGGAAGGACAACGTCTGCGCCTGCGCTTAATTGACTGATGATTAGTTTCCGCTTGCCATCTTTTTGCGCCTGGTACACCTGCCATTTCAGGCTGGCTGGCGCAAGGTTCGAACTCAGGATTAGCCTTCCTGCATTCAACAGGACATCATCACCGAAACGAAAATGGCGGTCAATTTGAGAACCAACAGCGAGCGCAGGCGCGTTTGATGATTGTGGTCCCACTATCATCAGGTTTGATTTTTCTGTTGTTGTATTTTGCTTTTAGTTCAGTTGGTCATATATGGTTAATTATGCTGATGAGACAAAAACTTAAGCGGCTAATACGATCAATCAAAATAACGGGGAAGTATTAGATGAATTTGTTTATAATGAGAATGAGAACTGTTATCATTGTAGTAATGCTGTGTTATATGAGAATGTTATGAGATTAAAGGCCTTTCTATTTTTAGCAATAATAATGCTAAACCAACCTGTTTTAGCGGATACGCAGCAATTGCTGCAGCTGATTGATTATGTCGGTGTGGATTATGCGGAAGCGGTACAAAACAAAGCCGTGGTAAATGAGGCCGAGTATGCAGAGATGCAGGACTTTGCAGCGGGTATATCTCAGCACCTGATGGCGCTGCCAGAAAGCCGAGAGAGAGATCTGTTAATTGGCCAATCCGATATGCTGAAACTCTGGGTAAAACAAAAAGCATCAGCAGCTCAGGTCAGACAGTTAACCAGCGAAATGCATCAGGCCATTATTAGTACTTATCAGGTGACGGTTGTGCCAAGACAGCAACCTGATCTAAAAAAAGCCAGTCAATTATATGCAGAACATTGTGCTTCCTGCCATGGCGCAGAAGGGTATGGTGATGGCGTAAGTGCAGCAGGTATGGAGCCGCCCCCTATAAATTTCAAAGATGTTGAACGTTATAAACACCGTTCATTATTTGGTTTGTATAGCACTATCACGCAAGGTGTTAGCGATACGGCGATGCTGTCTTATGCGCAGTTGTCAGAAGAAGACAGGTGGTCTTTAGCTTTTTATGTGGGAGGGATGGCGCTTGCGCCTACTGATGTTGATGTAAACGACAGTGATTTACTCAACATTAAAACCCTAACTACAACCGCGCCGATGGAAGCCGCTCGTTTGGATGCTGAAAAGGGTGCACAGCGTATGGCTTACTTACGCCATCATCCAGAAGTCTATTTTAACAAAAAGAATAATCTTGCATTTGCACAGCAACGTTTGAATGATGTAGTAACAGCCTATAAAAATAATAATCAAAACCTTGCCTATACGTATGCCGTTGAAGCTTATCTTGAAGGTTTTGAATTAGTTGAAAATAATATTAACGCGCTCAATAAACCGCTACGTCTTGAAATTGAAAAGAAAATGACAGGTTTACGAAATACTATTCGAGCGGGAGAAAATGTTGATGTTATTGAAACTGAAGTTGCACTTATTATTGAAAAATTAAAAACAGCAGAAGAGCTGGTAAGTAGTAAAAGTTTATCTGGCGGTGCGGCTTTTGCCAGTGCATTTTTTATTTTATTACGTGAAGGTTTGGAAGCACTCTTAATTGTTGCAGCCTTAGCGGCTTTTCTGGTTAAAACTAAACGTAGAGATGGATTGCTTTATATTCATATCGGCTGGATTGCGGCATTGGTTTTAGGTGTGGCGACCTGGTGGGCATCCGTCTCGCTAATCGATATTTCAGGTGCGTCCCGAGAAATTACTGAAGGGGTCGCGGCTTTAGTGGCAACCGTTGTTTTGCTTTATGTGGGTTTCTGGATGCACGATAAAACCAGTGCCGCCAAATGGAAAAAATTTATTGATGACAGTATGCATAAAGCACTCACCTCCGGTACGCTCTGGACGCTGGCTGGGCTATCATTTATTGCGGTATATCGTGAAGCGTTTGAAACTATTTTGTTTTATCAGGCGTTATGGGCGCAAACTGATGAAGCCGGTAAAACCATGGGGTTAAGCGGTTTTGTTTCTGCTGCGGCATTGCTGGCCGTTTTAGGCTGGCTCATTATGCGTTATAGCGTACGCTTACCATTGCGTCAGTTTTTTGCGGTCACAGGTGCATTAATGTTTGTCTTAGCTGTAATTTTCGCAGGCAAGGGTATTGCTGCATTACAGGAAGCTGGATTACTGATGTCGACACCGATCAACTTTGTGCGCTTTGATTTGTTAGGTGTTTATCCAAATATTCAGGGTTTGTTAGTACAGTTAGTTTTGATTATTTTCGCAGTGATCCTGTGGAGGAAGAAGTCTGTATCAAAAAATAAATAAGCTGATTTACAGTTTGTCAGGTTGTGATTGTGAAATAGAAATTACAGATTAAAGCGCAGGTTGAGTCGCTTATGTTGGTTTTAGGGTAATGCTAAAAGTACAGCCTGACATTCGTTAGACGGGGGCCCTGAAAGAAATGATCAGCAGTAAAAGGCTGAGAAAAATGTAATGATTGCCCGCATTTATATTTATAAAGAATAAGGTTTAACAATTATCATAAAAACGTCCTGCAGGTTCACCCGAACCCCCTCCCGTTTTAATGTTGAACCTGCACCATTAATTTAGCGGGTTGATAAATGTTAATGCCTTTTCTTGAAACACTTAATACACCATCACGTTTTAAACCGCTGATAATTCCAGACACGGTTTGTCGGCAGGAACCGATCATGTCGGCAAAGTCCTGATGTGTGGTGGGTATATCGATGTAGACGCCATTGGATAACTGGCGGCCATATTTGATGCTAAGATGTTGAAGCAATTTTATGAATCGTTCGTTGGCATTGTCACTTGCCATGTATAAAACCATGTCACCCAATGTGTGAATTCTTGATGAGAGCTTTTCGATGACCAGTAGACTGACGCGAGGTTGATCTAGCAGAAGTTGATTGAATGTGTTTTTATTAATTTTTAAAACCTGGCTTTCTGTAAGGGCCTTTGCATAAAGATTATTTGATAGATAATTTTCACCTGAAATACCAAAAATATCACCGGGCATACAAAACCATTGAATAAGTTCATTACCCAATTTCGAAATGCGGGTTATTTTAACTCGACCATTTAAGAGTATATAAACAGAATGATCCGATTGATCCGCCTGAAAAATGTACTCGCCTTTACAAAATTTAAAATGGTTCGCAATGCTTTCTATATGGCTAAATTCATGTGGCTGTAACTGGTCAACAAAGCTGTAAGGTAAAGCGTTTTCAATAAACATCATTCCCTGCCCCTGCATTAGTAAATGCTTTTATTGTGATCAAGTAAACACGATTTTTTACTAAATGTCGCCTGTGCGACAGACTTACTCTTATGCGCCGCTAGAATACCAGCTACAAACTTTTAGTTCATCACATATGTATAAAATCTGCGACGCAGAATAGTCACAAGATTTTCAGGGTTTATAACAAACATAATGTTATCAGGGGGCGTTATGGCAGTAGTTGATCGTGTTGGAGGTGAAGACCTCATTATTGAAAACTTAGACTATTCGTATGATGGAAAGTTAACTATTTTTAATGATCTGGGTTTAAACGTTAAAGCCGGAGAATTCTTGTCTATTATTGGCCCTTCTGGCTGCGGAAAAACCACATTATTAAACTTGTTATCGGGTTTTTATCAACCTGAAAAGGGCAGTGTTCGTTTGCGTGGCCAGCCGATCGTACCTGAAGATCCACATCTGGGTTACGTATTTCAACAAGCAACTTTATTCCCCTGGTTATCAGCGATTGAAAATGTTGAATTTGGTTTGCGTATGATTGGTGTGCCCCAGCAAGAGCGTAGAGATCGTGCCCGTAAATACTTTAAGCTGGTGGGTCTTGAGGGGTTTGAAAACTACCTGGTGACACGTTTGTCCGGTGGTATGCAACAACGTGTTTCGTTAGCACGCTCACTCTCGATGGAACCAACCCTGTTGTTAATGGATGAACCTTTCGGCGCACTGGATGCCATCACGCGCGAAATTATGAATGACGAGTTGTTAAGAATTTGGGATGAACTGGGGCAAACGGTTATTTTTATTACACATGATATTGATGAAGCCGTTTATTTATCTGATCGTATTGCGGTTTTTGGGCGCCCCCCTAATGGAATATACAAGGTGATGGATAATGATTTACCGCGTCCGCGCAGTGGCCCTACTACACGAACAGAAGAATTGTTTTGGGAATATAAGAAACAATTAATAACAGACATATCGACAGTAACGGCAAAAAGCCCGGTGGACGATGCTGAAATGGCTGAACTCAACATGACGGCTCATGTGGAGTGATGCGTTCTTTCAATCATTAAATGTTAATGAATAAATAAGGAATGATTAAATGAAAAAAATTATTACAGGCGTGTTAGCAGGATTTTTGCTGGTCATGCAAACCTCAGTGATGTCCGCTGAAAAAATTAAAATTGGCTGGGTTTATGCGATGGCAAATGCCCCAATTCTGGTTGCAATGGAAAAGGGTTATTTTAAAGAACAGGGTATTGATGTTGAAATTTTGCAATTTAAAAGTGGCCCTTTAGTGCATCAGGCATTATCAGCGGGTGAACTGGATATGGCTTATATTGGTTCACCCCCGGTTTACCACTGGTTTTCCCGAGGTCTCGATAGCCGCATACTGGCTAAGGTTAATTACGGCCAGGCGGCTGTGATCAGTCGTAAAGATTCTGGTATTTCCGAAATTTCAAACTTACGTGGTAAGAAACTGGCCGGTGTTCGTAAAGGCAGTGGTATGGATGTGCTGTTACGTGGTTATGTGCTCGGCGAAGCGGCAAATTTATTGCCGGATTCGGATCTGGATATTATTTCTATGCCGCCTGGCAATATGGAAGCAGCGGTTGATAAGAAAGTAGTGAATGCCGCATTTATATGGGAACCGTTTACCTCTAAGTCATTAATTCGGGGTAATACCCAGCTGGTATTTGATATGAACAAGGCCGTTCCAAAATACCCCTGGTACATAGTGATGGCGATGCCAGACACACTGAAAAACAAACGTGCTTCTGTAGTAAAAGTTCTCAAAGCACATAAAAAAGCAGTCGAGTATTTAAATTCTTCTGATACCGCGGGCAATGGAATTATCGCCAAAGCTTTTAAGTTGGGTTCGGTTACCGATGTTAATGGTAAGAAAAAATCGGCGACCGATATCGTTGCAATGGCGCGCAGTCGTCTGGGTTGGGAATACGAATTAAAGAAAGGTGACGTCGATTTTATTCAGAAGCTGATGAATTATTCTTATCGCCTGGGTTACATCAAGAAAAAACTTTCAACAGACGACATTATTGATACCAGTCTGATGACAGAGGCGATGATGTAATGTAATCCGCAACCCTGGTGCTTTTGAGATAACACAAAATTCCAGGTTTTTTTTAAAAAATTTTATATCTTAAATATTAAAAATTATTTAGAGGGGAGGTGTTGTGAGTGTCTCAGCAATTGAAATGTCGAAATCAAATAATAAGAACAGCAAGGTAGAAGACATCGTAAAAACAATCAGGGATAAAGCCTCCTGGTCGTGGTTGTCCATTCCATCTTTGCTTATTGCCTGGATGCTGATCGCGACCCAGTTTGAATCTTATATATTACCTCAGCCCTGGGAAGTGTTTGACGAGGCCTGGAATGAAATGTTGTTTCCGGAACCTGAATTCCTGATGGATGATGATGGTAATGAGATTGCGATTGATGAAGCGACCCGGCCCTCTGTATTAGGACTTTTAGGTGAGGGCAAGTTTAATGAAGCCGTCGCCTATTTTTTTCGCGGTGAGCTATGGCCACACATTGGCTGGAGTTTGCTTGAGGAAGTAGGCGGCTTTGGCGCCGCTATCTTCTTTTCATTATTATTTGGTTTTATGGCCGGATTTTTCAAAGGCTTTCGAGAATATCTTGTTCCCCTGAATGGGCTGTTTATGGCTATTCCACCCATCGCCTGGGCACCTTTAATGTTAATCATATTTGGTATTGGTTATACCACCATTGTTATTGTCATTTTTATCTCTGCGGTAAACCCGATGATTTTAACGATCATGGAAGGTGTTTTACAAATCCAGGGTCAGGAGGTTCGGGCTGCACGTGTGCTGGGTGCGAAACGTTGGCAATTGTTTCTTTATGTTTATTTACCTGCGAGTTTACCGTTTGTGACTGCCGCACTGCGTATTGGTTTCAGCCAGGCCTGGCGCGCACTGGTTGCGGCAGAAATGATTGGTGCCTCTGTTGGCCTGGGTTACATGGTACAAACCGGTGGCGAAGTGGGTAACTCCCGACTGGTGTTACTGGGTATTGTGCTGATTGGCTTCTTCTCTTATTTGTTTGAGCGCACTTTATTCCGCCCAATCGAAAAACGTTATGAAGTTTGGAGACTGGGTGTGTAATACAGAATGAATAATTGAGTTTAAAAAATATAATAAAGTAGGCAGGAGATCTTAAAAATGAAGAAAATGTCCGATGAGGAATTAAAGCAAAAACTGGGTGAAACCTACACTGCACCGAAAGGGCTGTATGCTAAAACCAAAGATCTGCCATTTTTAGGCAAGGTCAGTTGTAATGTTGAAGAAATGGTCGCGGGCTCCTGGCAGGAAGTGCTTATTGATTATGAGCTGGGCCAGTCGGGTATGGCTGATGGCTCCTGGTTTAAGGCTACATTCCGATTTTATTCAGACTGGGAACTGTTTCAAACCACCGACCCAATGGCAGCGAATTATGTTTCAGCCGAGTACCATGCCTGCCCTACCTTAGATGGCCAGAGTCCTGCCTCGGTGCAAAAGCTTTCCGTACGATTTGATCAAAAAGGCCACGAGCGACCTTTCCAGAAAGCGGTTATTGTTGATACCTACGACGGCTATTTAAAAGCCGGCGATCACATTATTATCCGTCTGGGCGATCGCCGCTTCGGCGGCCCTGGGACCCGCGTGCAAACATTCACCGAAGAATTTTTTAAATTTCGTTGTTATGCAGATCCACTCGGTACTTCACGGTTTGCCGCGGTTGATCCTGACCTGACCATTAACATTAAGCCGGGGTTACCCGCCTTACTACAATGGGCCGGTTCACGACTGGTTAAACAGGGTGAGAAAATTCCTCTGCGTATTCGTGCCGAAGATGAATGGGGCAATACGTGCTGGAATCGTCCGGACAGTGTACATGTGCATGCCACACTGGAGGGTAAAAACTGTTACGACAGGGAAATTAAATTACCTAAAGAAGGCTGGGCCGTGCAGTTGCTTGATGACTTACCAACAGATACCGCGGGTGAGTTAGCCATTACCGCGGTCATGCCAGGTCATCCTGCGGTGCGTGCACACACATTTTACGTGACGGTTGATGCAAATATCGACTTTCCACGCATTTATTATACTGATCTGCATGTGCACTCCGAAGACACCGTCGGAACAAACTCGACCAGTTATAATTTAACGTATGGTCGTGATGTTACCGGACTCGACGTACTCGCCTTTGCCCATAATGATTTCAACATCACCACCGAACGCTGGAATAAAACCGTCGAACTGATACGTGAAATCAGCAAGGATGGTGAATTTGTCGCCTACCCCGGTACCGAATGGTGCGGTAGCTCCTGTGCGGGCGGCGATCATAATGTGGTTTTTTTGCACGACCATGAGCCAGCGTTTCCATATTTAAAAGATGGTACCCATGTCCGTTCTGTTGACTGGAATGAAGATACCGGTAGCACGGTTGCTAATCCGGGCGCCTGGCCACTCGAAGAACTTTGGGCGGCTTATATCGATGACCCCGAAGGGCATTTACTCATTCCCCACGTCGGCGGTCGGCGTTGTATTTTAGACTGGCACCATCCTGAGCTCGAAAAATTAATTGAGATTGGTTCAGCCTGGGGACACTTTGGCTGGCTATATCAGGATGCCATGCAACGGGGTTACAAAATTGGTGCGAGCATGGCGGGTGATGAGCACCGCGGGCGTTGCGGAGGTGGTGTACCGGGCACAGCCGTATTTGGCACTAAGGGCGGCATTTCAGGTGTTATTGCGCCTGAGTTATCTCGCAAGGCGATTGCTACTGCCTTACGTGAACGTCACACCTTTGCTTCCACGGGTGAGCGCACTTTTGGTTTAGTTTCCTGCAATCAGCACATCATGGGTGATGAGTTTAAGCATCAGGGTGCAGCAAAAATCGATTACCGTTTTTTAGGTGATGTAGGTTGGGATACTATTACTGCTTATGATCAGGACGGGGAAATTTGGCAACGTAACCTTCAGGAAGAGCTGGGATATTCAGCGCGCAAAATACGTTTCCGCTGGGGCGGCGCGCGTATAAAAGATCGTTATCGTTGGGCCGTATGGAAAGGCAAAATTACCATTACCGACGGTATCATTAATGAATTTGTGGGGCTGGGATTTGAGCATAAAGAAGAAACCTGCTGGCGTGAAACACCTACCACGGTTGGTTTCAAAAGTGACACCTATGGTGATGTTGATGCGATTGAGATGGATGTCTCAAGCCTGGCGACTGCCAAAATAAAAATTGAAGGCACCATTGATGGTTACGTTAAGGTCGGTGATCCGCTTAAAGGTAATCCATTTGTGCATTGCCCAACCTTTACCTGGGAGTTTAGCGGTGCCGAGTTACTTGAAGCGGCACGCTTGAAAAAAGATTTGCCGGGGGTAGAAATGTTTTTAGCGATGGAACGTATGAGCGACACACCTGCTCCACGGGAGGTAACCGGTAACTTTGAGGTGTCTGCGAAAAACGGCCCCCATGGGCATCGACCAGTTTATGTCATAGGACGTCAGATCGATGATGCTAAGATCTGGACCTCGGCGCTGTTTATTGATTTTAAAAAATAACCGGATTTAGTTTTATCGTGCATCATTTAATTACGTCACCCTTTATTACGTCATCCTTAATTACGTCATCATCTGGTGGCGTTTTTTATGAATGGGTGGCGGTTTTTATGAACAATTAAAATAATTTTAATGCGCATTCACGCAGGCCGTTGTAAACCATGAGAGCGATAAATCTCAGCGACTTCATCGGTTAAGCAAAACGCGACAAAAGCCTGACCAAATTCACCCGGGGCTTTCATTGTCGATAAGTAATACGTGGTCTGTTCATTGCCCGCTTCATCTGCGGGTGTTGCACCTTCTCCCGTCAACGGCACGATGCTGAATTGTTCGGGAAAAATTCGGCTATAACGCAAGGCCAGGTGATAATACACGACCGCGACATCAGCTCTGCCGTCATACACATACTGGGGTGCCTCACGATGATGAATGCGCTCGCCATATAGAATCGAAGACGTAGCGCAATCCAGATAGCCTTGCATTATGTCAGTATCAATTCCCATAAGTCTGGCCATACTCAACAATGTGTTGCGGTAAACCTGATAACTCGCCGTTTCAGTTTTGGGATTGGACAAAAATAGCGTCACATCATCGCGCAGTAAGCTAGATAAATTCTCAATGCCTTTAGGATTGCCATGGCGCACTAGCATTACATTACCGCAACTTCGCATAAAGGCAGGATAATGATTTACCGCCCCGCTAGCGAAAAGTTTTTGCAGTATAAACTCGGGACTTATAAACACATGGGGTTGACGCGAAAGGCTCAGGTTACCCAGAGTGATTGCTCCGTGTTTTATGATGTCCAGCAACACCCCCGGAGGTGTCGTCGCATAGAACACATCCTGAACATTGGGATGCAATTGCTGGAATCGACGAATCACTTCCAGTAGCGCCATATGGTGGTTACCATCAGAAAATACCACCAGTTTCGCTTTGAGTGGGTCGCCATGAAAATCCAGTGAAATATTAGAAGCCGGTTGCATCCATCGAGGTACTTCATCGGAGCCATTCGATGCCGGATTGGCAGCTGTTTCCATGGGCCAGGGGAGGTAGTGAGTCATAATCTTCTGCATATGTAAATTAGTTAACTAAAGCAATCATAATAGTAAAAAAATAACGCCAGATAAAAATAATAAAACACCCATTTTAAATTAATAATAGACCAAAGATTAACTTAAAAAATCACAAGCTTCTGGAAAGTCATGCAAGCCTGTCCAATTGCAAGGATAGCGCCTGTAGCCCAGCGTGAAATGACGGTATAACTGATTGCATTTAACCAGGGCAGTTACACGCAATTATTTACACCCTGCATTTTTCACGTTGTCTTTTTTTCTATTTTTTTGTGTCCAGTGTTTTCAGGTCAGGCACAAATTTACTGATTTTACTATCGGCCAACATACCAAAAATAATGCGTCGTGTTTTATACCAGTATGTGCCGAAAAATATCACAAACATACCCAGCGCCATTAATACATAAATCATTACATTTTGTTCGTTTATCAAATTGTTTTGCAACAACTGAGTGAGTGCGTAAATGGCATATAGCTGGGTTGATACCAGCATGGCGCGGCGGTCAACAAAGAGTGCAACCAGAAAAAAACCAGCGAAGAAAATTATCATTAAAATATTGTTGCTAAATGACTGAACCCATGCCTGATCACTGGTTAACAGTGAAATCATGGCGCCGTGAACAATTAAAGGTGCCGCTAACAAATGCAGCCAGAAAGCGCTGTCGCTCAAGTGGCTTTGTCTTTTTGTGTCCCTTGAATCAAACCCCATGGCAATGCTGAAAATAATGAAACCCATTATGACAAAAATAAGCGGGCTATTTAATACGTCTATGCCAATTTGAATAACGGTAATGGCAACCAGGCTTGCGGCGAGTGGTAATAAGCTAAAGGGCATTTTATATCTTAAGTAAAAGAGTAAACTGCTCACGCAAATGACAGCAAGTCCCATAGTTGTGGCATCTTCACTTTGAAAGGAAAAGGCTTTGTTTATAAAGTAGAGAATGGCCAGTAAAATTACAATACCTGGCAAAGCCAGACGGCGAATCCGCACTAACCACTCAGCAATGACTATAAAACCGACGGCGGGTAATAAGTAATAATAGCCCGATAGAGAAGTCATATTAATGGACACAACTAAAAGAATAACGCCAAGGGCAATAAACACGTCGCCAAAGCTGCGAATAAACTTTAACGGTTCCTCCTTGCTTTCAGTTAATGAATTTGATTTTTCGTTTTTAATAAACTGGTAAAGAGGTTCAATTTGATCAGGGTTAATAATGTTTTTTTCAGAGGCTTTCTGAAGTGTGCTTTTTGAAACCATATTATGGGTGTCTCGTTTTTTTGTATTTATTAGTTCAGATAGGCGTCAGCTAAAACTGGTTCCTACAGGGTGTAGTCGGCAATGGTTAGCCATTCATCAAAAAGCCTTCAACATGTTCCAGGTCTTCCGGTGTGCCAAATAATACCAGTACATCACCTGCCTTTAAAGGTTTGTCAGAGTTTGGGGGGACAACACTCGAATCATCTTTGCGGTTTTTGTGCAGGGTAATGCCTTTTGAATGTAACTGTAAATCACGCAGTTTTTTATCCACTGCATATGCACCTTCCTGCAGTGTGTAACTGCTTAAACGTTTACGCACATCATTGGGCAATTCTAGTCCGTCAGCTTCGCTACCGTGAAAAAATTCGCGCATGGTGACGTATTTATTATTGCGTACTTCCTGTATGCGACGCACGATTTTTGCCACGGGCATGCCCAGTAGTGACAGAACATGGGAGGCCATTATGAGGCTGGATTCTAATGTTTCGGGAATGACTTCTGTTGCGCCCGCATCGCTTAATTGTTGGTAGTAGGTGTCATCTTTAGTGCGCACTAATATGGGAATATCAGGGTTTATTTGTTTGGCCTGCTTCAGGGTTTTTTCGGCGGAGCCCACATTGTCGTGACAGATAACTAAAATGGACGCCCGTTCAATACCCGCGGCCAGTAAAATTTCACGGTGAGTTGAATCTCCAAATGAAACTTTGTAACCGGCTTTGGCCGCATGACTAATCAGTTCGACATTGAAATCGAGGGCAAAATATTTAAAGTTCTCTGATTCGAGAATTTTTGCAATATTCTGGCCAATGCGACCGAAGCCACAGATGATGACATGTCTGTCCATGCTTTTAGTGTCTGAGCTAATGGTGTCCTTAACGTTTTCGCGACTTTGTACGTAACTGCGGGTAAATTTTTTCGCAATCAGACCATTGTATTTAACCAGAAAAGGCGTCGCGATCATGGTGAAGATAATGGAGGTTAATAAAATTTGCGATTCGGCCTGCGGTAAAATATTAAAACTTGCCGCCAGTGCCATAATGGCAAAGCCAAATTCGCCACCCTGACTGAGTACGATGCCGGTGCGTAATGCAACGCCGGTTGATGTGCGGGTAATGCGTTTGCTTAGCACCATAATTAAACCGGCTTTGCCGACGATAATGGTGAGCGCTATGAGCAGCGACCAGTGAATGACATCTAACAGGCCGTACAGATCCAGCATCATGCCGATGGTAATAAAAAACAGGCCGAGAAAAATATCCCGGAAGGGGCGAATATCATTTTCAATCTGATGCTTGAATTCGGTTTCACTTAACATCATGCCCGCCAAAAATGTACCGAGGGCCATCGACAAACCCGCAAGTTCAGTTGCCCAGGCAGACAGTAGCGCAATGAGTAAAACGGTCAGGGTAAACAATTCAGCAGAGTGGGCCGAGGCAACTTCATGAAATAACGGGCGTAATAACCAGCGGCCAATGGCCAGCATAACGACAGTAACCCCGACACCCATGGCAAAGCTGTAGAAGAGTTCGAGCAAAAAGGAGGTTTCATGATCACCCGCAAGGGTGGAGATAATGACCAGCATGGGGACTACGGCGATATCCTGAAATAATAATATATAAATGGATGCGCTACCGTGGCGCGAATCTATTTCTAACTGTTCCCCCAGTTGTTTAATGACAATGGCGGTGGACGAGAGGGCAATGACGCAGCCAATAACAAACGCCGACTCTCTGCTGGCCCCCAGCAACCAGGCGCTTAAACCAGCGATTAACAGGGTAATGCCTACCTGGGCACTCCCCAGGCCAACAACTGAGCGGCGGTTGGCGATGAGTTTATTGAGTGAAAACTCCAGCCCTAAACTGAACAGCAAAAATGCTATGCCGACCTCAGCTAAAAAGTGCAGGGTTTCAGAGTTCTCAACCATGTTGGCCGCATGGGGGCCAAGGCTAATGCCAACCGCTAAATACGCTAAAATCGCAGGGAGTTTGATACGCCGAAACAGGGCCACAGCGACAACAGAAATGGCAAGTAAAATAATGGTATCGCTGAGAGCATCATGCATAAAGTTTGTTGAAATCGTTGCGTTATTTTATTGTTATTAAAGTGTAGCACCCTGAAGAGTAACAACCCAGTGCCTGCTTAGGTAATTGAAAGCGAGCCCAGGTTGAAAGGGGCCGGGGTTGATATGGATCTGGGTTGATATGGAGCGGAGTTGATACGGGCCTAAATTGAAACGGGCTCGGGTTGAAACGAACCTTGATTGAAACAGGCCGGGGATGATGATTTTTAATCGAGGTTATCCGCGGCATCCAGCGTGTTGAGTAATAAGACGGCCACGGTCATCGGGCCGACGCCACCGGGAACCGGCGTTATCCAGGCAGCATGCTGTGATGCGTCTTCAAAATCCACATCACCACAAAGTGAGCCATTCTCCTGACGGTTAATGCCCACATCGATCACGGTTGCACCGTCTTTAATCCACTCTCCCTGCACTAAACCGGGCTTGCCTACGGCAGCAATCACAATATCGGCACGCCGAACGTGATCTTCCAGATCGGTGGTAAAGCGATGGGTGACGGTAACCGTCGCCCCTGCCAGAAGTAATTCCAGAGCGGCAGGACGTCCCACATGGTTAGAGGCGCCAACAATCACCGCATTACGCCCATAATAGGTTTCACCGGTGGAATCGAGTAACAGCTTAACTCCGTAGGGCGTGCAGGGACGCAGGCCTGGCTTGCGCTGTGCCAGTTGGCCCAGATTGTAGGGATGAAAGCCATCCACATCTTTTTTAACATTAATCCGGTCGATAACCGCGGATTCATTCAGCCCCTGCGGCAGGGGAAACTGCACCAGAATACCGTGTATGTCATCATCGTCATTAAGCTGGTCGATCAGCTCATCCAGCGCCTGCTGGGACGTACTGGCGGGTAAATCATATGCCCGGGATAGAATACCGGCTTTTTCACAGGCCAGTCGCTTATTGCGAACATATACCTGGGATGCGGGATCTTCACCAATCAGCACCACGGCCAGCCCCGGGGCTTTTTTGCCAGCACCTAGACGCGCATCAACCCGTTGCCTGATAGTTGCATGGAGATCTGCGGCGACCTGTTTGCCATCTATAATTTGTGCTGACATACTTATAACGTATCCGGTAATGGTTGCTGTGAAATTGAGGTGCGGATTTTCTCATGCATTAGGCATTGCCCACAAGCAGCATAAGTATAAAAAAGATAAGTATTTTAATGAATTGCAGTACGAAGCAGTTGACCTGAATCGAGTAAATGCGTAATATCCGCTTCCTCGTTTGTTGCTACAGCAAATAGCCAAATGAGAAATTCGCGGAAGCGATAGATGGAGTTTAAAGTTAAGAATCGGGGTATAGCGTAGTCAAGCGGAGCCTGCTTCTTAAAAAGTGCAGGTGCTTAGACAGCATATCGCCAAACATGGATGAGTTGAAAAAATATCGGGGTATAGCGCAGTCAAGCGGAGCCTGCTTCTTAAAAAGTGCAGGTGCTTAGACAGCATATCGCCAAACATGGATGAGTTGAAAAAAATATCGGGGTATAGCGCAGTCAAGCGGAGCCTGCTTCTTAAAAAGTGCAGGTGCTTAGACAGCATATCGCCAAACATGGATGAGTTGAAAAAAATATCGGGGTATAGCGCAGTCTGGTAGCGCGCCTGCTTTGGGAGCAGGATGTCGGGAGTTCGAATCTCTCTACCCCGACCAAATTTAAAGTGTGGAGTTTTGTCGAGATAGTTGATAATGCTTTGCATTGTCCAGTAGAGAGGTTCGAACGATAAGCGTTCGAAAAAATGGCCGGGAGCCATTTTTAACAGGGTGATGTTTTTTGTCACCCTGGCCCGAAGGGCGAAACACAGGACGTGTTTTGTAATCTCTCTACCCTGTTTATATAGGCAGGGCCAAATTTAAAGTGTGGAGTTTTGTCGAGATAGTTGATAATGCTTTGCATTGTCCAGTAGAGAGGTTCGAACGATAAGCGTTCGAAAAAATGGCCGGGAGCCATTTTTAACAGGGTGATGTTTTTTGTCACCCTGGCCCGAAGGGCGAAACACAGGACGTGTTTTGTAATCTCTCTACCCTGTTTATATAGGCAGGGCCAAATTTAAAAATAACCTGGTTAACCAAACTGAGTTATTTGTGCAGTTACTGCGCCCGTAGCTCATCTGGATAGAGCATCGGCCTTCTAAGCCGAGGGTAGCAGGTTCGAGTCCTGCCGGGCGCACCATTTAAGACTGGGCTATTGTTATCACTAGCTCATCTGGATAGAGCATCGGCCCTCTAAGCTGAGGGTGCAGGTTCGACTAAAATTGCCGGGAGCAATTTTGAACATGGTCGATGCTTTTTATTGACCATGGCCCGAAGGTCGGAGAGCCGGACGCTCGACGTAATCCTGTCAGGTGCACCATTTTCACAAGTTTATGGTGGGTGTAGCTCAGTTGGTAGAGCCCCGGATTGTGATTCCGGATGTCGCGGGTTCGAGTCCCGTCACTCACCCCAGTTAAATCAAGCGCTTACAGAAATGTAGGTGCTTTTTTTTGTCTGGAATACGTGAAACTTTTTGTCTCCACTTGCCCCTCTTTTACAAAGACGGGAACAAAGTTCCCCCTTAGAAAAATGGGAATATTGATATGGCCATACAGATTGCCAGTTATCATTATATAAAATCATGCTGATAAGGGGGATTTAAAAACATTCAGTTTACGCTTGAGATTATTTCCAGTGCTGTATGGAGTTTGCGTAATATTTAACTAATGCTTCAGATTCGTCATTAATACACAATAAGTTTTCTTTTGTATCAACCAGGCCCCTGGCAGTTAACATCGCCAGTGCATTACTTAACACGGCCTCACAGGCATTCGAAGAAATATTAATCGGTGCGCCTTTTTCTTTTAACTCATCAATTCTCTGTGCTGCCTGAGATTTCAAATCCAGTTCACTTTTCCATTCATTTTTATTCTTTAATAAAACTTCAGCCATTAATGCCACCGGCAAAATAGGCATAACATGGCTGATATTTTCCATCAATGACTCAGCAAGAGCTTTTACCTGATCAAAACGTTCTTCCTGCTCTAGCTGACTAAAATCTATTTTGTTTTCTGCGCAATAGTGTTTAACTGAAACCGGTGGGCCGAAGTTAACGCTGGCATAACCAAAGCGTTTCCAGCGCATTTTCCGTGACAGTAAAACCATTTTAAAAATAAAACTCAGGGTGGTTTTAATCACAAACCATGTGCTGCGTTTGCTAGCTTTTTTGTCGAGTTTTCGAATTAAACTCCTGTCTTCAATCACCCGATCGTAATTAATGCCCACTGGTACAAACACAATATCCTTATCATATTCCGGATGAAATTCCCTGAGCATATAATCCATAAAACCCAGACGGGGTTCACGCAGTGCGCCGTTTTTAGTTAAGCCACCTTCCGGAAAAACCGCCTGACAAACCCCGGCGCGAGTTGCCATGTGTACGTAACGTTCGAGCACTTTTCGATACAGTGCATTACAGGAATTTCTGCGCACAAAAAATGCACCCATGGATTTTATTAAGGTTTGTAATGGCCAGATGCGCGCCCATTCGCCTACTGCATAGGACAGAGCCGTTTTTTCAGCCACCAGAAAAGAGGTGAGAATGTAATCCATATTACTGCGGTGATTCATCACAAAAACAACGCTGGCACCCTGTGGGATTTTTTTCAAACCGTCATCATCAAAAAAACCAACGCGGATTCGATAAACTAAACGTGCGAATTTTCTCGCCAGCCAGTAACCTAATCTGAAATAAATATAGGCATTGAAAGCGGGAACAATTTCACTGGCGTACTGGCGGGCTTTTTGCTGGGCAAGTGCTACGGGCATTTTGTTTTTTTTTGCGTAGGCTTTTATGGCTTCGATTACCGGTTCATCGAACACCAGCTGATCGATGAGACTTTGTCGGCGAGTGAGCTGAAACGGGCGAATTTCAATGTCTAGACGGGTACTAACTTCATCGATAACTTTATTTACCCGGCGGTGTAAATACCAGCGCAGTCCTGGCATCAATAGCCTGTCGAGCACCATCACAGCGGCAAAAAGTACGAGTAAAATAACTAGCCAGGTTGGCAGGGTAATGTAATTATCCATAATTCATTATCTTATGTAGGGTGTTATCAGGCATTATGCGCAGCCAGGCCAGTTAAAGCAATAGTGAATAAACAATAGTGAAATATATAACATATGTAAGTTATGATTCATTAGTGCTGCAATTTGATGGAGAAATATAAGCCATGCAAGTTTTAAATTAACCATTATAATTAATCATCATCCTGATTTTTTCGGAGGCTTTCTCTGATAACAGATAAATGAAAACAGGCGTATATATGAAATCATTAGAAGAATGTAAAGACTATTTCAACACAAACATGATGTCCCGGGCGGTAGATGCCGAAAAACAACGTAAAAAGTTTGTTCGCTACTGGGTAGTTGAAATGACAAAAACAGTTTTAATAAGTGCTGTTATTATAATTGTGGGAGTGATAATAAGTTCTAATCTTAAAGATGATGGTTCTCTCGGATTTTTACTTTTCAAAGTGGCTCCGCTCATTGGCTCTATTGTCTGGATATTAATAAAAATATTTACCCTTGGGTTTAAATATCTGGAAAATATGGAAGCGTTTCGACGCTATTATCGTAAGCAGGTAACCGAACCCATGCTTAAGTTTATGTTGCCTGAGTTAAGTTATAAACCGGAGGAGGGAATAGACACAGAAATTATTGAAAATAGTTTTATTGTGCCGATCTATTTTACCCGCGGTGATTCTGTATCTAAATATTTGTTGCAGCCACATGATTTGCTGGAGGGGGATTTCGGCGGCGTGTCTGCAAAAGCATCCATGCTTTCACTGGAGCGACGCGCCGATCGTGTGCAATGTGACTCCTCCGGCGGCCTGTTTTTTCAGGCAAAACTGCAAGATGAATTTGAGGGTGGGGTGGTGATTCTCCGAGAATTTACAGAAAAATATCTGGGTGAAAATTTATCAAATATTGTAGATGATATTCGAACCACGCTTGGTAAGAATGATGAAAAAATTTATTTCAATGAAGATGAAGAGCAGACACAAAATGCGCAGTGGCAATCACTGAAACGTTATCAAGCGGATGATGAGGAGTTTGAAAAATACTACAGGATAAAAACCAGTGATATTGATCTGGCTAAAAAACTATTAACCGATAAACGAATCAGTCATATGCTGGAGATTGCAAAAGCTGGCAACTTGCTGGTGCAATTTTCATTTTACAATGGCTATTATTCTGCATACTTTTTCAGAGACAATGCGCACCTGTTTGATGTTGCACTTGAAGAAGTCAAAAACAAGGTTGATAACCCGGATAATATGATCCGCTTGCATAATGAGTTACAGGTGGTTTATGCAATGGCTGATGAGATGTTGATAGAATAGTACAAAATTAAGAAAACATTAGGCTATTCTCCCGCTATGAAAATTTAATTCGATATGATAATGATATCTAAGGTTTTTTTCTATTGGTTTCTTAATGTGGTGTCAGAATTATATTTTTAACGATTGGGCCGTGTCCTGTGGTGTCAAAAATATAATTTGTTAAATGGATGGCATATAAAATAGTGAATTAAAAATTGAGCTATAATTGAAGCGACAAATCAGTTTTTAAATATATATTTAATAGGGCAGCTCATGCTTCATAGTAAAAATATAAGAGTATTAGTGGTTGATGATGCAGAATCTATGCGTAAAGTATTGGTGTCAATAATAAAAAGCTTTGGTATAAATCACATCTTTGAAGCTAATAATGGGACTTCAGCGCTTAATATAATTAATGAAAAACAACTAGATGTGATTATATGTGATTGGGAAATGCCTAAAATGAATGGCCTGGAGCTTTTTATTGAAGTGCAAAAGCAGAAGAACCCCCCACCATTTGTATTAGTAACATCAAATGCAGAATTAGACAAAGTTAAAAATGCTGTCGATAAAGGAGTAAAGCATTATATTGTTAAACCGATAAAGCCAGAAACTATATCAAAAAAACTAAGTAGTCTATTTCCCGATGCTGTAAATAATTCTGTGTAACTGTCAGAGTGAAATGTAATTCGTTAAGTGTTTTTCAAATTTAATCAGAAACCGATTCAGTGCAGGTTACCTGATTGAGAGGTTTCCAGGATGTTAACTTCCAGTAGTCATTTTTTGCAGTGTTCGGTCTTTTTTCACGAACTGATGGTAAAGTGCGGCTGAAACATGACCAACAATCAAAAGCCATACCACCCATGTGCCCATTATATCCTTGTGAATAAAATCGAGTGGTTTTTCAAATTCCTTGAAGGATATAATATCGCTGTAATTAAATAAAAAATATTCGGTGTTTTTGAAACTTGTTATGTCAAATATAAAGAAATACTCTATATCCACACCTGTCCCAAAATACCCGGTTATTGGCATAATTATCATCACAGCGTAAAGCGCAAAATGACCCAACTTAGCTGTCAGGTGCTCAAGTCTGGAGCCAGGCTCCAGATCTGGAGAACGATTAGAGATTTTCCATAGAACGCGAAGAATAACAATCACGCCAATGGTTACACCTATAGATAAATGTAGTTGGAGTGCGGTCCAGTTTTCAGGGGTTTTTTCTTCAGTAAACCAGTGGCGATAATAGACGCTGATATAAGAGCCTAAAAACAATAATGCAGTAATCCAATGAAACCATTTAGCGATTGTTCCATAGTTTTTAGAAGTGTTTATTAAGCTCATATCAATGTCCTGGATAAGTTTTGGCTATAATGCTGATGTAAGCGGTCAAGCGCGGTTTTTAACTGGATATTAGGCTGGGTGTCTAATTTATTTTAGCTGTGCAGCTTAGCACTAAACGCCAATAAATTCTCATAACAACCGATAGCACCTGGATGTTGTGCACCACCTACCAATACGCAATCAATACCAGCGGCTTGCGCCCCACCAAGATCTCTCCGAATAGAATCGCCTATAACCAAGCATTGATCTTTACTAACTCCAAGTTGCTCTAACACCAATTCGAAAGGTTTTGGGGATGGTTTAACCATACCATGATCTGATGAAAACGATGAAGCTGAAAATAATTCTGTTATACCCAATTTATCAAATAATTGTATCCAACGGATTTTTGGTGCCCATATATCAATGACAACGGCCAACTTAAATTTTTTACTCAACGTATGAAGAACCTCAATATACTCAGTGGGAATATGCCCAATTTCGTGATGCGCAAAGGTTTGAACAATTTTAGAAACCTCTTCTTTTGAGAGCTCCTGGTTTGAAATAGCTTTCAAAGCTGATTCTATTGTTGGGAATGAATGCCTGAAGTTTTCATCAGGGTATCGCTTATCTAAATAGGAATAAATTTCCCTAATAATACGATT
>Ga0316206_1001395_pt1 | contig 21624 bp, 17 predicted proteins | sample 6monthpyrite_MG_FD_204942 | JGI IMG/M metagenome (GOLD analysis project Ga0316206, IMG submission 204942) | Microbial mat bacterial communities from mineral coupon in-situ incubated in ocean water Damariscotta River, Maine, United States -... | ecosystem: Environmental > Aquatic > Marine >... | reverse complement strand
CAGGTTGAGGCGGAGCAAAAGGCGCGGCGATTGTTAACTGGTCAAAAAAGAAGTTAGTACTGTCGTTATCGGTTAAATCAACTGCAAATAAACCACCCGGGCCGTTATTAGTAATAACTATATTATAACTAACCGGGTCGCCTTCTACTGCAGTCAGGGTTAGAGGCCTTGGCTCTTTTGTTACTGAGATTGTAGCCCCATTGACCGTAGCCTGATGAGTAACAGAAAAGCTACGCTGACTGGCAGGTGTGTTATTTAGTTCATTATAAGTAACCAAAAAGTCCACATCACAATTAGGGTCAGGTGGGGCACAAGCGACAGCAAAAGGAGCTGAATTACGAGATGTTAAACCCAGGTTAAATCGATAATTACACCCGGGTGTCAATACATCATTTCCATTGAACGAAAAAGTAACATTATTGCCAGATTGGTCGGCAACAACATTGGAAACAGGACTACAGGCACTACCTGTAATAGTGACCGGTACGACAAAATTACTGAGTTGCGGTAAACGAAAGCCTGCTGGCAGAGCTACTGTTATAGCAAGATCAAATGCTCTATTAGCGTTATCACCTGCTGCTGCAACATTATCAAGTATTAAACTGAAAGTATCACCGCCATTAGGACGATCAGCCGCAGCAAACGGATTAGTATCAGTCGCTTCACGGTTATTTACTGTATCCCACGTACCCGCGGTATCCATGTAATTTCGTGTACCATCAACAGATTGAAAGTTGGTAGATATATTAAGATTTGCAACCGCAAGCGCATTTTCTACAGGCAATAAAAAAACCGCACCGGTGATTACACTTGCTGCAATCGGTACAGATTTCAGTATTTTCTTTATTCCTGTTATAAACATCTATCCTTCTTTCATATTTGCCAAATCCAGTTTTTCCTCTTTTATCAATTAGTTACAGTTCCAATTATACATTCTTACACCCCTTGAAATTGTGAAAACGTACTCAATTACAGTATTAATATTTATTTTAGATAGATCTTATAAGTTATTGTTTTTTAGGAAGTTTAGTATATTACAGTCAGGGAAACCAGTTTTATTTAACTTGTCCTTCAGAATTAACTTGTTGACCGAGTAATCATTAACTTATGCCAATTCGCATCGGTAGCGCTATAGGACATTAACCTGAATACAGGTTATGCATTTATTGTATTCATTTGAGGGCATCTAACAGACCAAATAGCGACAAAAGGCAGGCAAAACACGCCATTATGTCATTGCGAGCGCAATTGAAGGAAAATCAGGGCCTAAGATTTAAACCCTGAAATATAATACTAAACATTTAAGCCGCAAACTCTTAACCAGCAATGAAAGCCGAATAAGCCCTGTCATTTATGTTGCAGGTAAGAAATCGATAGGATAGAGAATAGTAATTGCCGGCACATCTTCTTTCGCACCAAAGTTAAACTTCTTAACACGCTCTACAATTTTCTTCTCTAACTCTTTTGAATCCATATCCGTTGACTCAATGCTACATGCCGATACACTTCCATTCGGTTCAATCGTTAACTTCAGCACAACCTTACCCTGTAGAGTCGGGTTCTTACGTAACTCACGATTATATATTCTATATAAAGCAGCTTTGTAGCGGTCGAAAACAATTTGAATTTCTTCATCTGTTCTGGATGGCCCGGGCCCGTCACTCAATGGACGTTCTTCGCCGAAGAAGTCGCCACCAATTGCACTTTCAACTCTGGAGAATTCTACGCCACCCGTACTCTTGCCACCGCTACCCGTATTTCGACTAAGCGAGGATGTACTAATACCACCTGATGCACTGGAAGCTTGGGCAGTTACTAATGAGCGAGAAATCTTACGTGACTTCTGCCCCTGGTTACTTAAACGAGCCTGTGAACCTAACTTCTGATCAACAGAACTATCCATTAACTCGGCAAAGTTATCTTTAAAGGCAAGTAAACCTGCTGTTTCAGCAACTTTACGTGCTTTTTTCGCCTTTTCTGTTTTTGGCTTAGGCACATCTTTTCTAGCTTTTTTATCTTTCTTCTCTTCTAATTTGGGCTGAACTTTTGGTGGCGGTGGTGGTGGCGCCTTTTTAATAACCAGCTTCGCCAGTCGCTCAGGCACCTCAGTTAACTCATCACGTGTCTGTACCGGCAGATCCCAAAGTGGTATCAAATAACCCATAACAATAGTCAACAATAATGTGATTAATAAAATACGCCTGAAACGTTTTTCATCTTCGCCCTGAGTTGTCCACGGCATTATCATTGGACGGTAAGGGTGTACCGTCATTTCGCGCTCAATAACAAATTCTGTTAAGCGCTCTTCTGCACGCTCCTGTACTACCAGGATCTCTTCATGCAAGATATTAATTTGCGCAATAACGCTTTGAATATCTTCCTTAATTATTTCACGTCGTTTTTGTACCTCTTTAACTTTTTCATCGTAATTAATAACCATGTTATGCACACGATTATAACGAACCATAGACTCGTCTAAATCACAATCATCTCCCCAAAAGAGACAGGCACCACCCAGTTTGTTTAACTTATCCAGTCGATCACTAATTTCACTTAATAAAATAAACTGCTGGCGATCTTGAAAAAACTCCTCAAGCTCAATATCAACAAGGCGCAGTTGATTCTCCAGATCTGCAATCCGGTGCTGCGCTTCATCAATCTTATGATTGATTTTATCTTGTTCCCTGGAGACTTCTTGATCTACCAACGTTATAAAACCTTATGAGTCTGTTTGTGATGCTTTTTGAATAACTGCAAGGGAAATTTTTCCATAACCCGCCGCAGTACAACTAGACATAACTTTTTTTAATAATTTAAATGGAATCGTCTTATCACCGAGCACAGTTACTTCTTCACTTTCAGCAACTGTTTTAGTACTAATACCAATAACATTTTCACGTTGTTGCCTTAATCGCGCCTGAACCTCTGGAATAACAGACTGTTTTACTGCCAGGGCATCAGCAGTAGAAATAACAGCTTCGCCCATTACGAGTATTGATTCACTTGTCACAAGAACAACCACTGTTTCTCGAGGTTTCTTCTCCACAATCGAATCAGGTAATTTAAGTGTTTTTGGTGGCTCAAGCACCTCTGTCGATGATGAATTTACTAACAGGAAAAAAACCAGAATTGTAAATACATCCATTAAGGAAACTAGATTTAAACCGGGCGCCTTCTTCTTGGATCGCCCCATACGATTCATACGTCGTGAGTTTTGTCTCATGGCGCATCACCAATTGAAATATCAGGAAATAAAGCAACCTTGTCATATATACCTTCAGCGCTTTGCGAAACCTCGGCGATTCTAACTGCATCCATTACATGAACCAGTAAATCGTATTCAATATCCGGCTCCATTAGTACAGTCGCATCTGTTTTATCTGGGTAATTCTTTTTAATTTCTAGCAAATGTTTAGACAAACTTGCAAAGTCATATTCTTCTTCAACTTTAGGAAAACGCGCAACAACACGACGGCCATTACCAATTTCAAGACCTTTTGAACGAACGATAACTTCAATATTAAGTTTTAATTTAGTTGGCGCACTTGAGCCGCTGGAAGTAGGTAAATTTAATTCCAGAATGGTTACTCGTGAAAACACAGCCGTAATTAACAGAAAAGGAACCAGTACCACCATTAAATTAAGAAAGGTAGTAATATCCATTTCTGGCACATCTTTGTCTGTGCGGCGATAGCGCCTTTTTCTAGCCATTATTTTGCAGCCAGAGCAGCTTGACGTTTAGCAAATTCAGATATGATATTCAGTGTTTTAACCGAAACCATTTCAAGGCTATCTACAATTTGGCCCGTTTTATCCGTTAATAATGCATGTGTAATAAGCAAGGGAATACCCGCCATCAAACCAAATGCTGTGGTATTCATTGCTACCGATATACTTGCTGATAATAAATCAGCTTTTTCTGCCGGGTTTGCATTCGCCACAGCCGTAAATGCCTCGATCAGCCCCATAATGGTACCTAACAGACCAAGTAATGTAGATATATTTGAGAACAGTGCAACATAAGGCGTACGTTTTTCAAGTTGAGGAATAATTTCCATCATACTTTCTTCCATAGCAATTTCTATGTCATCACGCCTTCTTACCGATCCCTGCCTGGCAAGCCCCATTTTTAATAAACTGGCAATAGTAGAACTATCATCTGCTATTAACTCTCTGGCTTTGTCAAAATCACCTTCTTCTAACAATGGATGCACTTCATCCCATACCTTACGATTAGCTCGACGAACGTTACCTAACTTTATGAAACGTTCTATCGCTATAGCTGCACCAATCGCAAATACAATCAAAATCGGGTACATAAATGCACCCCCGGTTTGGAAAAATCGCACCAGTGCTTCGATGAATTCCATTATATTTCCCTCATTGTGTTTACATATTTATTTAAAAACATGTTGAATTTTATAGAGTTTAGCACCGCATTCTCAAAGTGTCTTAATATTCACCATGAAATTGCACTACCGTTAAATTTATTTAATGGCTTAATTCGTAAAAATCAAGCTCCCGCAAAAATACTTCTTTATCAACAGGCCTCATTGATTCATCTAGCAAACCAGATGTTAAACTTGACCTTACGCCAACTTCAGAGTTTTTCCATGGAACAATATAAAGAGATTTAGGTGCTTCTTTATTTCCTATTATGGAGATACCAGATAACTCTTTAACTTTATTATCTTTCTTTACGCTTTTTTTATTATTAGCATTTTTTGGTTTATCCTCAGCATGCGCAAATGAAAAACTCAGCGCCAGGACCAGAGACAAACTAATAATTTTTATATATTGCAACATACACACCCCCTACTTAATCCGTCGACTAAGATCAGATATCCATATTTTCATTGTTTTATTATCTGGTTGTAAACTTAGATAATGCTCGTATTGTTTAAGAGCACAAGGAAAATCACGCATATATAGCTCACAAAGAATACCCAGATTTTTAACTACTGGCAAATAGTCCGGATACTCTGTTAAAGCATTTGTATATGCTTTTTTAGCATCGTCAAACTGGCCTTTCTTTCTATACAGTAAACCAAGTTGATTATTAGCAACTGGATTAGTCAGATCAATTTTAACAGCAGATAACAAATGTTTTTCTGCACTAACATCATCGCCTTTTTTACTGTACGCCATTCCCAGATTAATAAATGGCGCAGGCACTCTATATTCAACAGCAATTACTTTTTCTAGCAACTGAATTGCATCATCGTATTCATCAACTTTCAAATGAGAAAGTGCCGCATTAAAATCATCTTCAACATCTGAGTCAATTTCTATCATCTCAAATTTTGATTTATCTTTAGTCATTGACGGTTTAGTCGACTCCATTACACAAGATACCTGTGCAACGATCAGAAGCGCAGCAGCAAAGACTCTTAATACACTCATCTATGCGACCTTCCGATAAGCATAAAAATAATTAAAAGCCTGATCGTTAGTTATATCAACAGCCTCATTACCGCTTTGCTTTTCCACGTTATCTACAGGAGCTTCAGTAGGTGGCATTTTTTCTGGCAATGATGTCGGCACAGAGTCAGACTCAACAGGCAATATAGTTTCTACATACTCAACAGCTTCTTCTGGTTTAGCATATCTCGCAGGTAATAAAACCGCGAGCTTAACTATGCTTTTATCAATCCATTCGTTATAAATACCTAAATCTAACAATTCCATATTTTTTTCATGTACCGAGATCGCTTTTTCTTCAAATGGATATATCTGCTCTTCTAGAACAAGCTCATATTGCTCCAGTTGCATTTCATTTAAATTAGTAGGCCTTTCTGAATTCATTAAAGCACGGCTAAAATGAAAATATATTTCTGCAATTTCATAAGTCGCCGCCGCAGTCACTATACCTACTTCATAATCAACCAGTTTTGTTAAGGTGGCTATTGCCTTTTTCATGCGTTTTTTCTTTTTGCTTAAATTTTTCTTAAATGGCTTTTTAAGCTCAACCAGTTTAAAACGTCTGATATCCGGCTCAGCTAACACAAGTGATGCATTAGCGGCGAGAAAACGTGTTCTATCTGTTCGCTCTTTACCCGCCCTTAAATCAATAGCCACAATCCATTGAAGCTGTTTTATATAAAGTTTCTTACTTTTATTTAACTTATAGATATTTGCAATATTATTTCTCATTTCCAGCGCATTTTCGACTGGTTTAGGGAAATATGATACATAACGCACATAAACATCTAATGCTTTAGTCCTATCACCCGCTTTTTCATATAATTCAGCCGCCTGTTGTAAAGCTTCGCGTCGCAAACCTTTATCTTTTGTCTCTTTTTCAATTCGCTCAAATTCAGCTGCAGCAAGCAATAATTTGCCATCTTCTTTATAAACTATAGCCAGTTTCTTGGTTACATCAGGTAGCAATTTATTTTTAGGATAACGCTTGCGAAAATCCACTAATACCTCTGCTGCTTTTGACCAGTCTTTTAAACTGATTAATGCTGCAGCTGCATCGTATTCAGCTGTTGGCCTTATTTTTGATGTTGGTGCGGCTGTTGCTATACGTAGAAAATGATTGGCAGCTGTACGGTGATCTTGAAGCTTACGCGCCTGTTCACCCTGCTTATAAATAGATGCTGCCAAATTTTCTATCAACTTGCTTCGTTCTTTATGATCCTTAGCCGTCATAGTCAAAACCTGACTGTAAGCGGCTTCAGCCTCACTAAAGAGTGTAAGATCGAACGAGGAGTGAGCCACTATCAACCATGATGAACGTATATATTTAGTTTCTATATTTGGATATTTTTCAATTACTCCACGACCAATTTTAATGGCCATAGGAAAATCTCGTATAGCGTATAAATCATCAGTTGCTGCCACTAACACTGCTGGAGCTTTCTTATGCTGTGGATAAGCCTCACCAAACTTTAATGAACTACGAATAATTTCATGTTTGATCACATTCCTTTGAGACTGGTCTGATTTCTTCAAAAATTCACGATAAGAAAATACGGCAGCGTAGCCCGCCTCTGCAGATTTATCATGCCTTTCATAATTATATGAAGTTCTCTCATACTCTAAAGCAGCATCTCTGAAGTCCTTGTTTTCAAGTAACAATTCTGCCAACTGAAAATTTATCCCGGGTGACTGCTTATCTTCAGGAAATGAATCAAGAAATTCACGGTACCATCGAGCAGACTCAGCAAAATTTTCTTTCCTGAACTTTCTAAGTCGCCTGTTTTGATATTGTGCATGATAATGATTAGCCAGATCAGTTAAGTTAGACTTTAAAAAGGCAATAACATCAGGATATGCATTTATATCAAAAAACGTCCAGTAATTCGCTCTTAAACCATAAGTTGAAGCGTAGTTCTTTTTAGAATCTATAACCAATTTAGGGAAACCACCTTTCAAATAAATTTCTATCACCCTGATATGAAAATGCGGTGATACTTTATTTAATGGATTTCTTTCTACATAAGAATTATATGAGCCAGCCGCATCTGCATAGCGACGTTTTGTTAAATAATATTCGCCCAGATGGCTATAAATACTAGCCTCATACTGCCTTGGTCCATGTGTCTCGAAATACCTAACAACTTCTTGCGGGCCACCCAGATAGGAAAAACTTAAACTAATAACCCGGTAAGTATCTTCAATTCTTTTGCGTTCAATTTTATCGGTTATCTGCTCAAAGTCATAACCTATTGATATTTTATAATCGAGCAAGCCAATAAAATCATTTAAAGCTTCTTCATATAAATCCTGTTTAAAATAAGCCCAGCCCTGCTTATATAAAGCCAGATCATAAAATGCCGAACTTATACCAAACTCAATTACAGCCTGATATGCTTCCTCTGAATCCAGATACTTTTTACGTGTAAAGAAATATTCTGCGCGTCTAAACTGCGCCTCATCTATATGTCTTGAATTAGGGTATTCCTTAACTAAGCGATTTAATATCTTCATCGCTTTTTCGACTTCACCAATTTCTTCATAAGCGCGTGATAATTGATATAACACCTGATCATTACGCTCATAATGAGGATATTTAACTAACAATCCTTTATATAATTCTATCGCTTCTTTAGCACCTGCAGATGCTAAATCATCAGCCACTGCTTCATCTGCTGCTATAACTGCTTTCTCAGCAGCCGTTTTTATATCTGCTTCTTTAGTAGCTCGCTTCTCAAATTCTTTTTCAGATTCTGAAACGTTAGCAATTGATTCATCTTTAGTTTGAACTTCCGTTGTTTTTATTCCTGCAGTATCTTTATCCTCTTTATCATCAGAAGTTAATACTGTAGCTGCGCCAGCTGCTGCAACTGAACCGGCAACTGTTGAATCTAATGTTGTGCTTGCCGCAGCAGATTGGCCTGCAATGTTTGTCGCCTTGGCTGCTGCATCCAACCCTCCACTTAAGACACCGTACTCTTTCTCAACTTTCAAATCAGCCAGTCGACGTAATGCCTCTGGTGTCATCGCTGTTTCTGGTGTTTCTTCTAGAAATTTTTGATAACTTTCCATTGCTTTATCAAGGCTACCAGAAATTTCTGCTTCTTTTAAATCCAGCTCTACATTTTCCAGGCTTGCTAAAGTCTGTTTATCTCCACTGGTCATACAACCCGCTAACACTACCATTAGTAAAAATATAAAAAACGTTCTATGTGTATTGAATATCATTACTGAATAACCTCTTCAGTAACCTTACCTGCTTCAGTTTCTGGAACTTCCTGAACGACAGGTTCCTCAACTGTAGATTGCTGTAAAGCTTTCTTTTCTTCAATACCCTGTATTAACTTGTCTTCTTCTGCTTTTTGTTGCTTTTTAGTCGCCCTGTCATAACTCTCAGCCAGCGCAAAGCGTGCTTTAATCTGATATTCTTCAAGTAAGTTACGTCTACGCTCAAGCTCATTTACCGCAAGCGCCTCTATTAAACGCCCCTGCCTCGCCATAAGCCCATTAACTTTTACCTGTGTCGCCTGAATTTTAGTTCTTAACTGGCGGATCTGTATATCATAACCTTCATAACTCTGTGTCGCTGCCTGTCGTGTTCTCACAAACGACTGATAAGCTTCATTAAGATTGTTAATATATATATCTAATGTTTGCATTTCCTTATAAGCATTAGTTAAACGCTTATGATATGCCTTATTAATATTCCAGTGCAGCACACCTTTTAATCTTGTGATTCGAGCACGAACTTCATCAGTATAATGTTGTGGATTAGCAGACAAATATAACTCAATTTTTCCGAGTTTATCCTGTATCCCTCGCTCTTCCGCTGTAGCTAAATACTCCGGACGTCTGGCAATAACTAATGATTTTAAACGTTGGTCAAGACGATCACGCTGAGAAAGCCGCAAACGAATTCTGGCATCCAGTTTCTTAAACTGTTTTTCAACCACGGGTAATAAAGGCTCATAGTATTTACGCCTTATTTCAATCAACTCAACATAAACATCTAGTGTAGACAACCAGTAAGCTAACCGAACTCTAAGCTCGGCTAAGTCCTTATAATTATTAAGAGACTGCTGAAAATCGTGTGATGCCATTAAAGACATAATGTAACGGGTTTCCGGCGTTTCCTGTAAGTCTCTCAAGTTATGCAGCCAGTTTTTATCTCGCTCAGCCCGCTTATCAAGTACTGCACTTAGAAACTTACCCTCTCTGACACTTTTTATGGATGTTTGCAGTCTATCAATCTCACCACCAAACTCATCCATGGCTTTACCATATGACAATGCTGCCTGGCCATAATAGTTTAATTGACCATAAGCATATGGAACTGCTAATAAAGATTCCTGAACTGATTCATTGGTAATTTCACGCTCCTGTAAAATACTCCATGGTACTAACGCTTTTTTAAATTGCCCAAGTGATACGTTGACCCATCCCATTCCCAGTAAAGCTCTGTCCGCAAATGGCCCATTTAACCTTACCAGGCTAAAATATTTTTTCGCTAATTCTGGTGAGCCTTTTTCCAGCATACGATTGGCTAGCGTTAAATTGGCTTTATCTTTTAATGCCAATACACCTCGATCATCAGTACTTAAGACACCTAACCTACTGAGCACCTCAATCGCCTTTTTCTCATCACCATTCTGTATATAAGCTATACCCAGGTTATATAAAATGTAACCCTCATATTTGTCTTCACTTTCAATCGATTTTAATAACTCAATCGCTTCAGTAAACTTACCTGTCGATATGTATACCTGTGCTCGTAAATGGATTTCATCTACCCTAAGCTCTTCGGCCATATCACCCTGTATTTTTTCTAAAATATCTAAGGCATTGCCTGGCTGATTTTTTCTATAAAAAATTTGCGCTAATCGATAGGCTGCTTCATTACGAATTTTTTGATTTAAACTCGATTCCATAATAGATTTAATTGCTCTACCCGCACGCTGATGCATTCGATAAGCAAGTTCAAAACTACCAACTGAGAATTCAGCATGATTTAGATGCTGATTAAACGGGTCTAACGAAGGGTTATCAAGTGCATAAAATTGCCCGAGCTCAGCATCAAGTTTACTGATTGCATCAAAATGCTTATCTTGAAAGGCATAAAACAAAGATTCACCATAAAAAATATCATTAAGCACAGGCGCTTTATCAATGGTGTTTTCGGCTGTCGCACTAAAGACAAATAATGAAACAACTATAATTTTTATAAATCGGAGCATTGAATTAAATTTCCGGTGATTACCAGTCCTTAAACTCTAAACCTTGATCGCCCGCATCAGGACCACCAATTTTGATTTCAACAAACTTGGGACCAACTCCTTTTTTGAGCGTATAACTGGCGCTGCGTTTCATTTCGCCGCCACTTGACGGTTTTGCGGTATAACTAATAACCAGTTTATGATCACCTGTTTTGATATTTCCAGTGTAAATTTTTTGCACTCCTCCTTTTTGCATCGCTTCCAGCTCCCTGAACGTATAAAGATGATGAGCCAGAACTTTATTCTCAAGTTTTACCTGTATCGCATCGAGGCGTAAATCTTCTGCATCAGCAAGTGAAACAAATAATGCAAATTGACTATTTGATGGAAATAACAGTTTTTCTTCTAACTGAAGAAGCTCTGCTGTTAAATCTATAACATCGGTTTTAATATCCTGAACCTGTTCATCAAGCCCTTTAATCTGCTCTTTAGTTACATCTGCAGCATTAACTGAGAATGAATTCAGAATCATTATTGCTAAGAACGCTAATATAGTTTTACGCATCATGCTTACCTGTCACTTCTTTGCTGACAATTGGACCATATATCGGATTAGGTTTCCGCCGACTAACTCACAGTTAAAGCGGCTCTTATGAGTATACATTATGAATTTATATATTTGAATCAGGTATTTATGATGTTTTGTTGAGAAGTTATCTTATCTTTGGTATCTAAATTAGATATTTCTAATAAAGAGACAGGCAACCATATCTTTTTAGCTGCCGACATTCTACTGCTCTACTAGCCGCGCACCACTTCATTCTAGTATCCACAAAATTAAGACCTGTTTCAGATTTATCAAATGGTACTACTAAAATCAAAAACAAAAAAAGGGGCTAAAGCCCCTTTTTTCAATAAAAACAACTAAAATCAGCTATAAAACTAGGCTTCAGCAGCCTCACTAACCGCTTTCATGCTTAAACGAATTCGACCCTGACGATCAATTTCAAGCACTTTAACCTGTATCTTCTCACCTTCGGAAAGCTTATCACTCACTTTCTCAACTCGCTCTTCGCAAATTTGAGAAATATGCACCAGACCTTCTTTACCAGGAAGAATTCGCACAAATGCACCGAAGTCCATAATCTTGATAACTTCACCTTCGTAGATCTTACCTACTTCAGCTTCTGCAGTAATCTGTTCGATACGAACCTTGGCCGCTTCTGCATTATCAAAATCACTTGATGCAATTTTCACATTACCATCATCATCTATATCAATCGTTACGCCGGTTTCTTCAGTAATAGACTTAATTACAGCGCCGCCTTTACCGATTACATCACGAATTTTTTCAGGATTAATTTTCATCGTTAAATAACGTGGTGCGTAATGAGACATTTCTGTACTAGCTTCAGAAATCACCTTGTTCATTTCACCTAGAATAAACATTCGGCCTGCTTTCGCCTGCTCTAATGCTTTTTCCATTATGTCTTTAGTGATACCTGTTATCTTGATATCCATTTGCAGTGCATTAACACCGTTTACAGTACCTGCTACTTTAAAGTCCATATCACCAAGATGATCTTCATCACCCAGAATATCACTTAGTACTGCGTATTCGTCACCTTCTTTAACAAGTCCCATCGCAATACCGGCGATTGGAGACTTTACAGGAACACCTGCATCCATAAGCGCTAATGATGTACCACATACAGAAGCCATTGAGCTTGAGCCATTTGATTCTGTAATTTCAGATACAACACGAATTGAATATGGGAATTCTTCAGTTGTTGGCATACACGCTAAAACACCACGTTTTGCTAAACGACCATGACCAATTTCACGACGACCTGGTGTTCCAACACGACCCGCCTCACCCACTGAGAATGGAGGGAAGTTGTAATGCAACATAAAGTTGTCGATGATCTGACCTTCTAATGCATCAATTTTTTGTGCATCACGTGAAGTACCAAGCGTTGTAACAACTAATGCCTGAGTTTCACCACGTGTAAATAATGCCGAACCATGAGTACGTGGCAAAACACCCGTACGCACAGAGATAGCACGAACATCATCAAGTTTACGACCATCAATACGTGGGTTACCTGAAATGATACGACCACGTACGATTGATTTTTCTACTTTACCAAATGCGCCCTTCACTTCATCTTTTGTGAAACCGTCATCTGATACTAATTTTTCAACAGCTGCATCGCGCACCTTATCAACCGCTGCGTAACGATCTAATTTTTCAGAAATCTGGTAAGCCGTTGTTAAATCAGCAGTTACTGCATCAGCAACTTGTTTATTTAAGTCTTCGTTAACAACTGGCGCAGTCCACTCAATTGCTGGAGTAGCAACTTCGTCTGCTAACTCCTGTATAGATTTGATAACCACCTGGAATGCTTCATGACCAAACATAACCGCATTTAGCATAACTTCTTCTGATAGCTGATCAGCTTCAGATTCAACCATCAGTACTGCATCAGTAGTACCGGCAACAACTAAATCAAGCTGAGACTCAGCAAGCTGGCTATATGTTGGGTTCAAGATGTAATCGCCATCTTTGTAACCAACACGACAAGCGCCAACTGGGCCCGCAAATGGTGCACCAGAAATAGCCAGTGCAGCAGATGTACCAATTAAAGCTGCGATATCAGGATCGATTTCAGGATTAAGTGACATTACTGTACAAATAACCTGAACTTCATTGGTATAACCTTTAGGGAATAAAGGACGGATAGGTCTATCGATGAGGCGACTAGTCAGAGTTTCTTTTTCTGATGGACGACCTTCACGTTTGAAGAAGCTTCCTGGGATTTTACCAGCAGCATACGTACGCTCCTGATAGTTCACAGTTAATGGGAAGAAATCCCGAGGCTCTCCACCTTTTACAGCTACGGCAGTACATTGAACAACAGTACCATCCATATCTACCATAACGGCACCTGAAGCCTGACGAGCAATCTCGCCAGTTTCGATAGTTACGTTATGATCCCCAAATTGAAACGATTTTTTAATTGCTGTCACAGGTTATACCCTAGTTATCTATTTAATTGTTGGCTAACGTTAACGGCGTAGACCAAGATTTGCAATCAGATCTTTATAACGATCTGTATTTTTTGACTTTAAATAGTCTAGTAATTTACGACGCTGGTTTACCATGCGTAAAAGACCACGACGAGAATGGTGATCTTGCTTGTGTTCTTTAAAGTGTTCCGTAAGTTGCACGATACGTGTAGTTAATAGGGCCACCTGTACTTCTGGTGAGCCTGTATCGCCTTCAGCACGTGCATGTTTAGATACTACTTCAGCTTTAGCTGTAGCTGTCATTGACATTGTCAAAACTCCTGACTTTATGTTTGCCTCAAAAATTGAAGCCGGATTTTATCACGGTTTAGGGGTGTGACAAAAGCTTTTGTTCGCCTTAAAGCCTGATTATTCAGGGATTTGGCTTAAATACTCTCTCTAAACGCACATTACACTGTTTAGGTACATTTCCATCGGGGAAAGGTCACCGTTTTTTGGTGCCCTGTCCCCTGTTTGATGCCATCAAGAGTATACGGGGTGGGCTCGTTATACTGTCGGCTCTTGGTGGTATGGGTTAAGGGGACAGGGCGCAAAAGGCGCGACCTTTCCCCGATGGAGATGAACCAGAACAGGGTAATAAAAAGCAGCCCCTTTCACTGATGGAGATGAGCTAGAAACTACAAATTCATCATACGCTTTGGTGCAACACGCCCGTCATCCTGAATATTTCCAATTCCGATGAACTGGTCACCATCATATACTCTCACCAGACCTTCTGTTGGTGCACGCGCTATCTGCACTGGCTGACCTAGTTTAATATAATAAGCACTATCAGCATCAAGCTCTACAACTGGCCAGTCTTCAATGCCACTATCTATAGCCAGCATCACATCATCTAAAGCGTCAAAACCTCCTTCAGCAATTTCCATTAACTGATCAAGCGTTAACATATCAGACTTATATGGGCCTACTGAGGTACGCCTTAACTCGGTAACATAAGCACCACAACCTAGTTTCTCACCCAGATCTTCAGCCAGTGTTCGTACATATGTGCCCTTAGAACATCTTGTTTCTAGCTCAATTTCACCCTTTTCAAAAGAAATCAGCTCTAATGAATAAATGGTAACTGGCCTGGCTTTACGCTCAACTTCAATACCTTGACGTGCCAGGTCATATAAACGTTGACCATCTTTCTTTAATGCAGAATACATTGGCGGTACCTGCATAATATCGCCAGTGAGTTCAGGTAAGTATTTTTCAATATCAGTAAGCTGTATATGTTCAAACGGGCGGCTTTCTATAACCTCACCCTCTGCATCGCCGGTAGCCGTTTTTGACCCTAACTGGCATTTGAATCGGTAGGTTTTATCTGCATCCAGTAAAAACGCAGATACTTTAGTCGCCTCACCTAAACAGATCGGCAACATTCCACTCGCCAGAGGATCAAGGCTGCCGGTATGACCCGCTTTATTTGCATCAAATAAACGCTTTACCCGCTGTAACGCATGATTGGAGGAAATTTTTAATGGTTTATCTAGAAGTACAACGCCATGAACGGCGCGACCTTTCTTTTTACGACCCATGTATAAAACCTAAAAGCTTTTGACTCAGAGGAACAGAAACGCAAAGCTTATTTTATTATTTGCGCTACACGCAAAACAGTAAAACGGCTTTTCTCTGTGCCTCCGCGTCTCTGTGTCAAAAATCAATCGTCAGATGCATCCGCATCGCTAGAACGTGCTTTGGCAATCAATGACTCCATTGATGTACCTCGCTCAATGCTTTCATCATAAAGAAACTTCAATGATGGCACGATTCGCGATCGAATTCGCTTACCTAATTCACGACGAATAAAGCCACTCGCCTTATTCAGTCCTTCTTCAGCCTGCTCACGCTCATCGTCATTTAGTACTGTAAAATAAATTACCGCATTACTTAAATCACGACTGACTCTAACTGCTGTAAAAGACACCCAGTTCACACGAGGATCTTTAATTTCATCACGCACAAGCTCTGCAAGCTCTCTACGAACCTGTTCGGCCATACGTTGTGATCGGGAATATTCTTTTGGCATTAATTAATAATCTGCTGTTTTTAAAGCAAAGATAGCTTCCCCGCAAATGAACACGGAGAAACTGCTTTAAATTATAAAGTCCGCTCGACTTCAACACGTTCAAAGACTTCGATCTGGTCACCAACTTTAACATCGTTGTAGTTTTTAACACCAATGCCGCACTCAGTACCACTCTTCACTTCTTCAACCGCATCTTTGAAACGTCTTAACGACTCAAGTTCACCTTCGTAAATAACTACGTTTTCACGTAAAACACGAATTGGCTGATCCTTCCTAATAGTGCCTTCCGTAACAATTGAGCCGGCAATTAAACCAAATTTTGGCGATTTAAATACATCTTTAACTTCAGCCAGACCAATAATATCTTCACGGTATTCCGCAGAAAGCATGCCGGTTAATGCCTGCTTAACATCATCTATCAAATCATAGATAACACTGTAATAACGCATATCAACACCGCGTTCAGCTACAGATTTTCTTGCGGCGGCATCTGCTCGTACATTAAAACCAAATACAACAGCATTAGATGCAGCGGCCAGGCTAATGTCAGTATCATTAATACCACCGACACCAGAACCAATAATAGCCACATCAACTTCACCGTTATCGGCTGCTAGTTTGTACAATGATTCTTTAATTGCCTCAAGACTGCCCTGCACGTCTGCTTTAAGCAGAATATTCAGGTACTTAACTTCACCTTTACCAAGATTAGTAAACAGAGAGTCTAGCTTAGCCTGTTGTTGTGCAGCAAATTTAACATCACGTTCTTTATGACTTCGATTGCCTGCTAGTTCACGTGCAGTTCTCTCATCAGTCATTACCTGCGTTAAATCACCAGCAGAAGGTGTACCTGACAAACCTAATACCACTACCGGTATAGAGGGACCAGCTTCATCTATCTGTCTGCCATTTTCGTCAAATAATGCACGAACACGGCCGTATTCATTACCTGCTAATAAAATATCGCCTTTTTTCAGACTGCCTTTTTGAACAAGTACAGTTGTAGTAACACCTCGGCCTTTATCCAATGTAGCTTCTACAACAATACCCTGAGCAGGGCCTTTGCAAGGCGCTTTAAACTCTAACATTTCAGCTGTTAAACTAATGGCCTCTAATAAATCGTCAATACCTTCACCCGTTTTAGCAGAAACATTAACAAAAATATTTTCACCGCCCCAGTCTTCAGGAATAATTGCATGACTGCCTAATTCTGTTTTAACACGATCAGGGTCAGCCGCTTCTTTATCAATCTTATTAACGGCAACAATCAAAGGCACACCAGCTGCTTTAGAGTGCTGTATTGCTTCAATTGTTTGCGGCATAACACCGTCATCTGCAGCGACAACCAGGATAACAATATCAGTTGCCTGAGCACCACGAGCACGCATTGATGTAAATGCAGCATGTCCCGGTGTGTCTAAAAAGGTAATAACACCTTTATCTGTTTCAACATGGTAAGCACCGATGTGCTGAGTAATACCACCCGCCTCACCTGATGCAACCTTAGCTTCGCGAATATGATCTAGTAAAGAGGTTTTACCATGGTCAACATGACCCATAATAGTAACCACTGGAGGACGCGGCTGCTCATCATGCAACTCGTCTCCTGCAGACGCTAATAATGTGTTTTCACGATCATCAGCAGAAGATGCCACTGCATTATGACCCAGCTCTTCCACAATCAAGATTGCAGTTTCCTGATCAATAACCTGATTAATGGTGGCCATAACCCCCATTGTCATCATTGTTTTAATCATCTCACCGGCTTTCATAGACATCTTGATAGCAAGATCTGAAACTTTAATAGTTTCTGGTACATCTACATCATAAACAATTTTTTCAACCGGTTTTTCAAATGCATGTTTTGCTTCTGCATTCTGTGTCGCAAGCACTTTACGACTTTGTTTTTTACCTCGGCCTTTTTTACCTGATGCAACATGCAGTTCTTTTCTGCCGTAACGAGTATCGCCCTTATTATGACCTTTAGCTGCTGCTTTCTGTGTACCCTTGTTACGATCATCAGAAGCTGGAGCTGTAGATGCTTCAGCTTTTGCAGCACCACGCGCTTTTGCATTAGCCACAACTTTTGCCTGCTGCTCAGCTTCAATACGAGATTTTACTGCTGCTTCTTTTTTCGCTTGCTCATCTTCTTCACGTTGCTTTGCCGCTTCTTTAGATTTTTCAATTGCAGCAACTTCGGCTTGTGCACGCTCTGCTTCACGGGCTTCTTTTTCAGCCATTAAGCGCTGAATATCTGCTTTTTCTTTTTCTTTTTCATCACCATCAGACGACTCGGCATCACCTAATTTTGAGATACTGCGTTTTTTACGAATTTCTACATTAACGGCTTTACTACCCGAGCTTTTTAAAGAAGCTGTTGATTTACGCTTAAGTGTAATTTTGCCTTTACTTGCAGTCGCTGTCGTATTTTTACCATGACTATTACGCAAATGATCAAGCAGTTTAAACTTCTGTTCATCGGTTATTTCCGAATCACCATTAGCTACCACTATGCCTGCGTCTTTTAACTGTTCTAATAATCGCTCTACCGGTGCGCCTACGACCTCGGAGAGTTGTTTAACTGTAACTTGTGACATTCTCTAGTTCCTCCCCAGGGTTACTGGCTTGTCTCTTCTTCAGTTTCAAACCAGGGTGCCCGCGCGGTCATAATTAATGCGCTAGCACTCTCTTCAGACATATCTTCAATTTCCTGCAACTCATCAATCGCGAGCTCTGCTAAATCTTCCATCGTACAAACACCTTTCGATGCAAGCATATTTGCAAGCTCACTATTCATGCCGTCCATTTCAAGCAAATCTTTCTGAGGCTCATTTACAGACTCTTCCTGTGAAATCGCCTTCATTAATAAAGCATCTCTCGCTCGACCACGAAGCTCTTCGACAATATCCTCATCGAACTCTTCTATATTCAAGAATTCACTTTCTGGTACATACGCTACTTCCTCTATACTAGAGAAACCTTCAGCTGCCAGAATAATTGCTACATCTTCATCTACATCAAGCTGCTCCATAAACAGCTCAACCAGAACCTTGCCTTCAGCCTCCGATTTTTCTTCCATATCTACGGTAGACATAATATTCAGATTCCAACCAGTTAACTGGCTGGCCATTCGAATATTCTGACCACCTTTACCAATTGCCTGAGATAATTTTTCATCTTCAACAGCAACATCCATTGAGTGAGCATCTTCATCAACTACAATAGATAACACTTCAGCTGGCGACATCGCATTAATAACAAATTGCGCCGGATTATCATCCCAAAGAATAATGTCAACCCGCTCACCTGCCAGTTCATTTGAAACCGACTGGACTCGTGAGCCTCGCATACCAACACAGGCACCTACAGGGTCCATGCGTGGATCATTTGATTTAACTGCAATTTTAGCGCGTGAGCCGGGATCACGAGCACCAGAAATAATTTCAATCAGATCCTGACCCACTTCTGGAACTTCCAGTTTAAATAACTCAACCAGAAACTCGGGGGCTGTACGACTAATAAATAACTGTGGACCACGGGCTTCAGAACGCACTTCTTTTAAATAACCACGCAACCTGTCTCCTGAGCGTACCGCTTCACGGGGAATCACATCTTCACGAGGAATAAAACCTTCAACGTTATCACCCAGATCAAGATAGATGTTACCGCGTTCAACACGCTTAACCGTGCCCATAATCAACTCACCAACTCGATCCTGGAAAGCCTCAACAACACGAGCTCGCTCTGCTTCACGTACCTTTTGTACAATGACCTGCTTAGCTGTTTGTGCCGCAATTCGGCCAAACTCTACTGATTCGATTTCTTCTTCAACATAATCACCCAGTTGAATATCAGGTTCGTCAATTTGCGCGGCTTCTAAAGTGATTTGTTTTAATGGAAATTCCAGACCACCTTCTTCCATCTCTTCAGCTACTTCCCAGCGACGAAAAGTATCATAAGCGCCGGTCTCACGGTCAATACTCACGCGAACTTCAACATCTTTACCCTGCTTCTTACGGCTGGCCGTAGCAAGGGCAGCTTCAATTGCCTCAAAAATGATTTCCTTTTCAACCGCTTTCTCATTTGAGACTGCGTCTACTACGTAAAGAATTTCTTTATTCATGTCTGGCTCCAAAAACCCGTATATCTAGGTCTTACCTAGAACTGCGGAACGATCCGCGCTTTATCGATTGAGTCTAAGGCTAGATAATGGGTCTCTCCATCCATTTCAAGAACGACATCCTCATTCTCTATACCCTTTAACTTGCCTGTAAAATTTCTTTGCCCTTCAAGCGTGGGCACGGTTAATTTAATTTTTACTGTTGAACCCGCAAATCGCTCAAAATCTGCGGCTTTACGTAATGGCCGGTCCATACCCGGAGATGAAATTTCCAAATTAAACTGCCCCGGGATGGGGTCTTCTACATCTAGAACGCTACTAACCTGAAGACTAACTGCACTACAGTCTTCAAGTACGATACCGTTTGGGCCATCAATATAAATACGTAACAATCCATCAGTCGGGTGTGGTCGATATTCGATATCCACTACCTCATACCCCATGCCTTCTACTACAGGCTCAATAATTGACCAGATGTCGCTCACGCTTGATAGTTACCCTTATCTGTTAGACTGAAAATCACAGGAATTTTACACCCGTATCGAGCCATAAAAAAGGCCCCGATGTACGGGGCCTTTCTTATAAAAATTGGTAACCGGTGCAGGATTTGAATCTGCGACCTTCCCATGTTTATTAAACCATGAGACCGGCTACTCTTTGGGCTCATAAGCCGAAGATCCCTGGCAGACCTATAACTTATGAACCTACTAAAATTTGGTAGCGGGGGCAGGATTTGAACCTACGACCTTCGGGTTATGAGCCCGACGAGCTGCCAGACTGCTCCACCCCGCATCAACTTGGAGCGAATAGTACAGATATCAAAGACTTAATGCAAGGCAAATAATAATAGATTACTTTAATCGCTCGATTAAGTATTAAATTAAAGGCGAAACAGTTTAATTAGCCTAAAATAAGTTCATGATGAAGATCTCCAGACTTCTTTTCTCCACACTTATGATCAGTCCGCTACTATTAAATGCCGAAAGTTATACTTTTTCAGGAGGTAAAAACAATCTGGTACACACCATTGCTGCTGAAGTTTTAGTAAAAGCTTATAAAAAAGCCAATATAGAAATAAACCCACTCTTTTTAACCCTGCAGGAATCATTAAAACGCTCTAATTCTGGCGAAACCGACGGGGAACTTGCTCGAATTAGTACAATAACTCGTTTCTCACCCAATTTAAATAAGGTCCCGGTATCAATTATATCAGTAGAGGCCGTTGCTTTTAGCAAGAACAGATCTTTAGCCATTAATAACTGGAACGATCTGCGCGGGCATAAACTAACCATAGTAAAAGGAGTTAAATTTATAGAAACAGGAACAAAAGGCCTTCAAAAAAACTTCGTTGCTACTCATGAAGACGCGTTACAACTTTTACAGTCAGATCAGACAGAAATTATCGTTATTCCAAAACTAGCGAGTATTAATCTTATTTATCAAAAAAAATATCATGAAATAAGACCCATAAGCAAATCACTAAAAAGACATAAACTCTATCATTTTGTACATAAAAAAAATATTCACCTTCTACCTATTATCACCCCTATCTTACAAGAGATGAAAAATAGCGGCGAAATAGAATTCATTAGAAAATCAGAATTAATGAAAGCCGCAAATAAATTCTAAACTCGGGACCTTCTAACTGAATGTTTTAAATTAATTGAGTTTAACCGCAATATAAATTTACAGTCGTTACATAAACTCTTTTTAAGAAAATGCTGTTATGCAAATTGACATAAGTGCGGCTGGATATAAACCTAACA
>Ga0316206_1001394_pt1 | contig 21654 bp, 23 predicted proteins | sample 6monthpyrite_MG_FD_204942 | JGI IMG/M metagenome (GOLD analysis project Ga0316206, IMG submission 204942) | Microbial mat bacterial communities from mineral coupon in-situ incubated in ocean water Damariscotta River, Maine, United States -... | ecosystem: Environmental > Aquatic > Marine >... | reverse complement strand
GGTAGGTGCGCAAACATCAAAGGCTAGAGGGTAGCACCCTCAACAAGAAGCCGTATATACGTAAGCAGTTTACATTTTATGTGAAATTAATGTTGTAAAATAGGTGGAGTCCATATACGGACATTGACTTGCCCAACCTGTCACGGTTTACACAAAAGAGTAAACGGGCTAAATGTCGCTATGTTATTATTCTAATGATACTATTTATAGAATATCGAGATCCCGTTAAAAAGGAATAACGAGACATGGGTCTACTTAATACAACGGTTAGCAGAAAAGAATAAATAAGGAGATCACATAATGACAAATAGAGTTCAAGTAAGGATTACAATTGCAAAGCTTATAGAGTTAGCATATTCAAAAGATAAGGGACTAACAACTAAGATTGTTCTCAGTAAAGGAAATTTCAAATTAAAGGTAAGCCCTAATAGTCATGCCACTCTTTCAAGTAGTACAGGAATATTGACCTTTCGAGGAGATTCAGCTTTAACAGCATTGGGAGCTAAAATAAAGAATGTATCTATTTCTTTTACAGCTGGCGAGGATAATAATTTTAATTATATAGCAATGTTTTCGTTTAGTGGTGCGGCAAGTATATCTCTTTCTGGCTCACTTAACATGGAAAAATTAATAACATCTTGTTCAGGTTTATTATGTCAAGCAGCAAGATTGCTTCAACGCAGGAATAAACAGAATAAGGCGCGCGAAATGGAATTACAAAGGATTATGGGGTATTAAAAAATGAAAAATATAGTTTTAGTTTTAGGTGTTTTTTTATTAAATTCATGTGCGGCTATTAGTGAGAATGTTGCATTATACCCAATATATAAATCTTATATTTCAAGCTTGGATGGAAAGAAGTATGAACAGTCATTTGGTATTTTATCGAATAGAAATCAAAATGATTTATTAAAGAGCTCTTCCATAAAGCAATTTAGCAACCATTACCCCGTATTATCTTCATTAAATACAGTTTTATTAAAAGAAATTGAGCATTTTGAAAATATAAATTCAAAAAATGGTTGCTTAACCGTTAATGGTTTGGATTCATCAAAAGAACCTACATCTATAAATTTAGAATTCATTAAAGAAAACAATAAATGGAAGCTTGACTATACTCAAATAATGTATCATGGCTCTAATAAAGACTTCCCAATTATTGCAACTTGTCCTGCAAGACTGTAATGCTAACAAGAAATTCAAACTGACCCGTAAACCCATCGATAAATCATTCATTCCTGAATGAAGCCGTTAGCTGATGAACTATCTCCCAATACTATAATATTCGATATTATTCGACTTCATTACTTTTGGAGTGTACTGATTACGTCCATCAAAGATAACGGGCTGTTTCAACAGTTCTTTAATGGTGTCTTTGTCGGCTACTTTAAATTGCTGCCACTCGGTCACCAGTACCAGTGCATCGGCACCTTTTAATGCTTCTTCTTTGGTTCCGGTTAAACGCAGGTCATCACGGTGTCCGTAAATTCGCTGACACTCATCCATGGCTTCAGGATCATAGGCCTGAATACTGGCACCGGCTTCCCATAAGGATTCCATTAAAATCCGGCTAGGTGCTTCACGCATGTCATCGGTATTAGGTTTAAAGCTTAAACCCCAAATTGCAAATGTTTTGCCACTAAGGTCGCTGCCAAAATGCTGTTCTATTTTAGTAAACAAAACATGTTTTTGTTTGTAGTTCACCGCTTCAACGGCTTTAAGGATGTCGCAGTTAAAACCAATCATATCGGCAGCGCGTATCATTGCCTGAATGTCTTTAGGGAAACACGAGCCTCCATAGCCACAACCTGGATAAATAAAGTGATAACCTATCCGGCTATCTGAGCCGATTCCTTGTCTAACCGCTTCAATATCGGCACCAAATTTGTCAGATAAATTTGCAATTTCATTCATAAAACTTATCTTAGTCGCCAACATGCAATTCGCAGCGTACTTGGTAAGTTCGGCACTACGTACATCCATAACGATAATTCGATTATGATTTCGGTTAAAGGGTGCATATAATTCATGCATTTTTTCTGCAACCGTATCATCACTGGTACCAATTATAATTCGATCAGGTTTCTGGCAATCACTAACAGCGGAGCCTTCTTTTAAAAATTCAGGATTGGATACAACGTTAAAAGTCAGGTCTATCTGCCTTGCATCTAATATTGCTTGTATAGCTTGTTCAACTTTATCAGCCGTTCCAACCGGAACGGTGCTCTTATTAATTACAATTTTTGATTCAGTCATATAATTAGCAATATTTTCAGCTACTTCAATAACGTATTGTAAATCGGCGGAACCGTCTTCATCGGGTGGTGTGCCAACCGCTATAAATTGGTATTCACTATATTTTATTCCTTCTTCAACACTGGTAGTAAACAATATGCGTTCTTCTTTATAGTTATGTTCAACCAGAGAAATCAAACCAGGCTCATATATTGGAATTATGCCATTCTTTAAGTTTTCAATTTTAAACTCATCAATATCAACACAACAAACATGATGTCCGGCATCGGCTAACACCGCCGCTTGTACTAACCCTACATAACCTACGCCAAATACTGTAACTCTACTCATTAGTTATACTCGCAATTTTAAAGTTGACTCATGAAATACTAACCATACAAAACATGTTCATCGAAATTCTTAAACGCTTGTTCAAACAAATGGCCTTCAAATTGCGATACAATTTCCCCCCAACTCTGCCCTAGGGCATATTGACCTGCATTTTCTTTTATTTTTTCAAGAAAGGAATAATCATCCAGATAATGTCCGGCATTCGTTATGAATTCTTTTGAATCACCAAAATCAGCGAGGCGACCATTTTTATTATGTCGAATGTGCATTTTAGCGGCAGCATAATCATAAGCGACCACACCCAGGCCACTAGCCATCGCCTCTAAAACAACGTTACCAAATGTCTCAGTCATACTGGGGAAAACAAATATATCGCTGGACGCATAATGTTTGGCTAGCTCTTCGCCACTTTGCATGCCTGCAAAGATAAACTCTGGATGTTCTTTTTTTAATTTATTGAGCAAAGGGCCATCACCAACCAGAACAAACTTGATTAATTTGTTTTTCTTTTGCAAGGCGTAGTACGTTTCAATTGCCAGGTTCAGATTTTTTTCTGCCGCGATACGACCAACGTATAGTAATACGGGTTCGTTACTACTACTACTAACGCCCCAGCTTTTACGTAACCATACACTACGCTTTGCTGGCGAGAAAAATTCCGTATCGACTCCACGACTAAGTACCGATACGTTTTTAATATCCATACTCTCAAGCATATTTTTTTGCCCGACAGTAGGTGTCAATGTAAGATCGGTTTTATTGTGTAGGCTAACCAGATATTTAGCGACAATTTTTTCCAGCAAACCGACGCCATAATGACTACTATATGAATGAAAGTTGGTGTGAAAACCGCTAACAATAGGAATACCAAAGCTATTCGCTATTTTTACAGCTTTCCAACCCAAGGGGCCTTCTGTAGCAACATAAATAACGTCGGGGCATTGTGCACGCCATAATTTTTTCAAGAGTGTTTTAGAAGGCAGGCCGAACCTGGCTTCGTTATACCCGGGTATTGCGATACCTCGCACCGGCTGATAGGAAACATTTTTCGGTAACGTTGATATATCCCTGTTTTTTGCTTCAGGACAAACCAATTGAATCGTGTGGCCAGAATTCGCCAACCCATTTAACAAGTTACCGAGTGTCATAGCAACGCCGTTAATATCCGGCGCAAATGTTTCTGTTACAATCGTTATTAGCATAATAACCTACCTATATTTGAATTTTCTTTTTATGCCTCTGCATAAAAACGGTCATATCGTTTTCCTGTTTCAACGAAAGTATAATTTCCTTATTTGATGTTTCTGTTTAAGTTTTATGACAGTTTTATTAAATTAGCTCCTTCTTTCTTCTTTAATCCCTGATGGTATAACCAGAACGTTACAATCACACCAGTCAAAAAGAAAATCGTCATAAAACTGTCATGATTTACATGCAGTATATTCAGTACAACCATTTAAATACCTTGCTGGTGAGTTACACCTTGAGAGTTAATATAGGAAGAATAAAGACGTGACTATAATTTTGTATGCTGTATATTTTTTAATCGGTATGTACCTGCTTCGTAAAATTCAGGTTCGGCTACGCTTATCACTGGCTAAACATCCCTCTCTCGCAGGCCATTCAAAAATGGCGCGGCGGATAGCAAAAATTATTCCGGCTTATCAAATTGACAGTGACAAAATTTTCTCTACTGATAATGCTCCAGAAAATATTATCCAAAAAAGACAAACCGGCTTTTTTCGCTTAGCCCAACATTTTTCTGAAACCATGCCTAACACACTTGAGGCGGGTAGTGATCTTGCTGAAGGTATATCAGATGTAGACTTTACCCGTTCTTACCGGGTTCCTTTTCAGTTTTCTCATTTCGTGAAAAAACATATTAAACTCGGTTCTCTCATTAGCGAGTCGAAAGGTACTCAGGTACAGGATCTTGATGCAAATTGGTCATACGACTTAACTGGATCTTATGGCGTTAATCTTTTTGGTTATGATTTCTATAAAGAATGTATGGAAAAAGGATTGCAACAAGTTAAAAATCTTGGTCCGGTGTTAGGTGCCTATCATCCGGTTGTAGTTGAAAACGTAAAGTACTTAAAAGATATTTCCGGTTTAGATGAAGTTTCTTTTCATATGTCCGGTACCGAAGCGGTTATGCAAGCCGTTCGTTTAGCGCGATACCATACGGGTAAAACCCATTTAGTTCGATTTTGTGGTGCCTATCACGGCTGGTGGGATGGTGTTCAACCTGGCGTTGGTAATCAACGTGATAACAGTGATATCTACACACTAAAAGAAATGGATAAGGATACTTTAAAAGTACTTAAAACCCGCACAGACATTGCCTGTGTATTAATAAACTCATTACAAGCCATGCACCCTAATATAAATCCACCCAGTGATGCCATGCTAATAGCAAGTAGTCGCACTGCCTACTATGATAAACAGGCTTATACCAAATGGTTACAGCAATTGCGTGAGATTTGCACGGAACGTGGCATTGTCCTAATCATGGATGAAATTTTTGTCGGCTTCCGCCTCGCCTATCGCGGTGCCCAGGAATATTTTTCAGTTAAAGCCGATATTGTTACTTATGGTAAAACATTGGGTGGAGGCTTACCGATTGGTGTGGTTTGTGGTAAGCGGCAACTAATGAAACGTTACAAGAAAGATCGCCCGGTTAATATTTGCTTTGCCCGCGGCACTTTTAATGCGCACCCCTTTGTAATGGCAAGCATGAATGAGTTCCTTAAAAAAATACAAGCTCCGGAAATCCAAAACTCATACATTAATATCGACAAATTCTGGAACGACCGTGTCAGCAAACTCAATCAGCGATTAGCAGAAAAACAATTACCCGTTAAAATTGTTAACATGGTTTCTGTCTGGACTATTCTTTACTCTACTCCAAGTCGTTATAACTGGATGTTTCAATTTTATTTACGTGCGCATGGACTAGCCATAAGCTGGGTGGGAAGTGGGCGTATTATTATGAGCCATGACTTTACAGATGAAGAATATACTGAGGTCATGAAACGCATTATCGCTGCTGCAACCGAGATGAAAAACGATGGCTGGTGGTGGAAAAATTCAGACTTAACCAATAAATCCATAAAACGGCAAGTATTACGCGAATTTGTCCACAGCATTTTTCAACGTTAGTAATATCCCTAGGTCAATAAAACAATCCATGAATTATTAATTCTTATATTTTGTATTCTTTGCTTATTGTCATACTTTGTTCATATACACTACATAATCCTGTAATAATTTGCTTCTAGACTCCTTTCAAACTTAGGAGTTATCTAGATGTCTGTATATCTTGTAGCAAGAAACGAAGGGAGTTTACCTATATATCGCCAAATCAGGGATGTATTAGTAAATGAAATCCAGGAATTATATCAAGCCGGAGATGCATTACCGGCTGAAAATGTTCTTGCCAGGCGTTTTTCCGTTAATCGACATACATTACGTAGAGCCATTGATGAGCTCATCGCCGATGGACTTGTAGAACGTCTACATGGTAAAGGTATTTTTGTTCTTGAACCTGCAATAAATTACGCCATTGGCAGTGCCACACGATTTACTGAAACGCTTCACTCCCAAGGCCGGAGTACTACGAGCCGTGTTTTACGCAAACAAGTGCTGTTTGCAAGAGGAACAGTTGCTTCACGCCTGGGACTGAAGGATGGCGATGACGTTATTTTTATCGAAACACTTCGTACCGTAGAGGCGAAGCCATTTTGTGTTATTTCACACTTTATTCCCTTGAAACCATTTTCAAACATTTTAGATAATTACGATACTGGGTCCTTACATGAATTTATTAAGACTCATTATGGTATTCAGTTAAAGCGTGAAGAAAGTCTAATAAGTGCAGTATTACCTGAGGTTGCAGATGCTAGCCTTTTAAATATGCCAAGACAGGCGCCTGTACTAAGAGTTAAAAGTCTAAACGTAGATGCTAACTCTAATAAACCTGTCGAGTACGTAGTGACTCGATTTCGTGGCGATGCCACACAATTATCCATCAAACTTTAATCCATTAAATCTCTAAAGGTAAATACAATGAATATTAAAAATTTAATCGCTGTCGGCATCACCGCAGTTATGCTAAGCGGAACGGTATATGCGTCAAACTTGCCGGATGGCTCTAAAGCACATCCTCTACGAGTACTTATGGTACCTGCAGACACGGGCACCAATGACATAACCAAAGATTATGCGCCTGTATTTGAAGGAATTACTAAAAATTATGGCATTTACTTTGATATAAAAGCAGGCAGTAGTTATGCCGCTGTAGTTGAAGGTATGTGTAACAACCAGGCTGATATTGCATGGTTTGGTGCGTCTACTTATGGCGAAGCCAATAAGAAGTGTGGTGTTGATCTATTAGCCGTTGATGTTAAGAAAGGCGATTCATCTTACTACTCTGGAATTTTTGTCCGTAAAGATAGTGGCATTAATAAAATTAGCGACTTAAAAGGCAAGCGTATGTCTTTTGGTGATACCAGTTCTACATCATCGTTTAACTTCCCTGTTGCTATGCTAATTGCCGGTGGCGTTGACCCGGTAAAAGATCTAAGTAGAGTTATTATTGCCGGTTCTCACTCGGCTTCATTAGCCGCATTGTCTGCCGGTAAAGTTGATGCTGCAGCAGCCTCATATAACTCTTTTGGAAAAGCAACGACAAAAGGTGCGATTAATCCTACGTTATTTAAACCACTTGCCAAGTCACAAGCTATTCCTAATCCACCATTAGCAATGAACAAGGGTTTATCTGTTGCTTTAAAAGCAAAGCTACGCAAAGCATTTAATAATATTCATACCCAAATCGACCCGGCAAAGATTCGTGGTTACGGCGGTAAAAAAGTCGACCGTTATGATGCAGATTTTGACGAAACAAAAATTTTTGCAGCCTTAGCTAAATTAGGTGCGGTTACCAAACAAGTTAAAGAAGGCATGATTGATAAGGCTGGCCAACGTTAACAGTTACATAACTTGTGAAAAGAAATAACCCGATAAGGGATGAATAGTTCATCTCTTATCAATCTCATTACAGAGGTTACAACATGTTGAAATTCGAATCTGTCAGTCGTATTTTTAGTGATGGAACAAAAGCAGTAGATAATGTTTCGTTACATATTAAACCCGGCGAGTTTTGCGTTCTACTCGGTCCATCAGGTGCGGGTAAATCCACCCTGATGAATATGATTAATGGTATGGTCCAGCCAAGTAGCGGCAAAGTAAAACTGGGGGATTTAGTACTAAATAAAAATAACCTCATCACCATACAACGCCGTATTGGCATGATTCATCAACAATTGCATTTAGTCCCGCGTTTATCCGTTTTGCACAATGTGTTGGCCGGATTATTACCAACGACTGGATTTTGGCATAGTTTAATTAAATCATTTCCAATTGATAAGCAGCGCCATGCTTTTCAATTGCTGGACGAAGTTGGACTACAAGAGAAACATCTTACTCGTCGTGCTTCAGAATTATCCGGTGGCCAGCAACAGCGTGTTGCGATAGCCCGAGCCTTTATTTCAAACCCTGAAATTGTATTAGCTGATGAGCCGGTAGCCAGTCTTGATCCTGCAATGAGCAGGAGCATTCTCGATAGTTTAAAAACAGCGGCTAAAAACCACGGCACTACCGTTATATGTACTTTGCATCAGCTTGATTATGCGCTTGAATTTGCAGACAGAATTATTGCATTACGTGACGGCAAGGTATTTTTTGATGGCCCGCCACACCAACTCGATATTGAAACACAAACCAATCTCTATGATCTGGTCGTTTCACCCACTCAAAAATCAGAACGTGCAGCGGCGTGAACATTAAAATGAATACTAACGCTGTTAAATCGTGGCACAACTGGGAACTGCATCAAGCTGTTACACCAAAAACTATTATAGTTTTATTTATTTTGTTTATTTTATTTTCTATTTCTGCACATAACACTCAAATTGATAAGGCTGCTGTTGAAACAGCAAAAGCAGGCTTATCTGTTTTTGGTATTGGTGAATCAGATGTTCTCGCAGGCGCGTCACGTTTCATCAGCAAGGCCTTTCCGATTCAAATATCCCAACGAACTGCGGTAAACCGATTAAATAAATTTGATCGGGATAACTTACCTTTGTTTAGTTACACCGAAATGGGTGAAGACAAGCAATATGACGCATTAACAGAAACCTGGACAGTGGAAAAATCCGAGTTTCTTGTCGAGCCGATTGGTTATTTAAAAAAAGTGCTTATTAAAATGCTGGAAACAATTGAAATGGGGTTCTGGGGTACCGTGATATCCATTGGTATTGCCTTACCCTTAGGAATACTGGCAAGCCAAAACTATAGCCCGCACCGGTTTGTTTACACCTTTGCCCGCAGTTGGTTGAGTTTTCATCGTGCCATGCCTGAATTGATCATCGCTTTAATATTAGTCCTTATGTACGGCTTTGGTCCTATTGCCGGTGTACTTGCCTTAGCCATTCATACCAGTGGTGTATTGGGTAAATTCTTTGCCGATGAAATTGAGAACGCACCTCCCGGACCTCAGTTAGCACTCGCCAGTTCAGGAGCGGCTTCATTAAAAGTTCTTCGCTACGCTGTTTTCCCACACGTCTATCCGGCCTGGATTGCTTATGTGCAATATATTTTTGAACGTAATATTCGCACTGCAACCGTATTAGGCATTGTCGGTGCGGGCGGGATTGGTATGGAATTAAAAGGACGTTGGGATTTATTTGATTACGACCATGTCGCAACGATTTTGCTGGCCATTTTTATTACCGTTGTTGTACTTGAATATTTTTCACAAAAACTGCGTAAGCAAGCACTGTAACTATGCTGCCAGCCCAACATAGTTAGTATTTTTTACTCATAAAACTTATCTAGATATCTAGAAGACAGGATTGAAAATGATTGAACGAACAAACTGGGTTAGTGCATTAAAGACACTCCCCTTCAATGAACTCCTCGATACTACAACAGAATTATCGTCTGACTGGACTCTGCGACCAAAATCGATACCCCAGTCAGGTCTGGGTATGCTGAAAATAAAAGAAAGTGCCTTTAACGAACAATTTTATTTAGGCGAGTTTTGTCTGTCTTCTGCCTGGTTAGAAGTAACAACGCCCGATGGACAAGTGGCCGAAGGCGCTGCGCAAGTGATGGATGATCGGGTGGAGTTAGCTGAAGCATTGGCTTTATGCGATGCCATTTTATCGGCTCAACTACCTGGTTGGGAAAAAATATCTAGCATGATAGAACGCGGCTTAATAATTCGTGAATCAACAAACAATGAACGTAAACAAATGTTGACGCGCACCCAGGTGGATTTTTCATTACTGGATGATGCGAATGATAAAGGCAATGCCCATGTTAGCAATTGATCCTGTCTGGCAAGCCGATACCCAACAGGCACATTTTCGTTTGTTACTGGATGCCATGGCCTACCCTGGTCGATGTTTAATCCTTAAAACATTACCCATCGACGGCGGCCAGGTTGCACTCAGCGTTTTATCGACTTTACTCGATGCCGAGGTATCACTTGCCGACCCGCACAAGTTACTCAAAGACGACGACTGGAAAATGCTCCAGACAAATTCGGTAGCCGTAGACGAAGCTGATTACATTTTATGTACTGGCTCACAATTCACTCGTTTCACACCGAAGCTAGGCCGTTTAAAAAGTCCCGAACAATCAGCGACTTTAATTTTGGTTGTAGACAAGTTGGGGGTAGGTGATCTGAAATTAAACCTGAGCGGACCGGGAATTCAGTATAATAAACTTTTATCAGTAACGGGTTTAGCAGCGCAATGGTTAGCACGGCGTGAAGAGTGTAATATTGCTTTCCCGTTAGGCATTGATCTTATTCTTATTGACGATACCCAAATCGCCGCACTGCCACGCACCACTAAAGTAGAGATTCTATAATGGGTTACGTAGCAATTAAAGGTGGCGGACAGGCCATTGATGAAACTAAAAAAGTATTTGATTATTTACGCACCAGACAAAGTGATACCGCCTTACCGCTTGACAGCAACATTATTGAAAACCAGTTACGACTTTTACATAGCCGGGTCATATCCGAAGGTGGAGTCTATCATCCACGTTTAGCATCACTTGCTATCAAACAATCTCAGGGCGATACACTCGAAGCCGCTTTTGCACTACGCGCTTATAGATCAACACAACCTCGCCTGCTTGAAACACCTGTGCATGATACCAGTAATATGCGCATTACCCGCCGGATTTCATCGGCGTTTAAAGATATCAGCGGTGGGCAAATGTTAGGCGCAACCACCGATTACCATTTACGTTTAATGCGCATGGATCTGTTAGACGAATCACCGGAAAAATTCCGAGCCATTGCCAAGCAATGGCTGGAGAATACTAGCGTTGAACACATTCCAGATACTTTTCCAAAAGTGTTAGAAAGTCTTCGAGCCGAAGGCCTGTTACCGCCCATTGAAAACAATCAAGTCGAAGTAAATCAAACCCAAAAAAATACGGCCGAAGCAGAACCTTTTGACATCACTCGTGAACCACTTGTGTTTCCGGTTCCACGTTCGGCGGCACTGGCAACAATGGCGCGAGGTGAGCAAGGTTCATTACTAGCCATTGCATATTCAAACATGCGTGGTTATGGCGATGTTCATCCTACGGTTGCAGAACTGCGGGTCGGCTACTTACCGGTATTCCTGCCTCATCCTATCACCGGCGAACTGACAGAAATTGGTGAAGTTGAAATAACCGAATGTGAAGTTGTTGCAATGTACGAAGAACACAGTGATGAATCGCCACAAAATAAAGTACATAGTAATATGAATAAGACCAAACCGACTTTCACGTTAGGCTATGGTGCCTGCTTCGGCCATAACGAAGTGAAAGCCATCAGCATGGCTATTCTGGATCGTGCCTTGCAAAAAGGCATGGCGGATGGTCCGGCCAATCCATCAGAAGATCCGGAATTTGTTTTATTACATGTCGATGGTATCGATTCAATGGGATTTTGTACGCATTATAAAATGCCCCACTATGTAACCTTTCAGTCCGACATGGATCGTCTGCGTGCAACCCAACAAAAAAGTAACCCTAAGGAATAAATATAATGAGTACTGCTTACCCTTTTGGTTTTCTTGACGAATACGCAAAAAAAGAAGTGCGCCGCACGACTTTAAAAGCGGTCGCTATACCCGGCTATCAGGTTCCTTACTCCAGTCGTGAAATGCCGATGGGACGTGGCTTCGGCACCGGCGGCTTGCAACTTACTTTAGCCTTGATCGGCGAAGGCGAAACACTCAAGGTCATCGACCAGGGTTCGGATGATTCAGTCAATGCGGTTAGCCTGCGCAGCTTTATCGAAATGACCTGTGTCGGGATCAACACTACCACTAAAACCGAGGAAGCCGATTTAATTCAATCACGGCACCGTATTCCTGAAAAAGTGTTGCGCGAAGATCAACTGCTTATCCTCCAGGTGCCCTACCCGGATCCACTGGTGGTGGTTGAGCCCTCTGAAGATAAGCGCAAGACACTCCATGGTGAAGCTGATTACTCACGATTACTGGTCAAGCTCTATGAAGACATTGTTAAGTTTGATGAAATAACCATTTCACATCGCTACCCGACGCGGATCAATAGTCACTATGTTATTGACTCCTCACCGATTCCTCGCTGGGATGTGCCCAAACTACATCAATCCAGCGCCCTGATTTTATTTGGTGCCGGTCGCGAAAAGAAAATTTACGCCGTACCGCCCTACACCAAAGCCGAACCACTGGCGTTTGAAGACGTGCCGTTCCGGGTTGAGAATTTCACCGATAGCATTGGGCAACGCCGAAGCTGCCAGCGTTGCAATTGTACTAGCAGTTTTCTGGATGAGTTTATTGATTCCACAACTGGCGAAAAAGTGTATCAATGCTCCGATACGGATTGGTGCGACACTCAGCAAAGTTTGAATCGATCAACTCAAGCCGCCACCGATTCTGAAAATGTTTCTAAAATTGGCGAGATTGCACATGGATAATATCAGTAACACCCGCACGGATAAAGTTCTGCAAGTTAAGAACTTATCAAAAATGTATGGCAAAGGTTGTCACGCTTGTTTCGAAACAACCGGTCCACAATACAACACCAATATTTGTGCACACTGCGGTAGCGTTGTAGCCGCGCATAATGTTTCGTTTGATTTATATAAAGGTGAAATTCTCGGTATCATGGGTGAGTCCGGCTCCGGGAAATCCACCGCAGTAAAATGCCTGTACTTTGATCAAGTCCCCAGTGCAGGTAGTGCAATCTTTACCGACGAGGCAAAGCAATACGAATTATTTAATATGAATTCAGCCCAGCAACGCCATTTAGCCAATCATCGTTTTGGTATGGTTTACCAAAATCCACATCAGGGTCTCAACTTTGATATTTCCGCTGGCGGCAACATTGCCGAACGCTTGTTAATGTCAGAAGTCGATAACTACGCCGCGATTCGTGCGCGCGCCACTGAGTTGCTGGCACGAACGGAAGTATTACCTGAACGTATGGATGAATTACCGAAAAATTTTTCAGGTGGCATGCAACAACGAGTACAAATATCCAAAGCACTTGCCATTAATCCGCCATTACTGTTTCTTGATGAAGTAACCACCGGACTGGACCTTTCAGTACAAGCAGCCATTCTGGATCTAATACTAGAAATACAACATGAACAACAAACGGCAATGATAGTCGTAACCCATGACCTCGGTGTTATTCGGCTACTGGCAGGACGTACCCTGGTGATGAAATACGGGCGGGTGATCGAATCGGGCTTAACCGATCAAATTCTTGAAGATCCTCAGCACGCTTATACCCAACGCCTGGTTGCATCAGCGCTTTAATTTTTTAAATTATGAGAACTAATAATGGTTAATACTAGCAATAAAAGACCTATCTTACGGGTTAAGAATTATTCGAAATATTTCACACTCCATGAGCAAGGGAAAATTATTCCTTCATCGCATGCGGTTAATCTGGAAGTCTATCCGGGACAACTGACCGCATTAACAGGTCCAACCGGCTCAGGTAAATCTACCGTACTAAAAGGCATCTATCGAACCTATTTACCAAGTAGTGGGCATCTCTACTTCCGCACTCGAGAAAATCAGGAAATTGACCTTACGCTTGCAGACGAACATCGTATTCTTGAATTGCGTCGCAACGATATCGGTTTTGTTACCCAGTTTCTACATGCGCTGCCCCGACAAATCACTGAAGACGTTGTGGCACAACCCTTAATTCAACAGGGGATGAAAAAAACCCCGGCAGTCAATATTGCCCGTGAAATTTTAGCCGCAATGAACCTGCCAGAAGATTTATGGGGAATCTCGCCAGCAACTTTTTCCGGTGGTGAAAAACAGCGCGTTAATCTTGCACGTGGTCTGGTATCACGCCCACGGTTATTATTATTGGATGAACCTACCGCCAGTCTGGATCCTGATACAACTGAAATAGTTATACGACTAATAGAAGATTTAAAACATGAAGGTGTTGCCATGCTCGCTATTTTTCACCATCCGGAAGTAGTTAAACGTATGGCGGATAGCGTTGTACAGTTAAAACCTCCCACCACTAGCAAAATAAAATTGAAGGAAACTGCATAATGAGAACGTATTTAACCAATGCACGCATTGTGCTTATTGATTCGATTCTGGACAATGCTTCGCTGCTGATTGAAGATGGGATCATCGTAGCCATTAATCCGGATAGGGATAGCGTTACGGATGCCGAAGTCATCGATCTCAAAGGTAAACTATTAATGCCTGGCATGATCGACTTACATTGTGATGCCCTGGAAAAAGAAGTTGAACCGCGCCCCGGCGTACACTTCCCTTTAGATTTCGCCTGCGCCCAGGCCGACAAACGCAATGCCGCGGCTGGTATTACCACGATATACCATGCACTTTCATTTGCACATGACGAGCTCGGAGTGAGAAATAATGACTTTGCCGCAGAAATTGCTCGCGCGGTTCATCAATGGCAACCGCATGCCTTAATCGATAACCGCGTGCATTGCCGTTATGAAATCACCGACGAAACCGGCCTACCGGTTCTTAAACAGTTACTTGCAGAGAATGCCATGCATTTAATTTCGATGATGGACCATACCCCGGGACAAGGACAATTCAAAGACATGGCGGCTTATCATAGTTACCTGTCACGCACTTATAAAAAAACGGCGGATGAAGTCGAAGTTATTCTTGAACGTAAACTGGAAGCGGCAAGCGGAGCTTTTTCCCGTATGCAAGAACTTGCTTTTAATGCTCATCAAGCCGGCATATCAGTTGCAAGCCATGATGACGATTCCAAAGAACGGGTTGAGACCATGAGTGGTATTGGTGCGGATATATCCGAGTTTCCTATTTCACTGGAAGCGGCACAAGCTGCCAAAGCAGCCGGTATGTCAACAATATTTGGTGCACCGAATATTTTACGTGGTAAGAGTCAGTCCGGTTCAATGAAAGCAATCGAAGCGATTCATGAAGGTGTTGCCGACTGCCTGTGTGCTGATTATTCTCCGGCATCACTTATCGTTGCTGTATTCAAACTTCCTGAACTCTGTGATCTGGCTCTACCTGCTGCAATACGTCTGGTAACAAGCAATCCGGCGCAGGCGGCACGTTTGCATGACCGTGGTGAAATTACTGTGGGAAAACGCGCCGACCTTATCGTAGTTGATACGCCAGCAGGTTTACCACAAGTGACAGATGTATGGAGTAATGGCATAGCGGTTTACCATGTGAGTTATGACCATGCCTAATCTTTTTTATATTATTGGTAGTTCGGGTGCAGGTAAGGATAGTCTAATCAACTATGTCCAGCACACAATGCCTCATACCACACCGCTAAAGTTTGTTCAACGTTACATAACCCGTCCTGCCGATGCAGGTGGTGAAGACCATATTGCACTCTCTGAAAGCGATTTTTTAAAAATGAAACAACAGAATAATTTTTCTATGGATTGGTTTAGTCACGAAACCTACTATGGAATAGGAATTGAAATTAATCATTGGCTGTCCGCAGGTTACAACGTCATCATGAATGGCTCGCGTGGCTACCTTGAGGAAGCTTTAATTAAATATCCGAATTTAGTTCCCGTATTAATAAGTGTCGATCCACTTATTTTGAGTGAGCGTTTATTTTCTCGAGGCCGCGAGAATTACAAGCAAATACAACAACGTGTTGCTCAGGCCATCCGGCTTGAAAACAGCGTTAGTCATCCGCGTCTGGAAAGCATTGAAAATAATGGTACACTTAAAACGGCAGGTACTGAACTGCTCAATTTAATTAATCAACATATTAAAAATAAATGCGCCTGACACTATTGGGAACAGGAGATTCTGCCGGCATGCCATTGTATGGCTGTGACTGTGAGCGATGTGCTTACATAAAATTATGTCCCGAACTTAGACGTGGCCCAGCCTGCGCACTGCTTGAAGTTGAAGGTAACACTTATTTAATCGATGCAGGTCTAATGAATATCGCCGACAAGTATCCAGCTGGCTCACTGACAGGTATATTTCTTACCCACTTTCACCCGGACCATGTTCAGGGTTTATTCCATTTACGTTGGGGCAATAGTAATAAAATACCCGTTTACTGTCCACCAGATAGTACTGGCTGCGCAGACCTTTTTAAACATCCCTGCATACTTGACTTTAACGCACAAAAAAAATTCGTACCCTTTGAACTAGGCAATTTAAAAATAACTCCCTTACCATTAATTCATTCCAAAGTAACCTTTGGTTATTTGTTTGAGCATAATGAAAAACGTATTGCTTACCTTACCGATACAAAAGGACTACCACCTAAAACATTCGCCTGGCTTAAACAACAACCGCTTGATTTATTAGTCATTGATACCAGTTTTTCACCTCTGCAAGAGTCTTCCGGACATAATAATTTAACTGACACACTTGTAATACATGCGCAGTTACAACCTAAACGTACTGCTCTTACCCATATCTCTCATGACTTCGATGTGTGGTTAAATCAAAGTGGGAGCATTTTACCTCAAGCAGTCATCGCGGCACACGACAACCAGCTTGTCTTTCCTCTTTAAATTAGCATAACTTTTTTTTACTATTTAATGATGAATTTTAATTTTTCTGGAACCCTGATTATTATTGGTTTATCAGTGCTGATGCATGTGATATGAAACCTGCTCGCCCAACATGTGGATGCACGTTGTAATTACTTATGGTGGGGATTGTTAGTACACCTTATTGTATTAGGCCCATGGGCACTCTGGCGATTGGTTGAAGATAGTCACTGGACTGCCACTCTGTTGTTGGCAATGTTAATTACAGCCATTGCGAATACATTTTATTTTATAGCTTTACGCAAGGTGTATCATTTTGCCCCAATAGCATTAGTTTATCCCATCGCAAGAAGTTCACCCGTGCTCATTGCGGCTTGGGCATGGTTAGTGTTTGATCAACCTATTGCAACCAGTGGCACAATCGGAATATCCATTAGTGTTATCGGTCTATGGCTGTTAGCCGCCACCTCAAAAAAAGGCGATACCGCGCATGCACTTCCCTGGGCTTTATTCGCCGCACTCTCAACCAGTGTCTATTCTTTGAGTGACAAAGTCGCCGTTGAATACCTCCCTACTTTTGGCGCGCAACTTGGGTTTGTTACTGTTGGCTATGCAGCATCTTTCGTTGGGCTAACCATAATCCAATACAGAGAGAGCAAACGTTTTTATCCACTGTACAGACCTAAATTACATTACTTACTCATCGGCGGATTATTTATTGGTGTCGCCTATGCACTGGTCGTACGTGCAATGCTAGAACTTCCGGCCGCCTATGTTGTAACGTACACCAACGCCGGTATCGTTATCGCAACGATATTATCTATCTGGATGTTTAAAGACAGAGAACACTGGAAGCAACGTTTGTTGGCTGTTGTTATCGTTTGTATTGGTTTAGTTATATTAGGGGCGTACAGGTAAGACTTACTTTTCGCTTACGCAGTCGTTGAGATACAATCTTCATTAGGAAGAGCTCAACTAGAAGCTGTCATTCGACCGAAATAATAATATGTGAGTTATTCTTGAAAGCAGACATTCAACACTAAGCTGCCGACCGAAAGGGAGGTCGCAACTTGAGCGCTTGTTGGGTCACCAAACAACTAATGAGCGGCATTTCGGATGCGACCGCACCATCGACCTACTGATTTCTTATATGCGCGGTATTCATCACCAAACAGAGTTTCAAGTTGACGCTCCTCATTAGGGATAACTCGAAACGTGAACGCTGACCATAAAAGCGCGAGCCCTATAAAGACGGTTTCGTTGCCGTAGAAGATCATCCACCCGCACCATACTAACAGACCTGAAACGTACATTGGATTTCGAGAATATCTATATGGGCCTTCAACTACCAGGTAGGGTGGAGAGAAGCCAATGCGTACCGACTCGCGGTAACTCTTGAAATGGAATACGAGGCACCAAATGTACGTCGACAGTCCGATGACGACTGCAATGAGCCCTATCAGATTCCACTTCGATGGTACTGATTGATGCCAGCCGTATTGATGGCCAAGTTTGGAAATTGTCCACGGTAGAACGATTAGGATCACTAGCACAAGGAATGTCCAGACGATGGGAATTGCCCATCGTGGTAGTTTTATTTCACAGCGACCTCTCGGTGGAATAAGTTGTAAATTCATTACCTAGTACCTATTCATTGTTTACCCTCGGTGGGTGGGTGACGATCCAACAGTTATATTAACGAGACTCCATGTCTCGTTATTCATTTTTTATTATTCATTATTCAAAAAACTAGAATAATAAAAGCGCTATACCAATCGCAAAACCTGCACCGGAAAAAAATACTTTAATGTTTTCTCATCAAACCCCGGTTTACCTGTTATTGCTTTCCCTCTATGATTTTGTATTCTTACTAAAATACTGAACACATATAATGCTATGCAACAGATTACAACAATAGTTAAATTATTTACATCTGGAAATCTCTGGTAATAAATAAACAAATATGAAAGTAAAAGACCTGAAGCAACAGATATAAGCATCCAAACAGACTCATCCTTCCAATCCATTTGATCAGTATTTTCATTAAAACTCATTTTATTAGACCTTAATTACTCATGTTTATGATAAACGTACATCTAGACATATAACGTTAAAGCTGTGCGGCGCAAACGAAACGCAGCGTAGTTTGCATCCGAACGAGCGACTTGTTATGTGCGTTTAATTTAATGCTATTTACTTGTGTCATATTTACCCGCGTAATAGTAGCTGTAAGCCATAAAGATTATCAGGGCAATTGCAAAAAGAAGGAGAACGATACTAAATTCAATAGTTCCATCTAGTGAAAACGTAGTTCTTGCGATAGCTATCAATGCAACAACAAGCATAGTTGGAATCAGTATCCACCTTCGTTCCAAAGGTTTTCTATCGGCCACTAATAAAAGCACAGCCCAAGAGAAGATTACTACAGACGCGAGGCTCATCGGATACACTGTTTCAGTTACTCCCATCCTTTCAGGCATGCACACTAATATCGCGATACCAAAATCCGCAATTGCTGCTATCCAATAGCTCATTCGTAACAATAAAACTGTCCTTTTCATGGGGCACCGTTATTGGAAGTATTTAAATTAAAATCTGTCATAGTGGCTTATTCCGCTAAAGCACATAACAGTTGTATTAACGAGACCCCGTGCCTCGTTATTCCTGTAGTATATCGACGAATTCGATGTCTTCGTTATCAGTATTAATCTCTTTACCAAAGTTAGAGATATAATCTATCTACAGAATTCCTTTACAGCCATTCGTTAACATCTTCACAAATTTATTATTTTGATATTATTTCACTTTACACATATATGGTTCTTTTCGTAGTCGTATTAATACCTAGATGAGTAATTTTGTAGAAGCGTCAATGGTAAAAAAGTTTTTTAGAAGAGTTTTATAACTCTATAATCTATACGTCAGTAGTAAAATATACTACTATCAGAAGCAGATTAGCATTACAATGCTACATAAAGTAGACCAATATTTACAGTAGAAACCATGTTAAAATAATGGCCGTTATTAAGATAATCATTACTTCTCTAGCAAATAGATAATCGTCTGATTTGGATCATTTTTTGTTCGTCACTATACATAAGGCTAAAGACAGCTTTCAGTACAGACTGTGTGACAACTCAATATTTTTAAAATTAAAAAATAATTTCCCACACAAATACTAATTTCGGATTTGCATTATGCTTGTTAAAACACTTTGAATCTAATTTTTATAAATATTTGTTTTTAGTTCCCATTTTTAAAAAACAGAAATAGTTTTCACACAGTCTCAGTATTCAGCAGACGGATTAGTGCTTTTATAGCAATTTTTCGACTTTATCTAAGGCCACTTCTGCTTTTCAGGGTGAGTTCAACTGGTCGATGCAACACTGTATCTTTATAACAAAAAGAGGCAGAGTGTAATCTATGAGATATAGAACACGGACATATTATAGCCCGCAACAAAAAGCAGAAATGTGGGATCGCTGGCAACGCGGTGAATCCATGTCGTCAATAGGCCGAGCCTTTAACAGAGAATCATCCTCTGTCTTCGGTATCTTAGCACCGACAGGGGGTATTCGACCGGCTCCTCGGAAACGCTCATGCTTAGCATTAAGAGTTATCGAACGTGAAGAGATCTCAAGATGCCTCGTTGCAGGAAACTCAATACGAGAGATTGCAGGTTTATTAAATCGTTCACCTTCAACGATCAGTCGTGAAATAAATCGTAATGGTGGTTATGATGATTATCGTGCCACACAAGCAGAACAAGCTGCCTGGGATCGCGCACATCGTCCGAAAAAATGTAAACTGGCTTGCCACCCCATGTTAAAACATATGGTAGCAACCAAGCTAAAACGAAATTGGTCACCTAAACAAATTGCAGGTTGGCTTAAAAGAACCTATCCAAAACAAGAGCATAAACAGGTGTCACACGAAACAATTTATCGTAGCCTTTTTATTCAAGCACGTGGAGTCCTTAAAAAAGAGCTTCAATTCTACTTGCGCACTCAACGTGCGATACGTCGTTCAAAGCAACACAGTCTTAAAAAGATAGGGCTCGGTAAAATTACGAATGCAGTATCAATTAGAGAACGGCCAGCAGAAGTTGAGGATCGTGCTGTGCCCGGCCACTGGGAAGGTGATCTTATTGCGGGTTCAAAAAATAGTTTTATAGCAACATTGGTTGAGCGTCACTCACGCTATGTCATGCTCGTTAAAGTAAAAGACAAAACAACGCAATCAGTTGTATCCGCACTGATAAAACAATCAAAGAAACTACCTGATGAGTTATATAAATCACTTACTTGGGATAGAGGCTCGGAACTCGCAGATCATAAACGTTTTACGATGGAAACGAATAGCAATGTTTATTTTTGTGATCCACAAAGTCCGTGGCAGCGCGGTTCAAATGAAAACACGAATCGTTTGTTAAGACAATATTTACCAAAAGGAACAAATTTATCTGTACACTCACAAGCAACGTTAAATAAAGTTGCTCGTCAGTTAAATGAGCGGCCACGTGAGACGTTGGAATTTGAAACACCAGCAGAACGTTTTAATGCATGTGTTGCATCGACCAGTTGAACTCACCAGCGGAAGCAGCCATTCGTTAAATAATTCAATTAGTCTGAGTTCGGCCGATACTGTTGAAAAACTCTATTTTTACGCTCAATAAAAATTTTTAGCTTGTTTGATCCACTTTATTCAATAGACCACTGTGGGGACATAAAAAACAGATGATTGTGTAGTTGTGATCCTCTCATTGCTTTAGGTTTAATATTTGGATCTCACTTTTAAAAAAATCGAGGCCAACGGAAATTTTGGCTTTTACAAATTTCGAGTTTTTCAACAGTATCGGCCAAAAGCGATGTATGGACTCCACCATCCCACTTTTAGTAGGCTGGTGTCGACTAAACAAAAGGAGTCCATACAATGCAAAATTCTAACGTAATAGGTATTGATTTAGCAAAAAATGTTATGCAGATCTG
>Ga0316206_1001393_pt1 | contig 21681 bp, 25 predicted proteins | sample 6monthpyrite_MG_FD_204942 | JGI IMG/M metagenome (GOLD analysis project Ga0316206, IMG submission 204942) | Microbial mat bacterial communities from mineral coupon in-situ incubated in ocean water Damariscotta River, Maine, United States -... | ecosystem: Environmental > Aquatic > Marine >... | reverse complement strand
TTAATAAAAACTGAGAAATGTAGGGTCCGGTAGTTTCACCCGGAGCGATGCCTCTGAATAAAGTTTGTCGAGTGACGTTACCATTGTCTGTCGGCCCTCGGAAATCAGACATGCTATTCATATCTGCCGTTGCTTCAGCAATTAAGTCACTGCTACCGTAGTTTGAATAAGGAATATCTCGCGTTACCGCCTGCCATAATACCTCAGTGGCTTCAGCTGCCTGCCATGCACTGCTAAATGCGGGTGCAGCAGGCATTGTAAATGAGTGTGGGTCTTTACCTTCTGTTAAAAATGAATAAGCTGCCTGAGGATTTCGTAAACCATAGCCATTAGCTACACCTTTTGGTATACCCTCAAAGTCATCACCTATGCCCGTATTAAGTGCGTTGAGCATTAACTGGTAGGCATTCTCATCGACTTCACCGAATTGATTGTGCGGCAGGCCTTTAGAATAACTGTTTATATGGCCAGCCAGATTGATTTCATCACCATTGTTGGGGTGTTGAGGCAATGGCTCTAATAGATTGCGCAAAGCAGCTCGTGTTCGAAGTTTAAAAGCTTTGTATGCACGTTCAACATCATCGTCTGCATATTTATTATCAGCCAAAGCCTGAGATGGCAATGTGGAGATGGAGAGTAAACTTGCTGCAATTAGGACATGCAGTGAAGCGGATGATTTAATAAGACTTTTCTTTATTTTAGACATTGTCTTTTCCCTGTTTTATTTTTTATATTCTATTAACATCAAAAAAATTAACGCAGATGAACGGTCATTGCAATGTATAGATATGAATATATTTGTTTTTTTATGATTTAAAGAAAAAATATAAGGTGTTTCCCTTAAAGAAATTGGTCATTTATGATTATATTGAGTTAAATTAGAAAATCACTTTATTCAAATTTAACCAATAAACAGAGTTTTGTTCTTCGGTAAAGGGTAAACTGTCAAACAGATAATTTTTAATACTAATTTTACTCAGGGTGATTATGTTTAGTTCTGTAACCGATGCTAAAAAAACCATTGATACATTAAAAGATACATTAAAACGTGATGATGGTTGTTCGGACTTTGAGGTGTTCAGTCTTATTGATGGGTTGCAACAGGTTTTTGAAGTAGTGGTCGCTGTTAATAAGCGGGACACTATTTTAAACGGCGATGAAATTTCTGATATAGGTGAGCAGGGTTTATCGATGATTGATAATCTTGTTTATAAAATGATGACAAATGACCTTACATCACATAAATTTGAAGTAGAGCAGGTTGCAATGTTTCTGGCTAACTGGGTTATTAAACACAAAGGTAAACTGAGTAATATTCAGTCAGTTGTTGATGGGCTGGCGGACATGGCTAACCAGGTTGAAGATAAAGTCTCGTTACTGCAATTATCGACATTTATGAATCAGGTTGCGCATGCCTGCAGTGATGTAATCCAGCATGATCTGGATATTACTGATCCGGGCAGGCCATGGAAAGCTTTAAATATGAACCGTGGTATTGTCGCAACGCGAACGCATGATCTCGATATTATGCGTGAAGTGTTCCCTGATTTGATAAAAGCCATTCCGATGGATGCACCTGCTTTCTTTAAAGAAGGTATGTCCGAAATGGTGCGACTGAATTATCCAGAGCCGGTACAGGAATTAATGCAGGAATTTTATAATCAAACACAAAAGCCTGTTGTGCACTAAGACACTTAACTTCTATTAATTTCATTATCGCGACAGGGAATAGTTATGAAAAATAATAAAAATCCAGAACTATTAAGTGAGCTCCGTGCAGATACGGTTGATGGTGTTATTCTCTCGCTGGATAGTATTGTCGACTGGTCTAAAACGCACTCAAAACAAACCGGTTATTTTGCTGCTTTGTATCGCAAGGTAACGATTAAGGTTAAAGAAGGTATCGAGTCCGAGTATTTTGATAATGCAGAGCGCATGGAACGGCTAGACGTTATTTTTGCAAACCGTTATCTGGATGCATTTGAACGCTATCATTCAGGCCAGTCAGTAACTAAAGTCTGGCAACTGGCTTTTGAGCTGACTGAAGACTGGTCTCCTATTGTTTTACATCATTTAATGATTGGTATGAATGCTCATATCAATCTTGACTTAGGCATTGCTGCGGCACAAACAGTTACAGAAAATGAGATGGCTTTATTAAAACCCGATTTTGATAAAATCAACGATGTTCTTTCTGGTCTGGTTGATGAGATTGAAGATGAGTTGTCTATAATATGGCCACTCTTCGGCAAACTGGATAAAGTGGTTGGTAATCTTGATGAGAGACTGGCTGATACAGGAATGGCCTTTGCACGTGACCGGGCGTGGGAATTTGCAATGCGTTATTCGGTCGCTGACGACAAAATGGAGGAAATCGACCGTATGGATACACAAATGCATTTCATTGCTAAGCTGTTCATAAGCCCTGGGTTAATTAAGACGGCAGTACTGTTGCTAATACGTCTGACTGAACGTGGAAGCGTGGCTGATAAAATCAAAATACTGGAGTAACAGGTTAATTAAGCCACCTAGTAGTAAATAATTCTATATTCGATCTATACTAGAGACATAATAATAATGATCGAATTAAATGAAATCACTTTTACTTGTTCTTTGGCTGATACATCTGAATTTTTTTAGCTTTGCCGTAGAGGCAAGGTCTCTATTACTGTCGGAAGATCATACAGGTGCTATTGGTGAGTATCTGCAATATATGCAGGAGTCAGACGAGGTCTTAGCGTTAAATGATGTCTTAGACGCCTACCATAATAATCAATTTTCAAGCTCCTACCGTAGTTTTCTAAGTTTTGGAATTGGTGCTCAACCGGTTTGGTTAAGGTTTCAGGTAAATAATTTAGATACCAGCTCGCAATTACGACGACTATCGATAAGAACATCATGGCTTGATCGGATTGAGATATATTTTTTAAAAGAACAGAAGCTGATAAATAAGTTAGAAACGGGTGATAAATTTAGTCATCAAAATCGAAGTATACCCAGTAAATATTTTGAATTTGACCATGAATACACATCAGGAGTTACTCAGGTATATATTCGGGTTGTTTCAGATGACCCGATGGTGTTACCTGTTTACCTGAAAGAAATAAGCGACGCAACAATTGATAATACACTTGAAACCTACAGTTATGGTTTTATCTACGGAATTTTATTTGCATTATTAAGTTATAACCTTCTCGCTTTCTTTACACTGCAATCAAAACGATATCTATATTATTCATTTTACATAACCGCTTTTGTTGCCATGAACATGTCGTATACCGGACATGGTTTTTATTGGTTCTGGCCAGAATTAGTTCAGTGGCAGCAATGGGGTAACCCACTGTTCATGATGTTGTATGCGATATCAGGGCTGATGTTTGCCACCATTTTTCTTAAGACGCGCCGGCATCTTCCGGTTATTCATAGTGCAGTGATCATCACCTGTCTGTTTGCAGCTAGCGCTGAATTATTATTCATTGCTTTTGATAGTCAGGTCGGCGCACTGATTTTATCATTTCTATTTATTTTTGTTTTTTCGGTAGTCATGGTGCTTTTAGGAGCGCTATCCTATTTCAATGGCTACAAATCCGCTCGCTATTTTTTACTTGCGTCGGTAACACATGTAACTATGTCATCAGTAACTGCAATGACCGTATGGGGCCTGGTTCCGTATTCTACACTGGGCTATCGTGCGATTGAATTCGGCATGGTGTTTGATGCGATCATTCTGTCGATAGCGTTGGTTGATCAGTACCGAATTATTAGTGAAGAAAAAATTCATGCTGAACAGTTAGCAATGACGGATGAACTGACAAATGTAAATAATCGCAGAGCTTTTTATGAGCTGGTGAATCCAATCTGGAGCAACAGTCTGAGAAGGCATCGTGAAGTTTGTGTGTTACTGATGGACGTTGATAAATTCAAATTAATAAATGATACGTTAGGTCATTCATTTGGTGACAAAGTTTTAAAAAAAATAGCGTCTAATATTCAGGAAAAAGCCAGAGCTGGTGATATTTTTGCGCGATGGGGTGGAGAGGAATTTATTCTATTTCTACCTGAAACAACGCTTGCTGAAGCGCTTGAAATCGCTGAGCGCTTTCGTGAATCAGTTGCATCTATTGAGTTAAATACAATAAAAGAAGAGATATCTATAAGCGTCAGTATTGGTGTTGCATACAGCGCTGTGGCCAACGGTACATTGGATAACTTAATAATGGAAGCTGATACCTTTCTTTACAAGGCAAAAGAAAACGGAAGAAATACAGTCTGTTCAGTTCTAAGCTGTAGCTAATTTTTTATCAATTATAATCCTGAAGAAATCAATTGATCTCTGATTTAATGATCATACTCTTTTTTTATAAAGGAAGTAATTCATTAAGTCTTTTCAGGCTGAAGTCTGTACTCCTGCATCTTGTTATGAAATAACACCAGGTAAAGTTATCGCATTCAGTATTATAGAAATACCTTATCTTAATGATTTAAGCAGTCATTCTGGTAGTTAGAGATATTAGACTTAAATTATTTACACACTTCCTGCTGATCTTTAGTAAAATTACCTGATTACTACATTAACTGACTGATCAGAGTGCATTTTTATGGGAAGAGCTTACCAAAATCGTAAAGAATCGATGGCCAAAACGTCTGACGCTAAGGCTAAAGTCTATTCTAAATATGGTCGTGAAATTTACGTTTGTGCTAAAAATGGTGGTACTGACCCTAATGGCAACCTGTCTCTGCGTCGATTAATTGATAATGCTAAAAAAGATCAGGTACCTGCTCATGTTATCGAAAAAGCGATTACAAAGGCTGAAGGCGGTGCTGGTGAAGACTTTGTACTGGCTCGCTATGAAGGTTTTGGACCGGGCGGCTGTAATGTGATTGTTGATTGCCTGACAGATAATAATACGCGTACATTTAATGATGTACGGGTTTGTTTCACTAAAACTAAAGCCAAAATAGGTGCGCCAGGTGCTGTTGCACACATGTTTGATCACAGTGCTGTGTTTGTCTTCAAAGGTGATAATGAAGACCAGATTTTAGAAGCCATGCTGGATGCTGATGTCGATGTGACTGATGTTGAATCAGAAGATGGCATGATTACTGTGCTTGCACCTCACACTGAGTACAACAAAGCAAGAACAGCGCTGACAGAGATACTGGGCGATATCGAATATGACGTCGATACCATTACTTTCATCCCACAGACTGAATGCACGATCAGCGGTGATGATGCGGAAATGTTTGAGAAGTTTCTTGAGCTATTAAATGATAATGATGACGTCCAGAATGTTTATCATAATGTTGAGATGTAAGATTAAACGCTAGTTCGTTTGCGCTATGCTATCGCTGCCTTGTTGATGGCTTAGCGCTTTCAATATCTTCATGCACCTGTTCGGGTGATCTTTCGTAAACCAGCTCTCGTCCCATTACTTCGCCGGCATAGGCGCGTCCGTTACTGGTTGGGGACAGGGTGCATTTTACGCTGTGAATGCCTTCACCAACCATGACTTCTATTTTATGTTCGCTTTTACTATAAACAAGCACTTCGAGTGTTTGTTCATTTTCCGTTGCACGTACGGTGATCATCTCATTTTGCATTCTGCTAGCGTCCTGTTTAAGAAAACGATTTGAGAACACTATACGCAAATATTTATTGTTCGTGCAACATTCGCTTATTTTTTATTTTCAGAAACAATCCCGACTAATACGTATAGCCTGCCGGTAGGACTGGTTGCTGTTTTAATGACTTTGGCATTAATGAGTATTTCTTTTGTCAGTCGTGTTGTAGCGCCTTGTTCATTGCTGCGAACGACATCATTAACGTTACCGGATTGCTTATTGGCCAGTGCCGATCTGGCGTTACTTGCAGCCAGTTGCTTCATAAAGCTTTCACCAGCGGCAGATTTTTCTGCAAAGCCGACTGCTGAATGTTCAATACCTTCAGTGCGGCCACTACAAATCCAGTTCGGCGCGATGGTTTCGTTACTGTCAGGAAATACACAGGTTGAACAGCCTGATATATAAGTCGGGGCAAGGAAAATCACCAGCCAGATATGCTTATATTTTTTCATTTACCATGTCTTTGATTAATTTGTATGTGTAATCGAGTGTAAAACAATTATTTGCGATTGTGTAATGATCAATAGAACCAAAAACGTTGTGAAGTGTCTCTGGAAAAGGGATATAAGGCCTTTTAGACAGCTTCTTGAGAAGTGTCCAGGTGATTTACTTAAGCCTGCACAGGCGGCAGGCTATGGTTATTTAAGAAGCGTGCTTATCGGCCGCATGAGTCCAGCAGACGTGAGGGTGGACGCTACTGGCATCTACAATCACTTCCATTTTTAACATTCTCATGATGTCACCCATTGAGAATCGTTCATCAAAAGATGATTTCAGATACTCGCAATGCTCGGGGTTAATATAAAGAATGTTAGGGCGCATACCATGTTCCCGTTCAAAGCCTGTAACAAGTCGATATAAGTAATCCAGCATGTTAATTCTCCGCTACGGTGTTACTACTATATATAGTATCTGAAGCACTGAAAACAATGATCTATGTCTATATATTGTGATTTTTTAACAGAATTTTAACTTTTGTTGATAAAAGGTAGGAATCTCAGTATTAACGTGTACTGGAGTGTCTATATGTGCTGAAAACTAACTGTAGAGACATGACTAAATTATAAAATGCGTAGTAAACGGTCAAATACTCTGTATTTGTTTAATTAAGAGCATAAAATATCAACATGATTAAATTAAGAAACGCGTTAGATGCCTGGGAAAGTGCAGAGTTTGATAGCCTTTTGAAAGCTGATATTGATCAGATGACCGTAGATCAGTTACCACTGCAACAGGCAATCACATCAAGCAGTTATGCATTAGATACAAATATTAAATCAATTATTATTAATAAAACTGATGACAGTGATGCCATTCAAATTAAGGCAGGCATTTATTACACCGGTATCATCGCCGGTTGTAATTGTGCAGACGATCCGTCACCTGCTGATGAAGTGCCGGAGTATTGTGTGATTCAGATTGAGATTGATAAAGTGACTGCTGAGACCGATATAATGTTACTTAATGAATAAGTAATGAAAAAAAGGCTCTGCTGACAACTGTCAGCAGGGGCTTCAGAAAAAACATTGTTATTTTATGGCGGGATGAATAGTTTTATTTTATCTCAGATTTTAGCAAACGAAATTTTTAAATATGACAATTTTCCAAAAAAACAGGGTATACCTTATACTAAATGCTGAGTAAGGTTTTTTATAGGCAATTACTGTCATTCACTTTGGTTCTTATATGTTTATGTTGAAGTCATTAAAACTAATAACAATATTTTTTAGCTTCACTTTATTTTCAGAAGCTTCTTTTGGTGAGTCTGTTATTTATGATGCCCATATTCATTATGATGAAGAAATGTGGGGTTCACTTTCAGCTGAGCAAGCTATAGCCTTTTTAAAAGAACAAAATATCCAACGTGCATTAGTATCTGCGACACCAACTGAAGGGGCTGAAAAACTTTATCGTTCTGATGCCGATTTAGTTATACCCATGTTACGTCCCTATAAAAGTTGGCGGCATCGCTACTTTTGGTTTAAAGACCCTGAGCTTAAACAATATTTAGAATATCATTTATCAAAAGTTCCTTATCGTGGCTTCGGTGAGTTTCATGTTTTTGGTCAGGATGCAGATTCAAAGCCAGTCGAAGAAATGATTGCACTGGCACGTCAACGAAAGCTGGTATTACATCCGCACACGGACCTTAAAGCCATGCGACTCTTTTTACAAAAGGCGCCGGACTTGGTCATAATCTGGGCTCACGGTGGCTTTAATGTTCCGGTTGAAACGCTGATGCCCTTAATGGATTCTTATCCAAAACTTTATATTGAACTTTCTTTACGAGAAGGCATGGTTGAGGATGGGGAAACATTAACAGCTCAGTGGAAAGAATTTTTGATAAACTATAGTAAGCGATTTTTAGTGGGTGCAGATACTTATAAACCCAGTCGATGGGCCGACTTACCAGAAACCGTTTCTGATACCAGAAGCTGGCTGAAACAATTGCCGGAAGATGTCGCTGCAGATATAGCGAGAAATAATATTATTAGTCTATTTCCACAGTAAATCTGATTTTATCTGATGACTTATATAATAGGACACTATAAGTGCCGCACATAATAATTGAATATGCAGAAGACATCATCAGCCAGCAAGGAGCACAATTACTGGTTGATGCTATTTTTGTTGCGGCGGAAGAAAGCGGTATGTTTGAACCACTAAATATTAAAGTCAGGGCGGTACCTGTTGCTGTATATCGTCTAGGTTTATTAGGTGAGGGCTTTATACATGTTCAGTGCCGGATACATGCTGGCAGAACCACCGAAGCCAAGAAATCATTAACTGCTTCTATCATTAACGCTTTGAGAAATTTATCAATTGATGTTGCTGTGATGACAGCAGAAGTTGTTGATATGGATCGTGACAGCTATTCAAAATACAGTGGTTAAATTTGATTTTTATAAGCGAATATTTTGAAATAAAATGATATTAATCATCAAATCTGAACTTATCTGATGCTACGATTGAGCCATTAATGATGTTTTACTAAAAAACAAGGTGAAACTATGAATATAGAGAGTGAAAAACAGCATATTCTGGAGTTTGTTGATAAGGGTAATTATCATGCTGCTTATAATATCGCGCTTTCAGATATGAATGCTTGCAGAAAGCATGAGAACCAGTCTGGTGTAAATGAATTTATTGATGTCATTAAATCAATTGTAGATGCACTGGAGTCTGATTTTCGACACTAGTACAGATAATGTGTATTTACATTAATAGTTCGTCTTCGATTGGATGATAGCTGTCAGTTGCATCGATTAATGATCTGGCGGTAAGAGAAGCTACACCATAGACTTCAGTCTTCACAGCATAATCATCACGAACTTTTTTTAGTAGTAAATCAAAATCACCATCTCCTGATAACAGGATGATAGTGTCAACATCTCTGGCGGCTTCGAGTGCGTCAATGGTAATGCCAACATCCCAGTCGCCTTTTGCCGATCCGTCACTGCGCTGAATATAGGGTTTTAGTTTTACAGTAAAGCCGATGTGCCTGAGTGCATCCTGAAATTTGATTTGTTGATCATCATTACGGTGAGTGGCATAAGCTATCGCGGAAATAATTTCACCTTCACTGGCTATTTTTTGCCATAGTTTTCTGTAGTTAAACTGGCGACTATAGTGTTGTCTGGTGGTGTAATAAATGTTTTGTACATCAGCAAAAATGGCGATTTTTTTCACAGATCCTCCTGTGATTGATGCCCTATAATCATTGTTTGTGCTCAGTGTCGCTCCAGCTATGATCCAGCGGTGTGGTTGACCATTCAAACAGGCGGCTCATGATACCGCGTTTTAATGGTTTGATATCAAGTTCTTCGATCTTTGCAAGCACCTCAACGACTTCCGGTTCATCTTTTACTTCAGCTTGTTGTTCAGGTTTATCATTTATTACCTGAGGCTCTTCAGTATCTGATGATAGTTCTATGTTTTCGAGGTTCAAAGGCAAACTATCGAGGCCTTTGCCGGCGTTAATGTGCTTAATATTATCAATGATAGTGTCTCTGGTATTATTAAGGTGTTCATTTATTTCATCCGAATATGAGTTTGTACTTAATATTCGACTGACATCTTTATAGATGGTTATCAGTTCCTGTTTTATTCGTTTTCGATATCCTTTTTCACGCTTGTCGAGTGTTCGTATCTGTTTTTTTATGAAAGACTCAGGGACGGGGAGAAGGAAAGCGCTCGATAATGCGAATCTGGATTTAAGTACAATCCGAATGGCTATTGATGCCTGTGCTTTCTTTTTAAAATTATTAACATATTCACTAAAGCTTTCTTCAATGGAGTCAATCAGCTTTTCACCTTTTTGAGATAAATATTCATCCAGCTGAGAGTCGTCTTTTTGTGTGATTTCTAGTACCTGTTTTATATCATTTTGTATTTTTATCTCAGTTGCAGATAGTGTGTGTTGAAGTTTTGGAGTAGGTAGAGGTTCAAGCTTATTGCGGAGCAGTTTAAAACTGTCCAGGATCTTGGGTGATATATTGATAACTGACTTGCCTAATATGAGTACAGACTGTAGGCCCTGGTTTAATCGATTGAGGTTACTGGTTAGCTTTACAAGGCGCTGTAATGCTGACTTTTTTTGGTTAATAAGCTCAAGTTCGTCAGTTATGCTAGTGCTTTTAATGTTGTCACCTTTTGTCGCCACATTCATGCCCTGAAATTATTGCCATTTATAATAAACGGATAGTTGATTATAATATGATAAAATTGATTTTCTTTGGTTTTATCATCATAGAATAGTCGGCCAGTTTGGTACTATCAAGTCAGTAACCAATAGTTTGTAAGTAATTTATATAAGTGAGTTAACATGTCAGATGAAGTCTTAGAAAATGTCTATGAAGTTATTAAAGCAGCGCCTCATTCAGGTCAGTCATTATTGCTGTTCGCACTTTTGAAAACACTGGATATTCAGAAAGGTGGCCATATGTATATGCTGAGTAAACTTAAGGAAATGACAGCGGAAAGCCGGCAGTTAGCTTATGGCCTGATGGAATTAATGGCTGACAACAAAACCTTGAGCGAGGAATGGCAGGTTAAACTTCAGTTAATAGAAGCGGCAATACGTAACAATAGTTAATCTTATTTCAGATGAAATAGCTGAACTCTTTTTGCGTTGTTTGTCAAAAAAACATCTCGCCAGCCTAAGTAGCGTTTAATGAGGTCGAGCTTTATAAATATGACGGATGATCTATTTAATACCGCAGAATCATCATATCGAATTGATTTACCTGAAGCGGATTTGCTGCTGTATCCATGTTTGTTTAATCGTGCTGAAGCAGATCACTATTTGAGTGAATTGATAGAAGCGGTTCAATGGTCACAGGATAAAATTCAGATCTATGGGAAGCAGCATCTTGTTCCCAGGCTTAGTGCCTGGTATGCCGATGGTGGTAAATCATATCAATATTCTGGTCTGGAGCTGAGTGGATTACCCTTATTGCCTGTTTTGAAAAAAATAAAACAAAACGTGGAACAGATTTCAGGTGTGGTATTCAACAGTGTACTGGTAAATCGTTACAGAAATGGTTCAGACAGTGTTGGCTGGCATGCAGATGATGAGCCAGAGCTAGGACCGGAACCGATAATAGCCTCGGTCAGTTTTGGAGAGGAAAGAAGTTTTCAGTTAAAACACAAAACAGATAAGAATTTGAAGCAATCATTCATTCTGCCCCATGGAAGTCTCTTAATTATGCGAGGCAGTACTCAGGAAAAATGGTTACATCAGATACCTAAAAGTGCAAAACTGTTACAAGAAAGAATTAATCTGACGTTCCGGGTAATACAATAGTTATAACAAAAAATAATAGATGTGTTTTTCTGTTTGTTGGTTGAGGCTATGTTAAATAAACTTTTACATTTTTCAAAATCTAAGAACTACTGGTTGGCGTTACTGGTCTTTTCGTTTGGGCTTGAGATTTCAGCACTATTTTATCAGTATGTTTTAGACTATCTTCCCTGCGTATTATGTATTCATGTACGCGTGTGGTTATTAGGCATCATTACTGTCGCCATACTGGCATTAAAGCTTTATAGAAATCAGATAGCATTGATTGGTCTTCATTTGTTTACCTCGCTAATGTTTGTCGGTTTATTTGAACGTTCGTATCAGTTGTTAGGGACTGAGCGAGGCTTCGTATTTGGTGATTGTAATATGGAGTCCGGGTTACCAATATGGTTTGCACTGGATAACTGGTTACCTTCAATCTTTAAGGTATGGGAGGCGTGTGGTTATACGCCAGAGCTGCTATTTGGAATTACCATGGCAGAAGCATTAATTGTATTGTCTGTCGTTCTGTTAGTAATTAGTATCACCTATACAGTTTATAACATGGTGTATTTAATTCAGAAAAAAACTGAATAATCATATTCAGTGTGTACAAATATTTGCGTGTCTGGCATTTTTTAGTAATTTTCTAAAACCATTGGCATTTAAATGAAGTATATCCTGATGGTTGCCCGCTTCTATATAGACATCATTACAATCATCCAGGTTGTAATCCACAACAGTTTCTATCTGATGTGTCTCAACAGCAGGGATGATGGCACCGGGGTCGCAGTCATAAAATAGCTTCTGAATAGTTTCTTCTGTTGTCAGTCCCATTCTTCGGTTGAGTAGTTGATTGAGTTCTCCAATTTTAACGCGCATGTTAGATGGAATCAGTACCATTACATAACCGTGTTCATCTTCAAGTATCACAGACTTAACCATTTTATTTTCAGCAATATGACTGGCCCTGGCTGTGTTAAGGCTAAACTCAGAATAGGGGTGAGAAATGATATCGTAAGCAATGCCTTGCTTCGCAAGTTGTTTTATTAGTGTAAGTGACATCTGCATAATTCACCTCCTGATGAAAGTGAAAAAATTGAATACCTCTACTTACTACTATGCAATATTAACTGAAATATACAAGCTTTTACTGATCGAACTTTTTAATGTCGAAACAAGAAATAACTAATAGTGCTGTAAAAAAGAGAGATGGAAATACCTGCCCGACTGGAGCAGGTACGATGGGGCTTAAGGTCTACGAATACCGTGTGATTTTAAAATACCGGTAAACTTATCAGATTTAAGAGATTTCATTAGCAGTTAAGTAGCTTTTAACTGGTTCTTGTTCCAGTCACCTTTAATACGAAAGTCTTGTAAGACACCCACTTTATTGCCTTTAGCTGATCAGGTGTTCCGACTAATGGAACTATTATTTAAAGACCGGGTCAGAGTGTTTGTTCATTTCATGGAAAAGATTTAAATGCAGGATGCAAAGCAACTTCAGACATTACTGTTTGCCTGTTCTCACCGGGACAGAGCTGCATTTACCCGTCTATATAATTTAACCTCGGCGAATCTATTTGCCGTTGCTATACGTATACTTAAGAAACAGTCCCTTGCAGAAGATGTATTGCAGGATGCTTATATTAGTATCTGGAATAAAGCATCTGAGTTTACTCATACAAAAGGTTCAGTGATGGCATGGATGTCAAGCATTGTTCGATATCGTGCTTTTGATGTGTTGAGAAAACAAAAGCGTACCGTTGTTTATGAGGATGCCGAAAATGAAATTGAACACTTACCTGAACTTGATATGTCATTACTCGATACAGAAACAGCATTAGCATTAAGAGAATGTCTGTCGATGCTGAATAAAGAACAGCGAAACAGCCTGATGCTTTCTTTTTATGAGGGACTGACACATGGTGAGCTGGCTGAGCGATTAGCTAAACCACTTGGGACAATAAAGTCCTGGATTCGTCGTAGCCTGTTACAGGTGCGGAAGTGTCTTGAACAATGAAATATGATAACGACAAACTAAGAAACCGGCTGGCCGGTGAATATGTACTCGGTACATTGCACGGGCAGGCACGTGCTCGGTTTGAAAGTTTAATGCGTGATGATGCCAGCTTGCGCAGGATTGTTGATACGTGGCAGCAAAAGATTGGACCGATGTCCGAAGCCTTAACACCTGTAACGCCTCCTGTGCGAGTATGGAAAGGAATTGAGCAGCGACTGGGTTTTAATCATGACTCATCAGAGTCCATATTGACTCGATTCTGGAATCACCTGACGTTATGGCGCGGTCTTGGCTTGACGACAACAATGGCAAGCTTTGCGTTGGTAGCGTATCTGATGTTAATCAGCACACAACCAATAGTCGTTAATCAATATGTTGCTGTCATGACCAACTCACAGCAACAGGTTTCGTGGATGGTGACAACCAACTCACTCAATCAGCAAGCGACAATCAAAGTATTAAATTCTCAAATGCTGCCGGCTAATAAAGCTTTTGAATTATGGATGTTGCCAACCGGTCAAAGTCCAATTTCAATGGGTTTGTTATCAGCATCTGAAGACAAAATCCTTCAAATCAGTACACAGTTGCTTCAGCAGCTGACGAACTCTAAAGCACTGGCGGTGAGTCTCGAGCCCAGTGGTGGTTCTCCTACGGGTTTACCAACAGGTCCGGTGCTTTATCAGGGTAATCTTCAGTCTATTTAATTAGTTTTTTAAATTAATTTAAAAATATTTATTTCTTTTGCATCCAAATGGAAACCTGAGTCGTATTACTCAGGCTAACAAAATAAATGGAGAGCAAAATGGAAGTTAAATTTAAAACGAAGGCACTGGTAATAGGGATGGCATCAGCACTGATGCTAGGGTCAACAGCATTAATGGCATCAAGTCACCGGGAAGCACCGCTGATTACTGAAATGCCAAAAGTTGATGGCACTGATTTTTACATGTTCAATAGTTATGAATCAGGACGAGAAGGCTATGTCACTCTGATTGCAAACTATTTTCCGCTACAGGATGCCTACGGTGGTCCTAATTATTTCGCGATGGATCCGACAGCATTGTATGAAATTCATGTCGATAATAATGGCGATGCATTAGAAGACATCACTTTTCAATTCAGATTCAATAACAAATCAACAGATGTTCAGTTAGATATCGGTGAAGAGAAAGTATCTATCCCGCTGATTAATACCAATGCTATAACAGCGGGAGACAATAGCGCGTTACATCGTAATGAACAGTATGTTGTGAAAGTCGTCAGAGGTGATCGTCGCTACGGCTACAAGAGCCTGGTGACAAATGCGGTTGATGGAAGCAAGTTATTTACCAAACCGGTTGACAATATCGGCAACAAATCATTACCGGACTATGACAGTTATGCAAGTCAGTATAAGTATGACATTAACATACCAGGTTGTAGTGCAGGCCGTATGTTTGTCGGCCAGAGAAAAGAACCGTTTGTTGTAAACCTGGGCGAAGCATTTGATTTAGTTAATACCAATCCAGTAGGACCTGTTGATGGCGAAGCCAATGAACTGGACGATAAAAATGTCACCAGTATTGCACTAGAAATACCTAAAGACTGTCTGGCTGGTGAAGGTGATGTGATCGGTGGGTGGACCACATCAAGTTTGCGTCAGGTCAGGATATTTAATCCTCATTCAGTTAACTATTCAAACCGTCGAGCCAAGATTCAGGGTGGTGCCTGGACTCAGGTTTCACGCTTAGGAGCGCCTCTGGTTAATGAGCTGGTGATTGGTCTGAAAGATAAAGATCGTTTCAATGCCAGTGAACCTAAGAATGATGCGCATGCTCGAGATGGTTTTGGTCAGTATGTTACTAATCCAACGTTACCTGCTTTGCTCGAGATTCTGTTCGGTGTTCAGGCTCCGGATTTATTTCCAAGAGCCGATCTCGTTCAGATATTCTTAACCGGTGTTCCGGGTCTCAATCAGCCTGAAAACGTTGTACCGTCTGAGATGTTACGTTTGAATCTTACAACAGATGCTATTGCTGCTGATAAGCAAAATACCTTAGGTGTGATTGCTGGTGATGTCGCAGGTTATCCTAACGGTCGTCGACCTGGTGATGATGTGGTTGATATCTCGCTTCGTGCAGTGATGGGTGTGTTGTTAGATGAAACTGTAGCGCCTAGTAAAGACCTGCCATATACCGATGGCTCTTATATTGATGCCACGATGTTTGATTCATCATTCCCGTACTTCCTGTCGCCAATTCCTGGCTCACCAAACTAGGAGCTTATGATGAAAGCCAATATAAAGACCATTATAAAAACGGTACTGGTGTTGATGTCGATTCAAATGCTCATGGGTTGCGAAACTGATGATGAGCTGAGTGCTACAGAAACACCTGTGGATTTAGTCAGATTTGTTCATGAGCAGATGGATGCAACCTCAGACGAGACTAAACCTGTGAATCTGACGAATCTTGAATTCTCAACAACAGAAAATAAAGAAGCGTTCGATTTCGCATTCGAACAATAACCAGGGAAAAACTGGTGCTCATAAAAAGATGAGTGCCAGTTTTTATACAGGTATTACTATGAAATATTTACTAGCAGTATTACTCAGTTTAAGTTCATCGGTAGCAGTGTCTCATGTTGAACACCATGAAGCGAATATAAAACACAAGTCTGACAAACCGACTCAGTCAGAGCTGGTGTCTGAAATAAAACAATTAATTAGTAAAGCAAAAGCAAACCGAGATGAAAAAACTTATAAACAGGTCCTTTCAAAAATTAATATCGAAGAGGTATTAAATCCTATTTTATTCTTGTATATGGCAGATGCTCAGCAGTATTTTCATCAGTTTGATGAAGCCTTGTATACATTGGAGCTTGCAACCGAATTACCAGGTGCTGGCTTGATGAAAGCAAATATATTAATGACTCAGGGGCGCTTTAATGAAGCAACTAAAACATGTCGACAATTAGTTGGGAAGATAGATGAGTTACTTGCAATTACCTGTTATTCACATGCGATCAGTTTAAATGGACAGCTCGAGAAAGGTTATAACGCATTATCAACTTTTGTTAAATCAAAAGAAGATAAGAGAAAGAAAGATTTACAATGGTCCTATGCTGTACTGGGTGAAATGTCTGAGCGGTTGAGTATGCTTAAACACGCTGAAGACTATTATTCTAAAGCATTAACGATTAATGCTAATGATGTGTCCAGCAGAATGGCATTATCAGATATTCTGATTGATCAGAAACGTTTCGATGACGTTGTAAAGCTGACTGAAAAAAATCTGCGTTATGATCCTGTTTTGTTAAGATACGTTCGCGCATTAAATATTCAGGGTGATAAACGCATGAATGGTTATTTCTGTGAATTAAAAAGACGAGTATTGAGTTATAAAAACAAAAAAGAACACCTGCATTACGATACAAAATCAGAGTACCAGTTATATTTTACTGATGATATTGAAGCCGCAATGAAAGATATTCAGCAACACTGGAATCAACAAAAACTACCCAGAGATGCGAGATTAATTTCAAAAGTGGGTGTTTTAAAAGGGGCGTTTGATGTGCTGGATGAAGTCAGACAATGGCAGCTTGCAAATAAGCTTGAAGATCAGGCTTTAACACAAATTTTAAATTAAAAAAAAGCCCGGTTAACCGGGCTTTTTTATCTAAAAGATTATTTTAGCAATTTCTTTTAGTATGCCATTGTACGTGCAGTAGTCACGATAACAGCAAAAAGAATGGCTACAGCAGCAGCCATGATAACCATGCCACGCTTTACTTGATTGTCAGTTTGTTCTTGCATTTCCTAATTCCTCACATTGGGGGGTAATGTATTGCCGTTATCGGCTATTTATAATTCGAAACAAATATTAACCATTAGTTAGATGATTTGGAATTTCAAATATCTGATGGAGGGATAAGTTTAATCTTGAGTAAAATACTTGGTTATTTGTAGGGTTATTAATAAAGTTGAAAGCGCTGTATTAAATCCATGTTTTAATCTCTTTTTTTGCTCGAGTTTGCTCAGTAATAATTAGTCAGAACGAGAGGTTTCAGGCTGTGTAATGTAACGATAGTCATTTGAATACTTCAAATGAAAAAAATATTAATTATAAGATTATTTATATTAATCTAATGATTTTAATGACCGCGGCAACTAATATGAAATTCATGAAAGACTTTACGGTCTTGTAAATACTTACTATAAATCAGCAGTTTCGATATTAGCCGAACTGTATGTTGTTGTTAAGTAATAAGTCAATCTCATAACAGGGTGATTTTCTTAAAAGTTGACGCTTTTGTAACAGTTCTATGAACGGTCTATTGTTGTTGAGTCTATACTTAAATTACTATGAATATTTCCATCTTTTTTGTGCTGATGAATGGTCATGAGAATGTAGAATGAACAGGCGCGACTTTTTATATGCTTCCTCCTTGATGTTGGCTAGCCCGCTAACATTCTCGAGTTCATCGAACAATGAAAACAAACCTTTAGTATTAGGTGTTTTTCCTCGAAGAAATGCAAAGACTACCTACAAGATATTTACCCCACTTACCAATGCTTTAAGTGAGCATCTCAACCGTAAAGTCGACTTGGTTTCAACGAAAGATTTCCCAAGCTTCTGGCAAGGAGTGCAGCACCGTAAATTTGATATTGTTCACTTTAATCAATATCACTATGTTATTGCTCATCAGTTATATGGTTATGATGTTATTTTAAAAAATATGGAATTCGGTCAGGCAACAATTGCCGGTAGTATTGCTGTAAGAAAAGATTTAAATATTAATACTGTTGAAGATTTACGTAACAAAACTATTGCTTTCGGTGGTGGCTATAGGGCAATGATGAGTTACATAGCGGTGACCTGGCTATTAAGACAGGGTGGTCTTAATCACGGTGATTATAAAGAAACCTTTGCTCGTAACCCCCCTAATGCATTAATTACGGCTTATCATAAACGAGCTGATGCAGCAGGGGCAGGCGACATGGCTATCAGGCTGGATATTGTTAAAAAAAATATTGATGTATCAGAAATGAAATATCTAGCGCGTACCGAATCATTAACTCATTTGCCATGGGCAGTAAGAAATGATTTAGACTTGTCACTTATACAAAAGATAACGCAGTTTCTTGAAGGGTTAAAGGATGACCCTGCGGGACAAAAAATTCTGGATGCAGCAAAATTATCTGGTTTATTAAAAACCAGTGATGATCAATATGACAGCCATCGTGAACTGATTAAAAAAGTCTATGGAGAAGACTATGGTATAAGTCGTTTTGAAAGATAATAAACCCTCAAGACGAACCAGCCTTACTGCTCAGTTTGTTGGTTTGGTGGCTGGCATTCTGGTCCTTTCAATGAGTTTAAACATTGTTGTGCAATATGAGAATGAATCTAATATTGTTAATCAATCTTTGCAGGTGCGAGGCGAGTCGCTGGGAGAATTGTTAGCATCGTTTAGTATCGAGTCTTTGTTACTAAATGATATCGTTTCACTGAATGAATATGTTGAGAATACAAGCCATCAACCGGATGTTAAATTTGTTTTAGTCACAGATACTAATGGAAATAAACTTATAGCTCATAGTGAGGCTGAAAAAGATTCAGCATTACTTAACCAAATTAGAACGATTGATCAGGAAAAATACATTCAGTCCTTTCGCCAATGGGATGATGTTTTAGTTTTCGAGTCAGATGCCAGTTTTAATGATGAGATTCTAGCCAGAGTATACATTGGTCTTGATTATGGCGGTTATTTAGAGAGGCTAATTGATAGTCTGTTGCCAAAAATATTTTTCACCATACTGACTGGTTTGTTTGTTGGCTTAGGTGTTTATTACACATTCAAAAGAAAGATCTGGGGGCATGTAGAACAACTGCAGAATGGTGCTCACAGGTTATCAAAATTTGATTTTACCAAAAAAATAGAATTTAAAGAGAATAATGAATTATCGGATGTTGCTGAAGCATTCAATTACATGAGTGATCAGCTTGAAGAAAATATTCTTGCCAGAGAGCAGGTCATGGAGGAGCTTGAAACTGTTAATGGTAGCCTCGAGGAGAGAATAAAATTACGAACTCATGAAATGGAAAACCTTGCTGCTACCATGGCCCATCAGGCAATGCATGATCCATTAACGGGCCTTGCTAACAGGGTACTGATTGTAGAGCGTTTACAACAAGCGATTATGTATTCTCAGAGAAAAAATGTCAGAACTGCTTTTATTATTCTCGATCTGAATAATTTTAAGGAAGTTAATGACACGATGGGGCATCCTGAGGGCGATATTGTTTTGAAAGAAGTGGCAGAACGGCTGCCAAAGGCTTTACGTGAAAGTGACACTGTCGGCAGACTGGGTGGAGATGAGTTTGCAGTTGTCTTGCCTGAGACAGATGGGTCGCAGGCAAATACAGTTGCTGAAAAAATTATTGAAGTCTTTACTGAGAATTTTATGCTTGAAACACAAGGAGTGAGTATAGGTGCGAGCATTGGTATTGCAGTTTATCCTGATCATGGACAAGATCAGGACTCGCTAATACGCCACGCTGATGTGGCTATGTATGATGCGAAAAGAAGCGGCACAGGTATAAAGGTCTATAACTCTGATTCAGATTATTATACGCAGCAGAGACTTACTCTGATGGCTGATTTGAAAAATGCGATAGAAGCTGGTGAATTAATTTTATATTACCAGCCTCAGGTTAATTTAAAAAACTATAAGGTCGAATCTGTCGAAGCATTGGTCAGGTGGCAGCATCCGTCTCAGGGAATGATTGAGCCTGAACAATTCATACATATTGCTGAAAGTTCGGGCATCATTAATCAATTAACAAACTGGGTGCTTACTGAATCCGTTCGACAGTGGAGAGCATGGCAAGATCAGGGATTGAATATTCAGATAGCTGTGAACCTGTCAGTAAAAAACCTTGTTAATGATGATCTGCCTGATTTTCTTGAAGATATATGCAAAGCATATGACGTATCAAAAAATGCATTGAGACTAGAAATAACAGAAAGCGCCATCATGTCTAATCCTGACAGAGTGATGGAGCTAATGAGTCGAACTGGCCTGTCAGCCTTTCAGTATTCGATTGATGACTTTGGAACCGGTTATTCTTCTCTGAGTTATCTTAAAAAGTTAAGAGTCAATGAAGTAAAGATCGATAAATCATTTGTTATTGATATGGATGTTAATGATGAAGATGCAACTATTGTAAGATCTGTTATTGATCTGACGCATAACCTTGGACACACGGTTGTTGCAGAAGGTGTGGAATCAGACGATGTTTTGCAATATCTGATCAAACTTGAATGCGACTATGCGCAGGGTTATCTATTTTCAAAACCTGTTCCTGCTAAGCAGATAGCAGCTGTCATCGATATTATTGAAAAAAGCTCGTCAGGGGATGATATCAAAGCTATCTAGTTTTTTTTGTCGGATTTAACCTTACAGCGGTAAAAAATATTGTTATCTTTTCATCTTTGGATTCCACTTGATTGTATGCAATGACTAGCTGGTCCGGGTGATACAGATTTCACAGAGGCATTGCTTATTGCAATTGAAAAATCCGTTTCGTTATTATCGATAATAATGAACATGTCTGATATTTATCAATAACCTGAAATATTATAGTCTCTATAATTACGCTAGAGTTTTGATTTGTAAAGATGAATAATGAAAGCCGATAATTTACGCAGTCAGTACATGGAAGAGGGTCTCTCTGCCAATGATCTGGAACCAAATCCTTTTAAACAGTTTGAAAACTGGTATCAGACTACGCTTAGTACTGATATTGCAGAACCCACGGCAATGAGTCTGGCGACAGTCGACTCAGAAAGCCGCCCTTGGCAACGCATGGTTTTACTCAAACTGTTTGATGAAAAAGGCTTTGTTTTTTTTACAAATTATTCAAGCCGCAAGGCAAATCATATTGAGCATAATGCACGTGTTAGCCTGTTATTCCCATGGCATGCACTGGGCCGACAAGTAAAAATTACCGGTGTTGCCGAAAAGATATCGACTGCAGATTCACTTAAATATTTTTCAACCAGACCTCGGGGCAGTCAGCTCGGTGCCTGGGCTTCTAATCAAAGTAAAGTCATTAAGACTCGTGCGTTACTCGATACCATGCTGGAACAGATGAAACATAAATTTTCTGATGGCGATATTCCATTACCAGACTTCTGGGGAGGCTATCGGGTAATTCCAGATAGCTTTGAGTTCTGGCAGGCCAGAGACAGTCGGTTACATGACTGTTTT
>Ga0316206_1001388_pt1 | contig 21836 bp, 21 predicted proteins | sample 6monthpyrite_MG_FD_204942 | JGI IMG/M metagenome (GOLD analysis project Ga0316206, IMG submission 204942) | Microbial mat bacterial communities from mineral coupon in-situ incubated in ocean water Damariscotta River, Maine, United States -... | ecosystem: Environmental > Aquatic > Marine >... | reverse complement strand
GAAAATGATACACGCTGCCGGATAAGGCGAACGTCCAATAGCCCCAGGGCGCCGAGTAATTTAGGCTGTCGCCCCGGCTGCCGCGCTGGCCGCCGCCTTGGACGCCGCTGTTGACGCCGAGACTGAAGAGGTCGTTGATGCCCAGTGGGTTGTCGACGGCGAGGGTGAGCGCGCCTTGCAGGCGGCCCGTCGCGCTAACGCCGGCGTCGTCCAGCGAGACCGTGGCCCGCCATGGCTTGCGGCGCTTGACCGTGAGGACGATGTCGCTTTCTCCCGGCGCGCCCGCCGGTAGGATTTTGATGCGGACGTCCTGGCTGGGCACCCGTTTCATTTGTTCCAGCCCTTGTTCCAGGTCGCGCAGGTTGAGCAGGTCGCCGGGCCGCGCTGGAAAGGCGCTTTGCCAGGATCCCGAGGGGGTCCGGTCGGCGAAGCGGATGCGGTGGATCAGCCCCGGGATGAGTGTCAGGGTGAGGACGCCGCGGGAGAGGTTTTGCGGCGGGACGCCCACCCGGGTGGTGAGGTAGCCTTGGGCGATCAGGCGGTGCAATACGCCCTTGAGGATGCGGTTGACGCCCCGGCGGCCGATGCATTGCCCCGCGTAGTGCTGAAGATAGCCCGGTATCCAGCCGAAGGCGGCGAACCGCTGGCCGCGTAGTTGGAGGCGGTGAATCGTAAAACAGGGGGTTTCGGCGGGCAGCGCGAAGGGGCGGCGCGGCAGGATTTTTTGCGTCTGGAGGCGGATATGCGGCGCGCGTTGCCGCGCGCGTTGCGCGGCCAAGGCCCGTTGCGCCCGCTGGCGTTGCAGTTCGCCGTCTACCGTGGCTTGGGCGACGGCGGTGTTGATGTACCCCCCCAGCAATAATAAACAGACAAAAAAACGGAACTTCATGAACGACAAACAACGGCTCTATCATTTATTACTATTGTTAGGGTGCGTTGCACTTCCTTATCTTCCCAGGAAGCAAGCGCCTTGCCAGATCGCCAGGGAATACAGCCGGACGCGTGGCGCGGCGCTAAATAATGACTGGACATCATTTTACCCGCATGAGGTGGGATTGTCTTCTGTCCGTTTGGGCAGGGGGGCGGTTGTTTCCGATTTCTGGCGTTCCGACGATGCGTCGGGCGTGCGCGGCTTCGCTATCCGTGCCGATTCGATGGAGGGTGTGTTGGCGAGGATAGGCCGCCGGGGCATGGTTTTCCGGGCGGCTGCGCGGCGGCTTATCCGTTACTGCGCGGGTGATTTTGCCTTGGACGCGTTCCCCTTCGGAGAGGCGCGGGCGCTTGGGGTGGAGGGGCTTAGAAGCGAATCTCCGCTTCCATGAAGGTGACGGCGTGGCCGGTGAGCGTAACCCGGTTGCCATGCACTTCGCACTTGCGTTCCCCGCCCCGCCTGGATAGCTGGCGGGCGTGCAATACGGTCTTGCCAAGGCGCGTCCGCCAGTATGGCGCTAGTTCGCAATGGGCGGAGCCGGTAACCGGATCTTCGGGAATGCCTATGTTGGGCGCGAAGAAGCGGCTGACAAAATCCACGTCGATTCCCGGTGCGGTCACCGCTACGCCGCGTAAATCCAGCCGCTGCAGCTTGCCGTGGTCCGGTGTTATCGCGCGGATGTCCGCTTCGCTTGCGAACACGGCGAGGTAATCGGCGGCCGGGCGTTGACGCTACCCCATTTTGCAATAGCAGTAGATGAATTGTTGTTCCTTGCCGGCGGGAGTGCGGTGTGTTTCGCTGAGGTTGTTCACCAGCCGGAAGCCGCCGCCGAATTCGCCGTGCAGTTGTTCCGGGTGATAGCGCACGATGTCCAGCCCGCTGCACTGGAGGGGGCCGCTGGGGCCGAAACACGCCATAATAATATGTCCGCCCGGTTTGACGGCGTGCTGCACCGCCGCCACGTAGCGGCGTCGGTCTTCGGGCCGGGTCAGGAAGTGGAAGACCGCGCGGTCGTGCCATATGTCGTAGTGGCTGGCCGGCAGCGCCGCTTGGGTGATGTCGGCTTCCAGCCAGGCGACTTGGGCCGCCGCCTTCCCCAGCCGCGCCTTGGCCTCCGCCAAGGCCTTGGCGGAGATGTCCAATACTGTTAGATGGTGGTAGTTTGCCGCTAGCAGGTCATCCACCAAGGTGGAAGCGCCGCCGCCCACGTCGATGATGCGGGCTTCCGGGCCGGCGCCGGTTTGCTCGATGAGCGCCAGGGATTGTTCCAGGTGTGTCCGGTACCAGCTTACTTCGGTGACGGGTTTGGTGGTGTAGACGTTTTCCCAGTGCAGTTTGTTCATCGCGTGATTTCCTCTGTTCGCTGGCCTTTATGCGGCAAGGAGATTAGGTATGCCGGCGGATGGCGCGCGCATCGGCCGCTGGTGGCTTTTTCGCCAAAAGCCGCGTGCGTGCCGGCGATGTTCCGACGGGAGCGTTACACCCGGCGCTCATGGGAGGATGGCGCCCCGGAGACGATTTGAACGTCCGACCTACCTCTTAGGAGGGGGTTTTATCTCCGTAATATATTGAAATAAAAAATATTATTTTTGAGTGTGGCTTTTTTGTACACAAATTCGCGAAATATATGCGGTTGCAATCCTCTCGAAAACATCCTCCCTCATTCATTTGTTGCTACGTTTATTGCTAGACAAACCACTCTAATATTACCGCGAACGTACCCTTTTTCTCTTTCGATGCGATCGATCGAAGGGGAGAACGGTGCTTTTTCTACAGCTGAATCTCTACCATATGAAAAGGGTATCCCAGTTATTTCACATCGTCCAGTTGATGCATTCAGTAGGGCGTTTAGATCGTCTTCTGTGATCTCAAACGGAACCCCGCTTTTTACGGCACGATCTCTTATTTTTGATAATCTCTTTTTGGTGTTGAACCCGGGAGCAGGCGTTTTATTCGTGGTTTTGTATGAAATCCTAAGCGAGTTTTCTTTTTGAATCGCAATGGACTTGTCGCTGGTTTTCAAAGATATTCGTACTCTCTCTCTATCTGAAAGCGTGATGTAGGAATACCATGTGCTTCCTCTAAGATATGGCACTTCCGGCAACTCCCGTTAGAGATATTGGCGCTCTCGAGTTCCCCGCCTACTGCGCCACATGATCCGGCGCCAGATGAGCGTAGCGCATCACCATGTCCATGCTGCTCCATCCGCCAAGCTCTTTCAGCACCGCCAGGGGCGTACCGTTCATCACGTGCCAGCTTGCCCAGATGTGCCGCAGATCGTGCCAGGTGCAATGTTCAATGCCCGCGCGCGCCAGCGCCTTGCTCCATGCAGTTTTAATAGATCGGACGGGTTGGTTGCGGAAGGTGAAAATATATTCTGGATGCTGTCCGATCTCGCTGCTTACGGCAGCGACGGCCGCGTCCGACAGCGGGACTCCGATAGATTTCCCGCTCTTGGTGTCTTCGGCGGCGACTCAGGCCACGCGGCGGCGTAGGTCGACCTGTCGCCAAGTGGCCGAGCATATTTGCTTGGCGCAGCCCCGTAGCGACGGCGAAGCGGGCCATGGCGTGCAGATGGGGGGGGTCCGCGTCCAGCCGTGTCCACTCGTCCGGGGTCAGCCAGCGGATGCGGCCGAGGGGAGTTTTCCGGCGTTGGCCGTTGGGCGCATCGGTTACCATGCCCGCGGCCTTTGCTTGATTAAAGGCGGCACGGATGATGTTTAGGATGCGGTTGGCATGAGCAGCGCCATTGCCGGCCAGAGCGGCGTTGATGTCGGCGCCGGAGACTTCGGACAGCGGGCGGCTCGGATAAATCCGCAGGAACAGCTTAATGGCATTTTTTTCGTTGCGAGTGCACGGCGCGGCGGTCAACCAGAGTTTGAGGGCGTTCGCAACGGTATGACCGCTCCGCTTTTCCGACTAGAGTTGCGCCTTGATCTAGTCGTGTAGCCGCTGTGCTTGTCGGTGGTCCGATGTTTCAGCAGATCGTCTAATTCGGCGTCCATCGTGGGTGATATATATCCACCACGTCTTGCCGCGCTTGTAGAGGGACATGACGTCTTCTCCGGTTTGTTTGCCGGATATTGTGATCGCAGATATTCCACCAGGTCAATCTCCAGGAACACCCGTGCCTTTCCGGGTTTCGCGCCAGGGATTTCTCCGGCTTTAGCCCGCTCTTGCAAGGTATGCGGGTGTATGTGGAGCAATTCGGCGGCTTGCGTAAGGTCTAGCGTTCTCACGCTTTTCTCTTCGGATGGCAATCAATACGTATCATTACCGGTTTCTAGCGTGTGCTTTGCCGCCGTGTGTAGCGCGTTGCGCGCATAGCGGCAAATTTGGCGGCCGGTTTCCGGCTCGTCGTCATATAACGCCGCTATGCGATAAATCGCCTCGATATCGGCGCCGGCGTCCGATACCCAATTAAATACCCATCGGCGCGCATCGTTCGCCAGCTTTAAGCGCTGGATGGGTTGATTCCATGCTTTTCAGCAAGCGCTGATTTGTTCAGGAAGTTGTTGCTTAACAAGTCAGCGTGTAACACCTCAATTTTTTGCCTTCGGCAAAACGGGGGGCCTGCCGAACTTTACGCCGCGCATTACGGCCCTTTTCCGCCCCTCGGTGACACGTTTATTTTTACCCATCAGGGTAACGCGGCGTCCGATTGTTCCATAGCCCACCGAAAGCAGCGTTACTTCCCACTACGAAGTATTTTTTTATTTAACTTTCATCATTTATTTCAATCTGTTATATGCAACCGGCTTGTTTTAGACGCGGAATTGAAATGACTTGATAACGAGCTGACACATATAACCTATTGAATTTATATAAAATATATTTTTGGCATGAGGCTTGCTAAGTCAGGTGAGCGGGTAAAGCACCCGTAACCAATTCCCTTGGACAGCTACCTAAGAAGTCAAGCTGCTTAAGGGGGGCTAAATTTGTAGCCTTTTACCGAGGAGACTGAAAATGACCACACTTAAAGAGCAACTGACCACACACGTCGCCGCATACGATAAATGGGCAACACGCCGCCGCTACGGGCCTGATGGTCATAACAATCGTAGTCTGTGGGTGCTCGCCTGTATGGACGAACGCCTGCCGGTAGACGAAGCGCTCGGCATTCACGTAGATACACCGGCCGGCGGTGGGGATGCACACTGTTTCCGCAATGCCGGAGGAATCGTAACCGATGATGCGATTCGCTCGGCGATGCTGACTTGCAATTTCTTTGGTACCACGGAAATCGTCATTGTGCAGCATACGCAGTGTGGCATGCTGTCGGCGAATGCGACCGATCTGGAAAAGATGTTACGCGACAAGGGGATCGATACGGACGATATCGCAATGGACCCGACGCTGCCGGAATTAAAGCTGGAGAAAGGCGCGTTCGCCAAGTGGATCGGGATGATGGACGACGTGGACGAAACCTGCATGAAGACAATCGAGGCATTCAAAAATCATCCCCTCATTCCCAAGGGTACAGTCATTAGCGGTTGGGTCTGGGAGGTAGAGACACGCCGGTTGAGAGCGCCGACCCGAGACCCTGAAAAACGGATAGGGACCGATTCCACCCCAGCCCCATATGGCGTCAAAGGGAAGCAACCGCCGCGTTGGAGCTAGTTTCCTGAAGTAAACCCGGAAACGTGGGCGCCTGGCGCAACAGGTGTCCACGTCTTGGCGTTTCCGAGAAACGCGTTAACCATACAGAATGGGGTTCAAAATGCCAACTTATGATTACCTGTGTACACAATGCAAGCTGCAATTCGAAGCACGTCATGCAATCAACGCGCCCAGCCCGGATTGCCCGATATGCGCGGGCGCGGCCGAAAAGGTGATCCTCTCGGCCCCGGCGATGCATGGCCATATGGCGCGCGGACGTGATCTGGCAATGCGCTCGCTGCAGCCGAAACCAGGCCAGGAGAAACACGTACACGGACCCGGGTGCGGATGTGGGCACCACCAACATTCTTAAACACAATCAATTTTTTGGCGTAGCCTAGCGCAGATAGCCACCGCGAAACCTTGAAATGGCTAAGTCCAGCGCGCAACAGCGGCGATTTGCGATAGCGGTGTCGGATTTGAGGAGAATGACTGTGCCCGATAAGCTTTTTTCCCATCTTAATCCCATCCTGTTTTTGCAAACCTTTATTGCCCAGAGCGTCGAGGTCAGTGCAAAGATGGGGAGCGGCAAAGGTAATGATCGCCTAAATTACATCGAACAGCTCGGCCTCACTGCGGGCGGTTGCTTTGAGACCGCATACCGCCAGGAGTTGGCGCAAGACAGCCCACTGGATCATGACAAGTACGCGGACATGATTGTGGCGATCAAGAATAAGATCGGCGGAAATTTTTCCCGAGCATCAAGCGAGCCAGGTATGGTGCGCGTGGTTAATACGCGCTGCCCTTTCGGGGATGCCGTCATGCAGGCGCCGGAGCTGTGCAAGATGACCTCCAGCGTATTCGGCGGGATTGCCGCACGTAACTTCGGTTACGCGTTAGTGATCCTGGACAAACGCATTGCGGTGGGGAACGGGATGTGCGAGGTGCGCATTTATACCGACCCCAAGATTGCCGCCGACTTTGAGGGAGACGAATATCACCGGGAACAGGGCGTCATCCGCGGCCGGGGGGCTACAGTCAAAGCGCAGATCATTAAAGAACGGCGCGACGGAAAAGCCTGGTGCGGTGCCAGCTCGAACCAGCCCGAGAATGCCGACAAACCTTTCGTCGTGGCGAAGTCCCCGGCCATGCTCAATGCACTGGAGACAATCAAGGTCGTGGCACCGACCACCGCGACCGTGCTGATTACCGGTGAGACCGGCGTGGGCAAGGAGGTCATTGCCCGTCGCATCCACGCCTTGAGCGAACGCTGGAACAGAAATTTCGTCGCAGTGAACTGCGGCGCAATACCCGAAAATTTAGTCGAAACCACACTATTTGGACATGAGCGCGGTGCGTTTACCGGCGCTTACGAAGTCCATCATGGCCTATTTGAGCAGGCAGAGGGCGGAAGTCTGTTTCTTGACGAGATCGATTCGTTACCGCTCGCCGCCCAAGTGCGCCTCTTGCGCGTGCTGCAGGGTGGTGAATTCGAGCGCGTAGGCGGGAAGCAGCGCTTATCCGCAGATGTTCGGGTGATCGCCGCGGCCAGTATGCGGCTAGACAAGTTCATTGCCGAGGGTACTTTCCGGATTGACCTCTTCTACCGGATCAACGTGGTGCCCATTCTTCTCCCCCCGCTACGCGAACGATGTGAGGATATTCTGCCGCTCGTCAATCACATCCTTGCGCAACTCTCCGCGAAATACAACAAAGTCATCAAAGCATTAAGCGAGGCCGCAATAGCGCGGGTGATGCAGTACGATTGGCCTGGCAACGTGCGGGAACTGGAGAACGTACTGGAGCACTCATTCCTGTTCTCACCCGGCCCGATTATGACCGAGCTGCTGCTTCCAAAAACCTGCAGCGATGCGTCGGCGAGCGCCGCACAAGTGGTTGACTTGTCCCTGAAAGAGGCGAAACAGCGGGCGGGTGAGCAAGTGGAGGTGCTAATTCTCAGGCAGGCGCTTAGCCGTTTCCACGGCAATGTCAGCGAGGTAGCGAAGTCTTTAGGTGTGACACCCAGGGCGATCCATCAGAAGCTCAATTTACACAGCATGGATCCCAACAGCTATCGCTCTCAGGTGAGGCTAAAAGTCGTACATCCGGATAAAGGCAAGTGACCAACTCCGAGCTTCTATGGCAAAGAAGAAAATGAAATTGCCCATCGGGCAAATTCTTTTCCCCATTTCCCCTGTTTATTGGGTGTTTTGTTTCTAAATAGCGCTCGCTTCCGGGAAGTGCGGCTTCTGGTTATCCGGATACAAATATCATAATACACTGTATTTAAATAATATTTATTATGGCATCAGTATTGCTTTATCCCCTGTAGCTTGTCATTCATCTCGGGGAGAAAATAATGGGGAAATATTTATATCTGGCATTTGTTTTCAGTGTCTTGACGGTCGGGCAGTCACAAGCTCAAGCGGATCAGGGAGATTGGCTGGTCCGGATACGCGCGCTCGATATTCAACCCAGAAACCAGTCCGATCCCATCCCGGCGCTAGGTGTGCCTGCCAATGCGATTACCTTGAATAACAAATGGGCGCCGGAAATCGATCTTAGCTATTTTTTATTGAAAAACATCGCGCTGGAATTGATACTGACCTATCCCCAGAGGCACGACGTTTCCTTGAATGGTGCGAAAATCGGAACCGCTAAGTACCTGCCTCCCACCTTGACCCTCCAATACCACTTTTTCCCGGATGGAAAATTCAGACCTTATCTGGGGGCAGGGATCAACTATACGCGTTTTTCAGACGTCAACCTCAGTGTGCCCGGCGTGGGACAACTGGATATGGGCAGAAGTAGCTGGGGTGGCGCACTCCAGGCGGGTTTTGATGTGGAAGTAGGCAAGAATACATTGATCAACTTCGACGTCAAAAAAATTTACATTGCCTCTGACGTAAAACTTGCGGCGACAGGAGCCACAATCAGCCATGTCCGGCTCGACCCGATAGTGTTCGGGGTCGGTTTTGGCTGGAAGTTTTAACGCGCAGATACACCAGATTCCAGCCAGACTTCGGGGACAGGACGTAACGCATCCGGCCACTATAAATAAAACGGCGGAATGACTTACGTCTGTTTGCAAGACGCAACTCAACACTGAATCAGGCGCTGGAAACCGGAGAAAACACACAACTGCTCATTCGACAACAAGACCGGTACTTGAGGAGCTTAAGATGTTTCATACGCATATGAACGAAAACGGTCTTATGGTGAAGTGCTACCACAAGTCTAAAACATTACTGCTGTCTGTTAGCTTCTGGCTAGGGTTAACCATGGGCTTCCCAGTAGAGCATTTTTTGTGGGAAAAAATTTGGCCGTTTAAGCTACTCACACACTATCTTGGACTGTAATTTTAAGGTTCTTGATTAAGATGCCCCCCTGGGTCAAGACAATAATCCACGGCGGAATGGAGTCGATTTCACGATTTTTATGTTCGTCTTTCCGGAGAATGTTATGACAAACAGTAAGATTTGCATTGTAGTCGTATCAGGCACCCTCGAGCGCTTGCAGATGGCTGCAATGGTGGCTTCGGTCGCCGCGGTAAGCGGTCAAGAGGTGATTGTATTCCTCTCGATGAACGCCTTGCCGCACTTCGTCAAAGGCAACTCCCCTGAAGCGCAGAAGGAGGGTGATATGGGCGAGTTAATGGCGAGTAAGAATGTTCCCGGGTTCAACACGTTGTTTGAGCAGGCAGTTGAATTGGGTGATGCCAGGATTTACCCATGTTCCATGGCGATGGATGTCCTTGGCTTCGAGCAGCACGGTCTTGAGGCATACCTTAGCGAGGCGACAGGACTGACTAAGTTCCTCGACGATGCTCGCGACGGACAGGTATGGACTTTTTGATCATTGGAGAAAATTGAAATGGCAGAGAAGAAGATCGTCGATGCGTGCGGGAGTTTCTGTCCCGGGCCGCTAATGGAACTCATCGTGGCACTGAAGTCCTCGCAGATTGGTGATGAACTGGAAGTATTGTCATCTGATAAGGGGTCGGCGAACGATATTCCAGAATGGGTGCGCAAGGTTGGCCACGAGTACATCTCGGCGACCGAAGCGGACGGAGTGTGGCATATCACGATACGCAAATCCAAATAGGCTTGTGATGTGATTAATCGACCAGGAGGGAAATGGCAATGAAGATACTGATTATTGGTGGTGGCACGGGTGGCACGATTTTAGCGAACAACTTGGCAAGGCGACTGACTTCCGAGCTCAAGTCCGGCAAGGCGCGCATCATCATGTTATCGGCCTCGGATAAGCATATGTACCAGCCAGGTTTGCTCTATCTTGCTATCGGTAGGATGACGCCGGATGAATTGTATCGTGACCAGGCCAGCTTGCTCGAACCAGGCATCCTGTTCCAGGTTGATCCGGTCGAGGAATTCATGCTTGACGACAATCGAGTGAGAACCAGGAGTGGAAAAACCCATGATTACGATATCCTGGTCATTGCCACAGGTTCGCGCATGTTTCCAGAAGGGATTCCAGGACTCGCCGAGCACGCGGAGACTTTCTATACTGAAGAATCTGCGCTGAAAATGTTGAAACGCCTTCAGTCCTTCGAAGGAGGCAAAGTCGTGATCGCTGTCGGCGTGCCCCACAAGTGCCCGATGGCACCCCTGGAAATCACCTTCATGCTGCACGATTATTTCAAGGATCGCGGCCTTGGAGACAAGGTCCAGCTACATTACACCTATCCGATCAACCGGGTGCACAGTCTCGAAAACGTCGCCAAGTGGGCGGCTCCAGAAATGGATCGGCTTGGTATTACCTATGAAACCTTTTTCAACATCAAGGAAGTCGATGGTGAGAAAAAAATCCTGCACAGCGAGGAAGGCGTGGAGGTCAATTACGACCTGCTCATTTCCATTCCGGCCCACAAAGGCATGGAAGTGCTCGAAAAGAACGATCTGGGTCAGAATGGCTGGATTCCGACCAACCGCACCAAGCTGAACATGGAAGGGCGCAGCAACGTTTTCGTTTGTGGGGATACCAGCAACATCCCAATTAGCAAGGCCGGTTCCACCGCCCACTTCGAAGCTGATACGCTGGGGGAGAACATCGCAGCCATAGTCAAAATGGGCGCCCCGGTACGCGAATACGACGGCAAAGTATTCTGTTTCATCGAGGCAGGCAAAGATCGCGCCACCTATGCCATGTTCGACTACCAGGCGCCGCCTGATCCAAAGGCGCCGACCAAGGCTGTCCATTGGTTCAAGATGGCCTACAACCAGCTGTACTGGGTATCCGCACGTGGGCTTTTGTAACCGGGGAATATTATAATGAATACAGAAATCAAGGGTGAACCGTGCAGCATGAATAATGAGGTCGAGCGTTTGATTTCGGCAGCGCGCGATTCGATGAACGACGAAATGGTTGGTCGCCTCGCGGGTACCGCTGCCGAGGCGATGGACCTGGCTGACCAGATCGTGCGAAGCAGGCTTTCGAAGGCGGTTCCCGTGATCGCCGAAATGGTGAACAACGGCGATCTCGATCGGCTGGCGCAACTGGCGCGCATCTACCATTCTGCACAGGACTCACTGAACGATGAGATAGTTGGACGCCTTAGCGAGACATTAGGGTCGGGGTTGAGCTTGCTCGACCAGGTAAATCGCTCGGGCCTCGACAAGGCGCTGCCGACTATCTCTCGCATGGTTGCGGACGGTGACCTGGAGCGCCTCGCCCAACTCGCGCGCGTTTATGGCTCGGCGCAGGACGCGCTTTCCGACGAGATGGTTGGGCGCCTTGCGGAAACCGTTGGCGAAAGTCTTTCCTTGCTCGACCGGCTCAACCGGGGTGGCGCCGGGCGGCTCGTGGAGATGCTGGAGCGACTTGAATCCACCGGTGCACTGGAGAAGATCGCAAATTCGCTGCCGGGTCTGCTAGATCGGCTCGATATGGTTACGGGATTGCTTGGCTGTCTGGAGGAGGTCTCAGAGGAGAGCAGGGAAAAACCGGCCGCCGGGGGCATCAGGGGGCTGTGGAAAATCATGATGGACGAACGCACAGTACAGACGCTCCAGTTTCTAGTGACCTTTGGCCATCAAATGCAAGAACACTGCGTGAAACGCGGCGGTTTCAATGACCAGGTGCAAAAAGCGCAGCATGATGCTGCCTGAAATCGAAAGCGTCCGGGGTGAACAACTCAGCGGGACACCTGAAGGCCAGCGACTTACGTGGCCGGGTGTTCAGTTTCCAGGCAATCGCGTCCAGCTCCTCCTGGGTGAAACCGCTCAAATCGCTTCCAGGAATTGCAAAGCGAGCGATTCGGCCGACAAGCTCACGGCCTTGTCCCAAGCAACGAGTTTCGTGTTCGCGGAGACGTAGCAGCCATCCTTCACCTGGAGAGCAATGGTGCGCGACTGGAGCGCAGTGCCTTCGACGCGAATTGTCCATGGCCGCTTCTTCAAGAGAATCGTCCCTTCCTTTCCGGTTACGCCAACTGATCGGCAGCAGCAATCGTTTCGGGGTGAAGAAAACGAAGCCGCCCATCCTTGTGCTCCACCCGGAGGAACTATGCTCGCGCGGCTATCTCGACGGGCGAAGCCGGTTCGATCTTTTCGCCGTCGAACACAGTAGCATTTTCGGCGTCCTCGGGCGAAAGAATTCGCACCTTGAAGCGCTTGCCGGGCACCGTACCGGAGCCGTCCGGCGCGTCTCACTCTTTAGTGTGGATCTGGTGGGTGGCGCCGACCGTAACTGCTTGCAGTTCCATACTCGTTTCCTTTCCGCTCAGTCTATTGTGTGTTCAAGGCATCACCCGGTTTTCCGTTCCACTGCGCCTCAAACCCCAGCTTCTAGAGGACATAAGGCGTCGGCGTTATACCTAGACCTTAACCGTCAGTTTTAGGCGGCGCGCGTGTGGCGTAAATTGTGGCGTGCCTAGGGCGTAACGTGGCGGTTTGTGGCGTATTTACGGATTTTGAGTTAGTGGATACTCTTAAATTTGGCGCCCCGGAGACGATTTGAACGTCCGACCTACCCCTTAGGAGGGGGTTGCTCTATCCACTGAGCTACCAGGGCGTCGGCCGTATTTTACGCTAAAAGGCGTAGACTATTGAAATCGTCCATGCCTGTATACAGAATATCTTGCTTTATGCCGATTCGCCAACGTCTGCCGCGCACGGTCCTGATTCTTGGTTTTGTGAGCTTCTTTAACGATTTGTCTTCGGAAATGGTGGTACCGCTGATTCCTATCCTGCTAGCCGCAGTGTTGGGAGCGGGGCCGGTGGCGCTGGGGGTGATCGAGGGGGTGGCGGAGGCGGTGGCGAGCCTGCTCAAGCTGTGGGCCGGGCGTCATTCCGACCGGCTGAACGGGCGGCGCAAAGGGTTGGCGCTGTTCGGCTACAGTTTGTCCAATGCGGTGCGACCGCTGCTGGGGCTGGCAGCCAGTTGGCCGATGATCGCGTTACTGCGCGGCGTCGACCGGGTGGGCAAGGGGGTGCGCAGCGCGCCGCGGGACGCTTTGGTCGCTGACGCGACGCCGCCGGCGCTAATGGGGTTCGCTTATGGTTATCACCGGGCGCTGGATAACGGTGGCGCGGTGCTGGGCAGTTTGACTGCGGCGGCGGTGCTGGCATTTTCCCCGGCGCGCGTGTCTCATGTCATTCTGTGGTCAGCGCTGCCGGGGCTGGCGGCGGTGCTGCTGCTGGCTTTCGGGGTGAAGTCGCCCACTATCGCCGCTGCGCGGCAGCCGGTGCTGCCGCCGTTGCGCTGGTCGGCATTGTCTTCGCCCATGCGCCGTTATCTGCAGGTGCTGGCGTTGTTTACGTTCGCTCGGGTGTCGGAAACCTTTATTCTGCTGCGCGGCTATGCGTTGGGGATCACGCCGCCGCATTTGCTGTTGTTGTGGGCGGCGTTGAACGCCGCCAAAGCGGCGACCGCTACCGGCGGCGGCCGGCTGGCCGACCGCATCGGGCGGGAGCGGGTGATGCTGACGAGCTGGATCGCCTATAGCGCCGCTTTTTTGTTGTTGGGCCAGGTGGGGCACGGGGTTGGATTGTGGGCGGTGACCTTGGGCTACGGTTTGTTCGCGGGGTTGAGCGAAGGCGCGGAGCGGGCGCTGATTAGCGGTTTCGCTGCCGGGAACGAGCGCGGCACCGCCTTCGGCTGGTATCATTTGTTGGTCGGGCTTGCCGCTGTGCCCGCTGGTTTGCTGTTCGGCGCGGTCTGGCACTATGAGGGTGCGGAGGCGGCGTTTACGCTTGCCGGCGTGATTGCCGGCGTCAGTGCGGCGCTGTTGCGGTTGCGGGCGTGGCCGCCGGCGGCCCATGCCGTTCACGAGGGTTAGGAGGAGGACGAATAGGTTGGCTTTGACCGAAGCGCAAACGGCGCTATCGGCGGCGGCGTTGCGACAACGCTTGACGACGCTGTGGCGGGAGGTGCGCGAGGAGTTGGCGCAGCACGGCGGCCAGCACTATGCGGATTTGGCCGGCAGCGTGGCCGACTTGGGCGATCGCTCCGTCGCCGGCGTGCTGGCGGACCAGGGCGCCGCCCTAATCGACCGCCAGGTGCGGGAGGCGCGCGCTACTGAGGCGGCCCTGGCGCGGCTAGCCACCGGTGGATACGGCGGCTGTATCGCGTGCGGCGCGACAATCGATTTGCGCGGTTGCAAGCGTATTCCGCCGCCGAGCGTTGCCACCGTTGCCAGACGCGGCGCGAAAAGACCTTCGCGCACGAGGGGCAGCCGGCGCTTTAGCCACGGCGCCGGCCAGTGCGGTTTGTCGCGCTGGCGGCACGGCATTTCCTCTGGATGCCGCCGGCCCGGGGAACGCCGGCGCAGCTAGTGTTTGCCGCGTTTTGCCATGTCGTCTTGCGGCGGCGGCGTGCTACAATCCTCTTTTCCCCCTTCACTCGGTATCTGCAGTATGTCACTGATTACACTGGAAAAAGCGCATCTTGCTTTTGGTCATCATCGCTTGTTGGATTCCGTCAGCCTGACGCTGGAGCCGGGGGAGCGGGTCGGGCTGATCGGCCGCAACGGCAGCGGCAAATCCAGCTTGCTCAAGGCGATTGCCGGCGTCGCCGAACTCGATGGCGGCGCGGTGCGGCGTGCGCCGGCGGCGCGGCTGGCGTTTGTCTCGCAAGAGCCGGTGCTGGATGCCAGCCTTTGTGTGTTTGAGGCGGTTGCCGAGGGGGTTGGCGCGGTGCAGCGTTTGTTGCTCGATTATCATCAGGTTTCTCATGACTTGGGGGAGCCCGGCGCCGACACCGCTGCGCTGCTGGAGAAGATGCAGACGCTGCAGGGCGAGCTGGAGGCGAACGACGGCTGGAATATCAAGTCGCGGGTGGATGCGGTGCTGAGCCGTCTTGGTTTGCCGCCGGATCAGCCCGTCGGCGCGTTGTCCGGCGGCTGGAAAAAGCGGGTGGCGCTGGCGCGCGCGCTGGTGGCCCAACCCGATGTGTTGCTGCTGGACGAACCGACGAATCACTTGGACGTTGGCGCGATCGAGTGGCTCGAGGGCTTGCTGCAAGCCCATGCTGGCAGTGTGTTGTTCGTGACCCATGACCGCCGCTTTCTCGACCGGGTGGCGACACGCATTATTGAGCTGGATCGTGGACAGTTGGTGAGTTTCCCCGGCAATTTCACCGCTTACCAGCAGCGCAAGCAGGAGATGCTGGCGGCGGAGGCGCTGCAGCGCGGGAAGTTCGATCAGTTGCTGGCGCAGGAGGAAGCGTGGATTCGTCAGGGCGTCGAGGCGCGGCGCACTCGCAACGAGGGGCGGGTGCGCCGGTTGGAGGCGTTGCGCCGCGAGCGGGCGGCGCGGCGCGAACGACAGGGCGCGGTGAGTTTCGCGCTGGAAGCGAGCGAGCGTTCCGGCAAGTTGGTGGCGGAGTTGCATCAGGTGCGCAAGTCCTTCGGCGGTCAAACGGTCATCCGGGATTTTTCCACCCGCATTCAGCGCGGCGATCGCGTGGGCCTGATCGGCCCGAACGGCGCCGGCAAGAGTACGCTGCTTAAGCTGATTTTAGGGGAGATCGCGCCGGATAGCGGCACGGTGCGCCAGGGGGCTAAGCTGGCGGTCGCTTATTTCGATCAGTTTCGCGAGCAGCTCGATCCCGAGGTTACCTTGGCCGAGACGATCAGCCCGGGGAGCGAGTTCATTGATATCGGCGGCGATAGGAAGCACGTGGTGAGTTACTTGGGGGATTTTCTTTTTGCGCCCGAGCGCGCCCGTTCGCCGGTTAAGTCGTTAAGCGGCGGCGAGCGCAACCGGCTGTTGCTGGCGCGCCTGTTCGCTCAACCCGCGAATGTGCTGGTGTTGGACGAGCCCACCAACGATTTGGATATTGAAACGCTGGAGATGCTGGAAGCGTTACTGCTGGGGTTTGACGGTACGCTGTTTCTGGTCAGTCACGACCGCATGTTTCTCGATAACGTGGTTACCCAGGTCATCGCTTTCGAGGGAGACGGGGTGCTGCGGGAATACGTTGGCGGTTACGAGGATTGGTTGCGTTGCCGCATCCAGCCCGAGGATACAGCGGAGGCGAAGCCGAGCCCGCCATCCAAGCCGGCCAAGACACGGCCCGCCGCCAAGCCGAAGCTGAGTTATAAGGAAAGCCGCGAACTGGACGCGTTGCCCGGCGAGATCGAGGCGTTGGAACAGACGCAGCGCGAAATCGGCGAAAAATTGGCGGACGCCGGGTTGTACCGGGATGCGCCGGGGGAGGTCGGCGCGCTGCAAACCCGCTATGCGGGCATCGAGACGCGGTTGCTCGATTTGCTGGCGCGCTGGGAGGCGTTGGACGCTAGGAACGGTTAGCGTTTTCTCGCGGCGAAAGGGGCAATGTCACGGCATTTTTGCGCTACTGCGTGGGCAAGCCGGCGAATTTGCGCTGCATCCAATACCGCCTGTTTCCCCGCCTGGATCAAGGCTTGGGGATTTTTGCCGTTAATCACGAGCAGACCGCCGTTTTTGGCGCTGGACTGGACGTACCAGCCGGGAAGGGCGATGACCGGTCGGATGTCCACGGTTTCCCCCGCCGCTTGGCGAAGCCATTGCGCCAACCATCGTGCTTGCCGCCAGGCTTGCGTGACCGGCCGCGTTTCCGCGTGATGGGGAAAATTGAGTTTTTCGCCGTCGAAGAGAACGTTGACGTTCGTCGGGGCGCCGTGCCGAATTCTTTTTGTTCGGGTCTTGGTTTCGACGGCGAATCCGCCGGCAGGGCCGATCACAATATGATCGATGTTGAATCCATCGGCTGGAAAATCGTGGAATACGTGGCACCCCTGGCGCATGCGTTGATTCAGTTCCTGCCCGATGGCGGTTTCGCCGTCGAGCGCTAGTTTGATGCGGCTGATTTTTTTAAGCAAGGTGTTGAGCGGAAGAATGGCGATCGTGATTCCCGCCATGGCGAAGATAACGACCAGCGTTAATAAAGCGGGGTGATGCGCCAGGTTTTTTATGTGGCCGATCATACTGATAATGATGGCATAGGGGATAAACAGGACGGTGATGGCTGTCGCGAAGAGATCTTCGTGAAGCGCGTCTAGCTGGATGCGCAGGCTATGCCCCGGCGCGCGCAGTCAGTTGTGCGTGAGCGGGGAGCGCTTGAGGCGGTTGGCGCGCTTGTGCAGCCATAGGACAGCGAACAGCGCGCCTAGCGCCACGCCAGTGAAGGACGCCATGCGTATCAATTCGGTTAAGAGATTGCGCATGAGGTTTTCCTTGAACGCGAAAATCGCCGCCGTTCTCCGATTTTACCGGGAATCCATGGACTCGCGGTGTAATGGTTATCGCCGGGCCGTTGTTATTTTATCGGCTAACTTGCCGGCAGCGCCACTAACGATGGAACAACGCGGTGGCGCTTTGCCGGTTTGTTGGTTTTTTCCGCTAACCTGATTAGTATTAGAACTTGTTTCGGAAAGTGTGACGTGCGCGCGGCGACCGGCAATTTTGCGCTGGGTTTGCCTTGGGGCGAGTTCGCGCCGCTTCTCTGCGCTGCGGTGAGGGTTGCCGCGAGGATGGCGGGGAATGGCCGCATCCGGCACCGTTGGGCGTTTGCCGCGATCCTGTGCATGAAATTCCGATGGTGGCGCTAAGCCGGGAGAGAGATAATTTTGGCAGTGAATCAGCCACAAAAAATCGGCCGTTTTCAGATTATCGAGGTCTTAGGGCAAGGCGCCCAGGGCACGGTGTATCTTGCCGAAGATACGCATTTGCGACGCCGCGTGGCGATTAAGACGCTGCGGGTGGATGACGCGGAGGATCGTGATAAGCGGGTGCGCACGTTATTGGACGAGGCGCGTATCGTTAGCCGGTTGCAGCATTCTAATATTGTCGCCTTGTACGATGCCGGCGAGGAGGGCGGCGTCCCTTATTTGGTGTTTGAATATGTCGAGGGGCACGACCTGGCGAAGCTGATGAAACAGCAAGGGAAACTGTCGGTGCGGCGGGCGGTCGAAATCACCCTGGGCATCTTGGCGGCTATCGGCTATGCGCATCGGCAGCAAGTGGTGCACCGCGATCTTAAGCCATCCAATATCTTGCTGGATAGCAGCGATATTCCACAGGTAATGGACTTCGGCATCGCTAAGCCCATTACCGCTGGCAAAGTGGGAGATACCGCGTTTTTCGGTACGCCGGTGTACATGGCGCCGGAATATATCGCGGATAAGGTGTTTATCCCCCGTTCGGATATTTTTTCTGTCGGCATGGTGCTCTATGAAATGCTGACCGGCGCCGTCGCGGTGAACGGCAGCGATGTTTATCAAGTACTTCACCAGATGGTGAACGATCCGTTCAGTCCGCCGTCGCGCAACAATGCCGAAGTAAACGAGCAATTGGATGATATTGTCCTCAAGGCGCTCGCCAAGAAGCCGGACGACCGGTATCAGTCCGCCGAGGAAATGGCCACGGCGCTGCGTGCGTTTCTCCAGCCTGCCGAGGATGAGTCCGGCATCGCCGCCACCGCGGATTCCAAGCAGGCAACGCTGGATTTTCTGCTGCGCCGGATGCGCCATAAGAGCGATTTTCCGGCGTTGTCCCATACCATCAGCGCGATTAACAAGATCGTCTCGTCCGAACAAGAAGGCGTGGCCGGGCTGTCGAACAGTATTCTCAAGGATTTCGCCCTAACCAATAAACTGCTAAAGCTGGTGAATACCGCCTACTATGGCCATTTTGGCGGCACTATCAGCACGGTGTCGCGGGCGGTGGTGATTCTCGGCTTCGACGCCATCCGCAATGTCGCGATTACCTTGATGCTGTTCGAGCATTTGCAGAATAAGGCCCAGGCTTCTCAGCTCAAGGACGATATCGTGGCGTCCTATTTCAGCGGGATTATGGCGCGGGAGATGGTGTTCCGCGCTGGTATCAAGGACGCGGAGGAAGCGTTTATTTGCTCCATGTTCCACAATCTGGGACGGTTGCTGGTGGCGTTTTATTTCCACGAGGAAATGGTTGAAATCAATAAGCTGATCCAGCAAAAAGGGTTGGACGAACTGGTCGCGTCCACCAAGGTGCTGGGGCTGTCTTACGAGGATTTGGCGATTGGCGTCGCCCGCGCCTGGCATTTTCCCGAGAAGATTACTTATAGCATGCGCCGCCTGGGAGAAGGCAAGGTGCGGCGGCCGTTGACCGAGGAAGAGAAGCTGCGGGTCTTGTCGGGGCTGGCGAACGAGTTGTGTCATATTGTCCGCACGACCCGTCCGGAAGAGAAGGAAGAAAAGTTGCGGGCGTTGATGTCGCGTTTTGGCAAGAGCGTGAGTCTCAGCGAGAAGATGTTGACGACGGTGACGGAGGACTCGATCAAGGAACTGGCGCGAGAATCGGGAATTCTCAATTTCGACGTGACCCAAAGCGGATTTTTCGCCAAGGTCAGCGGGTGGGCGGTGTTGGCGGAAGTCGGCGACACGCGCGCGCATGCGCGCGCCACCGGCCGGGTGGGCGGCGACGCCGCGCTGGACGACACGGTGTTATTGACCGGCGGTCCCGGCACGCTGGGCGCGGACGAGGAAGGCGGTGGCGCGGAGCACAACGCGCAGGCGGTGTTGAGCGCGGGAATCCAAGATATTACCAATACCCTGGTGGATGAGTACCAGTTAAACGACGTGTTGCGGATTATTCTGGAAACCATGTACCGCGGCATGGGGTTTTCCCGTGTGGTACTGTGCGTCAGGGACGTGCGGCAGAATTCGATGGCCGCCCGTTTCGGCTTTGGGCAGGATATCGACCGTATTATCCGGCATTTCAAATTTCCGATGAGTTATACGCCCGACGTGTTCCACGCCGCCATGAGCCAGGGCGTGGATATTTTTATCCAGAACGTGGATGCCGAGAATATTAAAGAGCGGATTCCGGAGTGGTATCGTAAGCTGGTGCCGTCGCAATCGTTTATTTTGTTTCCCGTGTTGGTCGATAAGAAGCCGATCGGCATGTTTTACGGGGATAAGGATGTTGCGGGTGAGCAGTCTATTCAGGCGAAAGAATTGAATTTGCTGAAAACATTGCGTAATCAAGCGGTATTGGCGATTAAGCAGAAGTACTAAGGCGCGTCCGGGCCTGCCCATGATTCGGATTCTGCTTGTCGATGACCATGCCATTGTCCGCGAGGGGTTGAGGCGAATTATCGAGGAGCAGCACGATATGATGGTGGTGGGCGCCGCTGCCGATACCGAGGAAACCTTGGCGTTCCTGGAAAAAGGACGCGTGGATGTGGTCTTGCTGGATATTTGTTTACCGGGCCAAGACGGCATCGAAGCGCTGCGGCAAATAAAAGTCCGCTATCCGCCGCTGCATGTGCTGATTCTGAGCATGTACAGCGACGCGCAGATTGTGTTGCGGGCGATCAAGACCGGGGCGGCGGGTTATCTCAGCAAGGAAAGCGGTTCGCCGCAATTGCTGTCGGCGATTCGCCAGGTCGCGGCGGGCGGGCGCGTGATTAGCCCGGCGCTGGTGGAAAGGTTAATCCTCGGCGGCGGTAACGAGCCGCTATTGCACGAGGCGCTGTCCGCGCGGGAGTATACCGTGCTGTGCATGATCGGCGCCGGCAAGCCGGTATCGCAGATTGCCCGCGATCTGACATTAAGCGTTAAAACGGTCAGTACCTACCGTAACCGTATTTTGCGGAAACTCAATATGAAGAACACCGCGGAGCTGACTCGCTACGCCATCCGCCATTGTCTGTCGGAATAGCACCGCGCGCCCTGGGGCGCGCCCGGGATTCAGTGCGCTTTGAATGATGGGGTTATGCGCGCGTTGGCCGCGCGAGGCGCGGGATAGCGCCAACGGGTATGCCACGCCCTGACCACCTTGGCCGGATAGTCCGCTTGGCCGAGGCTGCCGTTGTAGCGTCCCAGCGCGCGGAATAGATTTCCTTTTTCCCTGTCGAGGTAGTAGCGCAAGATCGTGCAGCCATAGCGCAGGTTGGTGCGCAGATGAAAGAGGTCTTGGTGCGGCGCGCCGATCAACTTGACCCAGAACGGCATGACTTGCATGTAGCCGCGGGCGCCGGCGCGGGAGAGCGCGTATTTATTGAATCGGCTTTCCACTTGGATCAGCCCTAGCACGAGTTGGGGGTTAAGGCCGGCGCGCGCTGCCTCATAGTGGACGGTTTTCAGAAAACGGCGGCGTCCGGTGGCGTCCGGCATGGTTTTTTCCAGTCGCCGCGACATGTCTGTCAGCCAAGCGCGACCCTCCCGCGCCGAGTCGAAGGAGATACGCCAGTCGTCTCCGCCGCTGACCGCCCGATGCAGCAAGGCGCGGACGCTGGCGCTTAACGGCGCGTATTGCTGCGTACCGGCGGCGGCGGATTGACTCGCCAGCGCCGCCAAGGCCAGGGCGGCGAGATGGAAGCCGGTGCTTAAGCGCCGCCGGTGATCGCGGGCGATCCACATAACTTGGATTTTATGAGGCTGACCGCGTTTTGCAAGGGGAGCGCGGTGGGCGCGCTCTCGGTGCGCCCTTGGTACTCGATGTTACCTTCCTTGAGCCCGCGCTCGCCAACCACCAGCCGGTGGGGAATGCCGACCAACTCCATGTCGGCGAACATGACGCCGGGGCGTTCGTCGCGGTCGTCCAGCAGTACCTCGATGCCCACCGCCGTTAATTCGGCGTACAGCGTTTCCACCGTATGCCGCACGGCGTCGCTTTTTTTCATGGCAATGGGGATGATCGCCAGTTGGAACGGTGCCATCGCCGCGGGAAAAATAATGCCCCGTTCATCGTGTCCTTGTTCGATGGCCGAGGCGACAATGCGCGATACGCCGATGCCGTAGCAGCCCATTTTCATCGGTTGGGATTGTCCGTTTTCGTCGAGAAAGGTGGCGTTGAGCGCCGTCGAGTACTTAGCGCCA
>Ga0316206_1001387_pt1 | contig 21843 bp, 23 predicted proteins | sample 6monthpyrite_MG_FD_204942 | JGI IMG/M metagenome (GOLD analysis project Ga0316206, IMG submission 204942) | Microbial mat bacterial communities from mineral coupon in-situ incubated in ocean water Damariscotta River, Maine, United States -... | ecosystem: Environmental > Aquatic > Marine >... | reverse complement strand
AGTGGTTATAACGCGCGTTATAACCTTGAATTTATTGTCAATATCGGGCGTAAAGTTTTAATAAGCTTCTGTTATTTTATAATAAATAACAGATTAGAGGCAGTATTACGCCTGGTGTGCGATCAGCTATTGCACACGAACTGCGTATTGAACCATTTTTTACCCATTACAGACAAGGAAAAGTCGAAATTTATTCTTTATAAAAAGCATTAAAGCAGGGATGAAAGGAGTGTTTAGTGTAGTGATTACAGGTAGTTATATGTTTTTCCGGCATGATAGTTATGTAAGTTATCGATCCGGAGGAGGCAACGCAATTCAGTCTGAAAACACAATAAAATGGCATGTTTTGTACTTCAGTTACAGTGGTAAGTGGCCGTTAACCTGTCAGATATTAGACAAATAGCAAGGTTCATTTTTTTAATGTTAAGAAACCTGTTTGAATATCAGGACAGCCTTGCTGTTCTGAATAAGAAAGGAAGTTTGCGAGAAAAACTCGCAAGCATTCATGAGGTAATTACGGCTACCTTTTCATACATTGATCGCATTGCGGTAGCTGTTTACGACATTGATACAGATAAGTTAAAAACGTTTGTGGCCTGTTGTAATGGCGAAAACCCTCTGAATCATTATGAAGCGTATTTAAAAAAGACACCCTCGTTGCTTGAAATTCTGGAGCATGGCAAACCTCGCGTTGTCAATGATCTGGCTATATTCTCGTCGGGCGAGCATGAACACACGCAGCAAATTATGCGTATGCAGTATGCTGCCAGTTATACCATGCCGATTTACCAGAATGGTGTTTTTTACGGCTTTGTATTTTTTAATTCAACTCAGCCAGATGTTTTTGAAGACCATACCCTGCATCAGATGGATCTGTTTGGTCATATGATTTCTTTAATGGTCATGAATGAATTGAGTGCAGTTTATACATTATCGGCAGCGCTCAAAATGACAGGCGATATCGTCAAGAAACGTGACCCGGAAACAGGCTCACATATTGATCGTATGTCACGCTATGCCAGATTGATTGCGACACAGCTGGCAGATAAGTATCAACTGGATGATGAATATATAGAACATGTTTTTTTGTATTCACCATTGCATGATATCGGCAAGGTAGGTATCCCGGATAATATCCTGCTCAAGCCCGAGAAATTAACAGATGAAGAATTTGAAATAATGAAGTCACACACGCTGATCGGCTGTGAGTTGATCGATCGATTACTGGATAATTTTGGATTTGAAGGGCTCCAGCATATCGATGTCCTGCGAAATATAGCCCAGTTTCATCATGAAGCTGTTAACGGTAGTGGTTATCCTGAAGGGCTCAAAGGAGTTGATATTCCATTAGAGGCAAAGATTGTAGCTGTTGCTGATATTTTTGATGCATTAACCAGCAAGCGACCCTATAAAGAGGCGTGGAGTAATAACGAGGCGTTTATGATGCTGCGGAAAATGGCGGGGACAAAGCTGGACAAGGATTGTGTTGAAGCACTGATATTTAATCTGCCAGCGATCGAAGATATTCAGCAAAGTTTCAGCGAAGATACTCTGGGCTAGCTCAAATGTGATGGACAGTAGCCTGTCTGTCCATCACACCCTGTCATTAGCGCGGGGGAAGTATCAACTTCTGTTTGATCAAGGGCGCCAGTTTGAGTGAAGGTAAGCTCACTATTGTCTTTAATCGTTTATCCAGCTTGAGTTTATTGAAAATTTTAGAGTCAATTTTACGTATCTGGTAACCGGGTGTTAGCTGGTACATATTCATTTTGATAGTCGACAGTTGTTTTATTGCAGCCTTGCCACTTGGTATTTTTATGATCAGTCGTGCCGTTTTCGCCTGTTCAAAATGATGCCCTGCCAGGCCACTACCTTCAGGTCCGGGAAAGGATCTCATTTCGAATGGGTCGGGAATGGCCTGCACCAGAACACTTTTGTTGGCAAGTTTAATATTATAGATAAAATCCCCCAGTGCTTCTTTGGTATTGACGACTGTGCCATTTACCTTGACTGCGCTGAGTACTTTGACCGTACCATTTTTGCTGACTTCCATGACCACATGGAGATAGCTGTTGTTTTCTTGCTGATTATTTCTGGCTGTTGTCAGACGATTATTTGCCAGACGTACAATTCTGACAGGTTTGCGCCCCTGTTGTAAGCCGGTACCTTTGTGGGTAACCGAATTGACGCCAGTGGCAGCAGGCATGCTTTGTAGCCTGTTCGTGCCAGGACTATTTTTTAACACGTTCAGTTTGTGGTTTGTGACGGTTGGCATCAGTCTGGTTTTGTTAATACGTTTCAGGGTTTTTTTATCAGGCAACATAAGTGCAGCCGGTTTAGCCATCGCAGGTAATCTGTTGTTGTTTGCCACCTTGGGTTTTTGTTGCAGCTCATTAGGCCGGGATATTTCTCCTTTCCCGGTTGCCCCTGACAGGGCTGGAAACCCAAGTGTGCCCAGCAGTGGTAAAATGGTGGCTATTTTTACAATATTGATATTCATGTTGTTTCTCCAGAATTTAGTGACGCATATCCATGTATAACGATTAAGGCAATGTAACTGACCACGGTTTTTTGTCATATAGAGGGCTGTATATCCAGCTCTGATAAATGCGATCCAGTTTAAAGCCGTTGCCAAGTTTACGAATCATTCCCAGCCATTTATTATTGCTGATGATGATATCGGGCTCGCCATTTCCGCCTTCATAATTCACAACCTGTATTTTGTCAGACTTGCCAAGATTCCAGCCACCAATCCAGTCTTTCATCCAGCGGCCACTGAGACGGTTGCCATGGGACGTTAATGTTCCGAGGTATTCGGTTGACCAGTTTTTTGCCGGGTTATAAACAAACAGATCTTTCTTGCCATCCTTGTTAGCATCTGAAACCCAGAACCGGTCTCCTTTTTGCATCGACCAGCCGGGAATATTACTGCTGGATGAGCTGTTGTCATAACGTTTACTGAACACCAGTTTATTGCCATCAGAGCGAGTCATTAACAGGTATGCCCATTTCCAGTTAGCGCTATTGGCAATATACAGATCTTCCTTACCATCATTATTAAAGTCAGCAACATAGAAACGATCGTTTTTTTTCATTTGCCAGCCAGGCAGATTGTTACTGTAGAGTTTGATTCGATTCAATCTGCTGCCGGTAGAGCGCAGCATGCCGAGGTACCTGGGTCCCCAGTTTTTTCCATTGAAGATATAAACGTCGTCCTTACCATTTCCATCAAAGTCAGCAACATAAAGTTTGTCATCCTTGCGCATTTGCCAACCAGGGAAGTTGCCATCATAACGTTTGACGGGTTGCAGTGATGAGCCTGTAGAACGAAGCATACCTACATAAGGTTTATTCCATTGACTGCCATTTCTGATTAACAGATCATCTTTGCCATCACCGTTGAAGTCAGCAACAAACAGTTGATCTTTTGACTTCATGGTCCAGAAGCTGCCTATTTTTTTGTCATAGCGTGCAACACCTTTAAAGCCATTGCCATCAGATATGAGTAATGCAAGGTAAGGTTTGTTCCAGTCGCGGCCATTAAAGACAAATAAATCATCTTTGCCATCATTATTGAAATCACCTACATAATATTTATCATGTTTGGCGGGTTGCCAGGTGTTGCCACCCGGGGCTGCTGCTATCTTATTGTTTGCAGTCCATGTCCAGTGTAGCTGGTGTTTGTTGTTGTCTTTACGGTAGAGCGCCAGATCCTGGCCATTGTGTATTACAACGTCTGTTTTACCGTCACCGGTAAAGTCACCACTGATAACATGATTGAAATCATGTTTGAGGTTATCTTTAAGTGCCTGTTTCATCAGGGTATAACAGACAGGACAAAACTCGGGTGTATTTCCTTTCATCCTGCAGTTATGTACCGGGCGATAAATACCGGAGTCCTTGGTACTGCAACCCTGAAAAATACCAACCGTTTTGTTACTGTCCATACCGGATGCTGCAGAAAACGTCGTCGGTACCGGTGTTGCCGGGTTGATAAAGCGTTTCCAGAATACATTATTACGGTTGGTTACGGTGCTGCAATTCCGGTTATTGACAGCAGTACCGGTGTAATTTCTGTTGGTGCGGGTGTACTCATCTCGTAATCCCCCCACGCCATGACCAAACTCATGAGCCATGGTTGCCCAGTTGACACCCCGGGGAACAATCTGGAAACCACCGCCTCCGCACCCACCAAAGCTTTCTTCATTCAGAATGATGGCGACATAATCATAATTGGGTACATTGGAAGAGAGTGCATTTTGTACCAGTGCCGATGTTTGTGCAGAGCCTTCCAGCCAACAGTGCGCCCAGGAACCTGAATAAATATATTTCAGCGCGGTATTTTTCATGGTGGTACTGATGATGGTGTCATCAGAAGCATCGCTGGGAGTTCCTTTTTCATCATATCTTCGCTGGCTTACCCCCGAAGCTACCGAGACCAGGTTAATCCGGTATACATTAAATGCATTCTGGTTTTCATTATAGAAGTCACGCCCGAATACACCCTGGGTAATCAGGTTTTTTGCATCCTGATTATATTTGCTCTGGTCAGCTGAAGCATAACCATCTCCCAGTATTACCAGTATTTTCTTGCCACTGTCAGGGCCGTTATCGATGACCTTGCTGCAAGCAGGTGGCGTACAGGCCGCAAGCGTGGATTTAAATATGAATAGTAATAATAAAACAGAGAAAATCTGCGTAGAAGTTTTCATAGTAGCTGCCTCCTATGGCGGTCGATGGCTTCCTGAAAGCTGAGTTTGTGACAGCTTTCGAGCTACATTGATTATTATTAGTCAGGCGTTTTCAGGCAGTAAACTGACACACAGGATAATTGTGCGATTTTCACCTTTTCAGGAGGGGGGAGAATGTATTAATGTTCTTTACTGAATACCAGATCCCAAACTTCATGCCCCAGACGCTGTCCGCGGCGTTCGTATTTGGTTTCGGGGCGGCTGCCCCGATCAGCATAGTTTTTATTTCCAGCCGTATTATTGAATCCTTCAGCTGTGCTGAGTACATCCATCATATGCTCGGCATAGTGCTGCCAGTCTGTCGCTAAATGAAACAGGCCACCGGGTTTCAGGCAATGCCTGACCTGTTGTACAAACCCGGGTTGTACGATGCGACGTTTATGGTGTTTCTTTTTATGCCAGGGGTCAGGAAAAAACAGGTAAACACCATCCAGGCTGTTTTCCGGAACGGCGTGTTGCAGGACTTCGACCGCATCATGATTGATCAGGCGCAGGTTGGTTAATTGTTTGTTGTCCAGCGCTATCAGCAAGCGACCGACGCCAGGCCGGTGAACCTCAATGCCCAGATAATTATTCTGAGGATGTGTTTCGGCGATTTCGAGCAATGAATCGCCCATACCAAATCCGACTTCAAGATAGCAGGGTGCATTGCGCTGGAAGAGCTGCTCAAGATCGACTGCTTGTAATGGATCTGACACGCCATATTGTGGCAGCAATTCTGTCAGCGCATGATTTTGTGCAGAGGTCATGCGACCTTCACGTTTAACAAAGCTACGAATGCGACGAAGTCTGGATGTGTTCATGAGGGCTATTTATTTTGCGGCCTGTCCTCGTGAGGAGAGGCCGCTGGTTGTGTTTATCTAGAAAAAAAGGCCGTCTACCGGGGATGATGCCGTCGCATAGCGTTTTTTCGGTATGCGTCCGGCGTGGTATGCCTCGCGTCCGGCTTCAACTGCCTTACGCATGGCTGAAGCCATGAGCACCGGGTTTTTTGCTCCGGCAATGGCTGTTTGCATCAGCAGTCCATCACACCCCAGTTCCATGGCGATAGCAGCATCCGATGCGGTGCCGACACCGGCATCAACCAGTATCGGCACCCGGGCATTTTCAACGATGGTGGCGATGTTAAAAGGGTTACGAATTCCCAGTCCTGATCCAATAGGGGCAGCCAGCGGCATCACAGCAACACAACCCATCTCTTCAAGGCGTTTGGCCGCAATCGGGTCATCATTGGTATAAACCATGATTTGGAAGCCTTCTTTCAGAAGAATTTCAGCGGCTTTGAATGTTTCACTGACATCCGGGAACAATGTTTTTTCATCACCCAGCACCTCCAGTTTGACCAGGCTGTGGCCGTCCAGTAGTTCGCGTGCGAGGCGACAGGTACGCACTGCTTCATCGGCACTATAGCAACCTGCTGTATTGGGCAGATAGGTATATTGTTCCGGGGGCAGAATATCGAGTAAATTGGGCTCATCGGGATTCTGGCCAATGTTAGTGCGGCGCACGGCCATGGTAATGATTTCGGCACCACTGGCATCAATGGCCTGTTTAGCCTGATTCAGGTCAGCATATTTACCGGTACCTACCAGTAATCGTGATTGATATTCAACCCCGGCAATGATGAGTGGGTCGTTGGTCTGTGTCTTGTTTTGTTGCATTTGAGTGCTCATACCTGGGTTGTTCCTGAATGTGGTCTATCCACCACCGATTGCGCCGACGATTTCGATTTGGTCGCCCGGGCAAATAATGTGGGTTTCAAAAGTACTACGGGGCACAATCTCTTGATTGATTTCCATTGCCAGACGTTTTCCCGTCAGGTTGAGCTGTTCAATCAGCTGGCTGACATTGCAAACATCCGGTATTTGTCGGTTTTCACCATTAATCATGATATCCATGGCGGCATTTTACACCAATTCAGGCACTTTCTGCGATATAAACCAGAGTTTCCGGTTTGATCAGGTCAAATAGTTCGATGATGTCCCGGTTTTTCATGCGGATACAACCGTGTGATGCGGGCTGACCAATCAATCCTTCTTCAGGTGTGCCATGGATATAGATATATCGTTGCAGCGTATCGACATCGCCACCCTGATTAAATCCTGGTTCCAGGCCGGTAAGCCATAAGATGCGACTGGTGATCTGGTCTTTTTTACTGGATACAGGTTGCGTGAGAATATCTGCGCATTGCCCCGTATTGTTACGTCCGACAAACAATGTGCCTGACAGGCTGTCTGCGCCAATTTTTTCTGCGACACGATGTGCGCCAAGTGGTGTTTGCAAACTACCCTTTAATTGCCCGGTGCCTTGAGTGGCGGTAGAGACAGGCCAGCTTTGCAAGCAATTTCGGGCTTTGAACAGACTGATTTGCTGTTGGTGAGTGTTGACCAGCAACCAGAGATCGTCTGGCGTGTGCCTGTATTGTTTTATTAATATTGAGTAGTCCATATTGTCCTGGCTTTATACGAATTTTTCTTTATAACGATGATAGAACCATTTCATTGCAAAGGGCGGCAGTAATGTAGTCAGGGCAATAACAATGACCAGTGCGGCATAAATTTCGTTATTCAGTATGCCGGCCGTCCTGCCGAGTTCGGCAAATATCAAGCCGACTTCACCACGCGGAACCATAGCCAGTGCGATGACGATTCTCATATGCCAGGGTTCATTGATCAGCAGGGCGCCTGTGAATTTTCCAATAAAGGCAACCAGTAAAAACAGTAATGAGAAAACCCAGATAAAAGTTGACGACCAGTCGATGGCTTGCAGGTTGAGTGATAAGCCAACCATAACAAAAAAGATGGGCGTAAACAGATGAATAATAGGGCGCATCTGATTTTCAATTTTTCTGGAAAATTCAGGGTTGGTATTAATGGCCATACCAAAGGGCAGGAAAAAGCGTCGGGACAAAGCTAACCCGGCAGCAAACCCCCCCAGCAGTTCGGGTGCACCCACTGCATGTGCCAGCCAGGCAAAAAATAATACCAGGGATACGATACAAGTGGGGATTAACCCGGGAATATCGCTTGCAGAATCAAAGCGATGAATTAATACAGAAATCAGTTTGGCGGCTAGTGGGGCAAGTACAAAAAAGATACTGACAAACAATAGTACCTTGCTGGTATTGACCAGATTTATACCTCCACCGATTGAAAATTCATAGAGCAGTGCCAGTAACACAACACCCAGCACATCATCCAGTACAGCTGCACCGAGGACGATCTGCCCTTCTTTGTGCTGTTGTCGTTTCAGGTCGTTCAGGACACGGATGGTAATCCCGATGCTGGTTGCTGTCAGCGTGCCTCCAATAAACAGCGAGACCAACAATGTCAAATCAAAACCCCACCAGGCCAGGCTGAATCCGAGCACAAACGGAAATACAAAGCCGGCAATTGCGACGCGAACTGATTTATTGCCGGTATATATCAGCTTGCGAATATCGGTTTCCAGCCCAACCTCAAATAGTAATAGTATGATGCCAATTTCGGCCAGTAACCTGAGGACCTGATTGGGTTCTATCCAGCCTAACAGGCTGGGCCCCAGGACAATGCCTGCTGTCAGTTCACCAATAACAGACGGGATTTGCAGGCGCGCCGCAACTTCTCCAAACAAGCGGGCTGTTAAAAGAATAATGAGCAGGTAGAGAAAAAACGTATGTGTTTCCATGCTATGTTCCTGTCAGGAGAGTGTCTATCATAATTAATTTTGTAGTTAATGCCAGCTGGTATTGCGATAGTATCTATTATCAGTGCATGGTTTACATTAAAAGGTGCGGGTATGCTTGATGTTATCAGTTTTGTGAAAGGGTTAGTTTAAATAATGATTTTTCGTGCTGCTGTTCTGGTTGCGTTACTTCTGTTACATGCGACTGTGCTGGCGGATACTGATCTAAGTCGCCAGACTCAATTAAAACAACAGGTGAATGCAAATAAAAATAAACTGCCACCAGCGGTTTATCAGTATTATCAGGATAACGGTTTTACTCATTTATGGATGAAAGATAATGTGTTGTTGCCAAATGCTTATGACTTGTACTCTATTTTGGTCAATGCTGACAGCAAAGGACTTAATGCTGATGATTACTGGCTGGATGATATTCGCCAACGCTGGAATGTAACTGATGTTGCAATACGTGCTGAGCTGGAAATTCTGTTAACACGTGCATTTGAAAAGTATTGCCGGCAATTGGTGAACGGACGCTGGAAACCTCATGAGGTTGACCAACACTGGCATATAAGCACCAATATACTCAGTATTAAAAACATCCTGAATAAACTGGAAAGCAAACCTGTATCAGCAATTATTAACAATGTTGAGCCTGAGCACAAAGGCTATCATGCGCTCATTAAACACCTGAAAATTTATCAGGCAATTGAAAAACAGGGTGGATGGCCATTGATAGCAGAAGGCCCAAAGATACGCCTGGGTCAGGAGCATCCTCAAATACCAGAGATCCGCAGGCGATTAAGAGCAACAAAAGACCTGATTCTGAATGCTATGGACGTGCGTAACCGAATGGATGCTACATTAATGGAAGCGGTGATGCTTTTCCAGGCAAGGCACGGGCTGGTTATTGATGGTGTTATCGGGCGCCGTACGCGCGCAGCCATGAATGTACCTGTCGAGACGCGTATCAATCAGATCAAGGTTAATATTGAACGCTGGCGCTGGTTACCTTCCAGTCTGGGTGATCGTTATTTGCTGATTAATTTAACCGGTTTTGAGTTGAATGCTGTTGAGGATGACAAGATTGTATTAACGATGCCGATTATTATTGGCAAGAAATATCGGGAAACTCCGAGTTTTTCAGGTCAGGTTCGCTATCTTGAAATTAATCCTTACTGGACTATACCAAAATCAATTGCGTTAAAAGATTTGATACCTGTCCAGTTACGCGATCAGAATTTCTTTAAACGTAAAAAAATAAAAGTGTTTGATGGCTGGAGTAGAGACGCAAAGGAAGTGGATGTTTCGACCCTGCCATTACGAAAACTTAATCAGAATTATTTCCCCTATCTTTTTCGTCAGGAACCTGGGTCGTCGAATAGTCTGGGGCGGGTGAAATTCATGTTTCCAAATCCCTATGATATTTATTTGCATGATACGCCTGATCGTTATTTGTTTGACCGGCGTGTGAGAGCATTCAGTTCGGGCTGTATTCGTGTGTCAGACCCGATACGTTTGACAGCCTATTTGCTTAATGCACCAACACAGCAAAAAGAAGAAGATGTATTGAAGCTGATATACAGAGGAGAGAATCGGGCAATTTCATTGGTGAGTGCAGTGCCTATTTATCTGTTATACAGAACAGCCTGGACCGACTGGGATGGTAAGCTTAGTTTTCGTAATGATATTTATGGCCGGGATGCATTAATGATAAATAAGCTCAAATAATGGCATATTAATCAATAAAAGTGTGAATATGTGCATGTTTTTATAACTTTTTAATAAAAAACACTTTAAATTGCCATCTATATACCGATATAGTGTATATCAATATTATTTATGTCCCATATAAGCAATAGAGTAATAAAATATCGTTATGAAAAAAGATTTACCTCAAGAGAGTAAGGTCAGCAGACGCAGTTTTCTGGGTGCCTGTGTTGGTTTGTCTGCCAGTCTGGTTGTGCCCAGGGCATTTTCAGCGTCCATGCCAGAGCGTGATCGAATACTTTCTTTTTATAATACACACACAGGTGAAAAGCTGAGTGCGACCTTTTGGGCTGAAGGTCAATATATAAAAGAGGGTCTTAAGGATATCGCATGGCTATTACGTGATCATCGTGTTGGCAAAGCTCATTCCATGGATACAGAAATACTGGATGTTTTATATGCCATTCAGTCGCGGGTAGACCTTCAACGACCATTTCATATCATTTCAGGTTATCGTTCACCCAAAACCAATGCCATGTTGCGCCATAGTTCTTCAGGTGTGGCTAAAAAGAGTTATCACATGCAAGGGCGTGCAATCGATATTCGCATTCCTCGTTTTGATACAGCCAAACTCAGGCAGGCGGCTTTATCACTTAAGGCTGGTGGGGTTGGTTATTATCCAAAATCTGATTTTATTCATATTGATACAGGTAGAATCAGATCCTGGTAGTTTTTAACCTATCTACCCTGTTTTACACATGAGTTATACGGACTGGCGATGACCGCTTGGTTTCCATGCAGGTGCGATAACATTAGGCATGGACGAGCGTTTTAATAATCGTGCAGGTGCCAGTGTAAATTCCCCAAAACATTCATTTACCTGATCCATGACGGTATTAATGTCATCATCATGGTCATTTTGATAAGTAAACAGATCCATTTGTTGCTGTTGGGGTTGTGGATTCATGGCAGTCACTTGCACCTGCCGAACGGCTTCGCCATGCCAGTGAGTTTCAACCAGAAAACGGCACAGGCGGTAAATCTGCTTGCCGTCATTGCCAGGAATACTGAGTTGCAGTTTGTCACCAACCCAGGTGTGCTCCAGTTTCAGGCCGATAAAGAAATGTTTTGCTTCCAGTTTATGTTTGCGTAAACGTCGACCAACTTTTTCACTCATGTGCTGAAGATATGTCAGAATAATCTGAGGATCACGTGTGCCCGGAGGCATGACTTTGCCATGCCCCAGTGATTTGGGTGCTGCCACATCCATATGTATCTGATCCGGATCATCGCCCTGACACATTAGCCAGATACGGCGACCCGGATTTCCAAAGCGCCGGGCCAGTACGCTAATGGGTAGTTTGGCAACATCACCACAGGTATAAGCACCGTGTTGCGCAAGAAAGCTGCCTATGCCATCTGCAATGCCGCATAGTGCAGTTGTGGGTTCGTTTGCCAGGCGTTCACGGGTTTCCCACGGAGGGATGATCGTCAGACCATTGGGTTTCTGGAGTTTGGCTGCAAATTTTGATGTGGTTTTGTCGCCACTGATGCCGATGGAGCAAAGCAGGCCGGAGGCAGCGTAGACGCGCTGCCTGACCATTTTACCCATACGTGCCGGTGTGCCATGTAGTTTCTGGCAGTGAGTCAGGTCAAGGAACGCTTCGTCGACAGAAAAAACTTCAATGTCCGGGCTAACATCCTGTATGGCGTGCATGATATTACTGGACACCTTGGCATAGGCCTGTGGTCGGGCTGGACGTTGAATAATAGCCGGGCAAATTTTTCGTGCCTCCTGAATACGCATGCCCGTATGAACACCAAATGCACGCGCTTCATAAGAAGAAGTGATAATGCATGAACCAATCTCGCCATTGGTCACGGCAATGGGTTTACCCCGTAATTTGGGAAAGTCTCGTTGTTCGACAGAAGCGAAAAAAGCATTCATGTCTACGTGCAAGATGGCGCGTGGCCAGTGGACAGGGCAAAATAAAGTCATTAATTTTCATGCTTTTATGCGAATGATGTTGAATGATTAGCCTCGAAAACCTGGAAGCACGGCATCAGCTTCTACTGCTTTAGATAACTAGATGCTGACAGGCAGTGCACCCTGACGAATAAACGTTGAGTTAAAATTAAGCAATAATCCTTTTTTGAAACGTAGATTGCGTAGTGCATGGCCAAGTTGCGTGCTGTGTAATCGGGTAATGCGATCAACGCATCGAAGGCCCAGTAACAGGCTGTTTTCTACGACAACGCCTGTATTGTCATGGAGTTTTTTCTGTTCGGCACGAATTCCCTGGCGTCGTAATTCATTCACCAGAGCAAACTTGTAGGCAGATTCTGGCAGTCCGGGCCCGTATTCCCTGCGTACTTTCCATGCAGCAGACATAACGTTTTGCATGAGTTGTTGAGTGTCTTCATTTTTCATTTTAATACCTCAGTCAGGTTACCGCGAAGGGTTGAGCAAATGGCCGGTCACATGGCAATTAGCCTTCGCGGTTTATTTTATTGGTACGAGCGCATTTGCCCGACCAGTACGCCCTGGATTTTTACCCGCTCGGCGGGGAAAATCATGGGCTGCATGTCGCTGTTTTCAGGAATCAGAGTGACAGTGCCATCCTGATTGTTTTTAAAACGTTTGAGCGTGGCTTCCTGTTGATCGACCAGGGCGACAACAATTTCGCCATTGCGTGCAGTTATGCAGCTTTCAATAACGACCATGTCATCTGGAAGGATGCCGGCATCAATCATGGATTCCCCCTGAACGCGTAATACAAAACGGCCAGGGCCCATGAAGAAGTCGGCCAGATTCAGTTCGTCCTGATCGGGAATAGCTTCAATTGGCATGCCTGCTGCAATACGACCAAGCAAAGGAAGTACAGGCGCATTTTCATCATGGTCAGTTTGTTCAGGTAATTGAATACCGCGGTGGCGGCCTGTGATCAGTTCAATTAATTCAGCATCAGCCAGGCTTTTTACATAACGATGAATAACGCCTTTGGACTTAATGCCCAGACCAGTAGCAATCTCTTCGAGCAGCGGACCCTGATGGTGCTCATGGATATAGCTACAGATAAAATCGTAGGTGTCTTGTTCGCGTCGGGATAACATGGCTGATATTTAAAGTTCTCTAAAAGTTCTCGTTAATGAGAAATATAGAGAACTTTTAGAGAACTTTCAAGGCTTATTGCGAAAATAATTTAATATTTTTTAAATTATTGATATTTAATGTATTTTTTTATGATAGTGCTCCAGCGCACGCTGAACTGATTGTTTTTCCTGTTGGGTTAACGGCTTGTAACCCCGAAGATAAGGCCAGCCATAGCCCCAGCGGTAAGGCGCCGGCCACCAGGGCGCACCACCCAGGCGCACACCCTGATGCATCAGGCGGGCAATTTTTTCCTGGCCGGTTTTTTTAACGCAGTGCAGAAGTTCCTGGTCTGACCGGATACGCTGTTCCTGTGAGCCACCCTGCCAGTATTGAATATCATGTTGGATGCAGCATGTTTGCCAGCGTGTGCGGTCATTAGGCATGCCATCCGGAAACAGGCTGCAACCATCTGTGCTGAAGGGCTTTATGTCCTGGGCATTAACTGTCAGGCTGAAGCAGATCAGCAGCAGGCATTTGATGGTGACGTATTGCATATTGATCATTATACGACTTATTTTTAAGGATAGAATGGTTTCGTCTATTGAAATGGTCGCCTGATTGCATCCCTCAGAGTGATTAAGTAAACTTGTGTGGCTATAAAAATAATTAGAAAGCTGTCAATACAGCCTTTCAACAAGTTAAAAGGAGGAGGTCATGATGAGTTCGCAAGACCATCTGGAGCAGGAATCATTTGATTCAACTACGATGCCATTTGTTGCGCCGTGTAATAAGCTGGATACCTGGGCTGCATTGCGATGGATGCGGCTGGGCTGGCAGGATTTAAAACGGGCAAAAAAACAAAGTCTTACCTATGGTGTGGCGATGATGCTGATCAGCTATGTAGTTGCATTTGCAGCCTGGTTTATGGGTAGCTATATGATGTTGTTTGCACTGTTGTCAGGGTTCTTTTTTATTGGACCGGTACTGGCCATTGGCTTGTATTCTATTAGTTGTCAACTACAGGAAGGCAAGCAGCCCCATCTGGGTTATTGTCTTCGTGAGGGTCGCAGGCATATTAGTAATGGACTGGTATTTGCCTTTATATTATTGATCGTTTTTTTGATATGGGCGCGTGCTGCCTCCATGGTACATATCTTTTTCCCTGAACAATCCCATCCGGCACTAGGTGAGTTAGTTGTATTTCTGTCTGTTGGTACCAGTGTAGGTGCATTTTTCAGCATGATTATCTTTACCGTGAGTGCATTCTCCCTGCCAATGATTATGGATCGAAAGGTGGATGTAATCACCGCTGTCGTGACCAGTATTAATGCGGTGTTACATAACAAGATGGCGATGCTGGTTTGGGCGAGTATTATCGTGTTTAGTATGCTGGTTGGTTTTTTTACAGCCTTTATCGGTTTAGTGGTGTTATTGCCATTGATTGGTCACGCAACCTGGTATGGTTATCGGGAAACAGTGAATGCCGATGTATGGCCCCGTTATGACGATGTAGACTCGGAACTTGTAGACTAACGACTGAATGAATAATTTCCCGGTGCATTTTGAAGCCTTGTATCAGGCTATGGATACTTCGGAATTGCATTCATGGCGGCAAGACCTGCCGAAACAGATTAATCATGTTTTGTTTGAAAAAAAACATGGTGACCTCGCGCGTTGGCAACAGGCTATTGAGTGTTTACCTGATATAAAGCCGTCCTCATATGATTTGAATCATCGTTGTGTCCGTGCAGGTGAGGCGAACGACATTGATGAACAAACACGCGATGAACTGAAAATGCAATTGATGCAATTGATGCCATGGCGTAAAGGCCCTTTTGATATTTTTGGTATTCATATTGATACTGAGTGGCGTTCAGATCAGAAGTGGGATCGTCTCAAAGACCATGTTCAATCGTTGAAGGGGCGTCGTGTTCTGGATATAGGCGGAGGGAATGGTTACCACGGCTGGCGCATGCGTGGTGCAGGCGCAAAGCTGGTTATGAATATCGATCCCTCGCGTTTGTTTATGATGCAGCATCAGGTTGTACAGCATTATCTCGGTGATATGGGAGTGTATACGGTGCCGCTGGGTATTGATGATGTTCCGCGCCAGTTAAAGGCATTTGATACCGTCTTTTCAATGGGCGTGCTGTATCATCGTAAGTCACCGATAGATTACATTTTACATTTAAATGAATGTCTGCGTCCGGGCGGTGAGCTGGTACTGGAAACACTGGTGGTAGAGGGTGATGATAATACTGTGCTGCTACCTGAGCAGCGTTATGCACAAATGAATAACGTCTGGTTTATTCCATCATGCCTGATGCTTGAAAAGTGGTTGCGTCGAGCCGGTATGAAAAATATCAGAGTGATTGATGTGACTGAAACGACTGTTGATGAGCAACGTAGTACAGCGTGGATGCAGTTCCAGTCGTTATCTGATTTTCTTGACCCCGGTGATCCTGGTTTAACAATAGAGGGTCATCCAGCACCGAAGCGCGCAATTATTCTGGCTGAGAAATAGTCTGGCTAATACAGCGACTCCACGAGTCGTGCATTCCCATTACGGTACAGATCTTCAATGCTGATAAATTGACTACCTGCACGCAGCGTTCTGTTTTTAATTATGTCCTGGCCTGATGTTGCTTTTTTTGCAGCATGCCAGACCAGTTCAGTGCAATAAAAGTTATGCGTTGTAGAGAGGTCAAATCGGCTATCAAAAGGAATTTTTTGTGTTGCATATTTACGTGCAGCCAGTATAAGACTGTTTTTTTGAGAAAGAGTTAAGGGCAGCCTGTAAACGGCCCAGTTGCTGGCGGCCTGCAGAAAATTTGTTAAAGGTTCAATAATAACGCCGTCAAGGTTTTTGTTGTCATCATGAATAGAGTGGATAACTTGCATGCGTGCGCCGGATTTAAAAAAGATGCCGACGTGTGAGAATCTTTTATCGGTTATTGAAAAGTTACGGGCGAAATCAGAAATAAAGCCATGACTTGTTCGAAAGACAAGATCCCCGGCCTGAAGTTTATTGATGTCGGGTTGTCGTAGTTTTTCAGCAAGCAGAGTGGTAGGTATGAAAATTAAAAGAATGAATAAGATGAGGTTGTCAGGTTTCATAGCAAATAAAAAATACCCTCTCCCGCCAGCAGGAGAGGGTGATAGGGGCTAGCGTTTCTTTTCGTGTATTTTCCAGTCACCCTTTACTTTTTTCAATTTAATTTTTTTGATATTGCCGCCGTCTTTTTCCCGGTAAGAAACAACAGCATCGTCACCGTTTATTTCTTCGCCTTCCATAATAAATTTAAAGTCTTTTTTTGCTTTCATTTTTGCGCCCATTTGTGCGCTCAGGCCTGCCATCATATCCAGCAACGCACCGGTTTCCTTGGTGGTATATTGCTTGGCACCAGCAAAATCTTTTTTAGCGACGGTGGTTAAAAACTTTTCTGCAACTTCACCTGGAGCAGACGAGCTGCAACCGTAAACGAAGCTTAGAAAAATGGCCAGACTCAGGATTTGGAGTGTATTAATTATTTTTTGCATAGTCTATGTCCTTTAATGATGATTGGAGTGCGGGTGTGTCCTGTCAATATTCCTGTCTGAATTCTAGCCTGAAATAGATGGGCAAGTCATGGGGAAATTGGTGGTTTTGGTGATTAATTCATGCTTTTATGCAATAAATTGTTGTTTGTACAATATAAATTCACTAACGATTATAGCTGAGGTAGGAAAGCAGGCGCGCAATACGGCTCCAGAACCAGATCTTCAGTTTTGTGATCAGTGGGCGTTGTTCCCATTGTTGCTTGAGTATTTCAGTGCATTCTGAAAAGTCTGTCTCAAACAGCCGCTGCACACTGGTCGCGAATACAGGGTCATCAATTTCCTGATTTGCCTCAAGATTCCAGCGAAAATTCCAGCGATCAAGATTGCAAGAACCAATGCTGACCCAGTGGTTACACAGTAGTATTTTCATGTGCATGAAGCGAGGCTGATATTCAAAAATACGCACGCCATGCCTGAGTAGCCGGGAATAATAATGTTGCCCCATATGACGTGTCCAGGGGTGGTCATTGCAGGGTCCAGGCAATAATAGTCTGACATCTGTACCCTGATCAGCTGATTTGCAGAGCGCGCGCCGTATTTTACGGGAAGGTATAAAGTAGGCTGTCGCGAGCCAGGTTCTGTTGTTTGCGTGGCGGATATGCTGAATAAATGAACGAATGGCGTCAGAATTCCTGATGGATCGACTTTCAACAACACGACCTTTTTGGGTCAGGTTTTCTGGATGAGGAATATTCGGAGATTTTGGTAGCTGAATATCTGAATAATGTTGCCAGTTGATTTCGAACAGCTGCTTCCAGTCATTGACGCAGTCACCTTTAATCTGAACCATTGAATCGTGCCAGAACAATTCCGGGTGCAGGGTATTATCGAAAGTATCTGTAATGCCAGCGCCGCCGGTATAGGCGACAACACCATCAACAAGGAATAGCTTGCGGTGATCACGATAAAGGTTAAGTTTTAGTTTTTTATATTGTAGCGGGTTGTAGAGGCAGAGCTTTATACCCTGTTGTTGAAGACGTTGCTGGTCAGCTTTACTTAATTGTTGAGAGCCGTAAGCGTCGAGCAATAGAAATATCTGGACATGGTTTTCACTGGCATAGCTGAGCGCGTCAATAAATTGTGAGCATATATACCCTGATTCTATCAGGTACATTTCAATATAAATAAAGTGTTTGGCCTGACGGATGTGATGTAGTATGTCCGGGTAAAACTGATCTCCGTCAACCAGTAGCTTGAAGGCATTGTGTTGCTGCCAGTTAAAGCTGCGTGCTTGATGAAAAGTGTTTTTATTCATATTATTGGTTTTTATTGATTGAGTAATTTAAAGTGTAAAAGTCATTCAGGGCAGCGGACAGTTTTCAGTGTAACGGTCGCGCTATCACTCTGGCAAGGTAAATCAGGAAACAACTATATGAATGCAATAATGCATTGGAACGCAGATCCCGTATTGTTCAGCTTAGGCCCGATTTCAGTTCATTGGTATGGATTATTATTTGCGACAGGTTTTATTGTGGGGTTGCAAATAATGCGCTGGATATATCGGCAAGAAGGGCGTGAAGAAACCGAGCTTGACAGACTTTTTTTGTATATATTGGCAGGTACCGTCATTGGCGCCCGGTTGGGTCATGTTATTTTTTATGCACCCGAATATTATTTGCAGCATCCTCTGGAAGTGTTGATGATATGGAAAGGAGGGCTGGCAAGTCATGGCGGTACACTGGGCATTGTTGTTGCTGTTTTTATGTATGCACGCAGACCAGATCTTCCATCAGCATGGTGGGTGCTTGACCGATTTTGTATGACAGCGGCACTGGGTGGGGCATTTATTCGTATTGGCAATTTTTTTAATTCAGAAATTATTGGTTTACCCGTTAACGGCGGTATTGTATTTGACCGTTTTGACCAGGTGCCAAGACACCCGGTTATGTTATATGAGTCGGCAGCTTATTTGCTGATTTTTGTTATTACATTACAAGTGTATCGGCATTTTCGCGCTGTATTGAAAGAAGGTCAATTATTTGGATTGTTTCTGATATTGTTATTTAGCGCACGTATATTTCTGGAGATATTTAAAACACGACAGGCAGCCTATGCGCAGGCAATGGACTTTAGTGTAGGGCAGTGGCTAAGTGTGCCCTTTGTGTTATTGGGTGTTTTTCTTGTGCTAAGAAATAGAGGGCGCAGCTGATTATTTCAGATTCAGTCGGGTTATATATAATAAGTGAGCCTGGTCAGGTTCGGGCAAGGCGATCCAGATGTGCTGGATTTGCTTCTGGTCAAAAACGTGATTTCCTTTTGCCTGTACCAGGTTAAGCGAAAAATGATTCTCTCCCGGTTTGATAATAAAGTTTTTTGATCTTGCGTGTTGCCAGTCAAAATTGAAATGCTGATCATCAACACGAAGTGTTAAACGTATGGGCGTTGTTGAGGGAGAATAAAGCTCGAGTTCCAGAGCCTTGAAAGCTGACCAGTCTTTTTTCGGGTAGCTGATTCGTATAAATGGCCATGTTGTTTGCATTCCTGTGATCCATTTCAAAGCTTGTTTTTCTTGATGAGGAGCAGGTAGCAAGTCGAGAGAAACATTGCCGTTTTTTAGCAGAAAAAAATCAGTTGGGAGTTTTCCTGGTAATACGATAGCCGGAAAATAATGTGCTCTTAGCAGGTGGCTGGAAATAACTGAATAGACAGGTAGTATTCCCGGTAGCCAGCTAAGCAGAGCCAGTAGAATCACACCCGCGCGAAGTATTTTTTTTTGTGCGTACTTCTGTTTCAGGAATGGGTCAGACAGACTGGCCAGCAGCAGAAATGATGCGCCGCCGATAATGTCAAAATAAAAATCACGAATATCTGACTGTCTCCCGGGTTCTGACATTTGAAAGTATTCACTGCCTGACCCCACTACGAGCGTAAGTATAAATGCAATTAGATAATGGATATAGGGTCTGGTTTTATTTGCAGGAATATATTGCCGAGACAGGACAAGCAGGCATATTGCAAGCAGCCCGAAGAGCGGTATGTGTCCACTATTAAGAATTGCATCCCATACCAGGCTGTCTTCCGGGAAGGGCTGACTTATTAAAATATAAAGTAATATTGAAATAAGTGTGACGGCAAGGATTGTTGCTGAATTAATGGACATACGAAATGATATCCGTTTAATCCTGACGGGTGTCTAGCAAGGCTTCACAACGGTCTGCAATTTTCTCACGTTGACGCTCAGGGTTTATGTCGGCATAACGGTTCGCGAATGCATTTGCCTGTTTCTGGTAATCGGGGTTACTTAATAGTCGTTTGATAATTTTACGGTAATTGCGGATCGGATCTCCGGGTGTCACTACTTCCGCGGCTCCCAGATCCTTGATACGCAGAGCAAGAACCAATTGCTCCATTTGTGTTGGAATGAGTATTAATGGACAGGATTTTGTCAGCATGCTGGCGATAGTGCCATGACCGGCGTGGCAGATGGCCAGGTTGGCTTGCGCTCCAACTGTTTCCAGGTCGATAGCCTGAGGATAAAAGTTTATATGCGGCGCTGAATATTTTTCCTTCAGGTTATCCGGGATATCGGGGATATGGATAATAATGCTGGCTTCGGTCAATTTTAAAGCCTGTAGTAATTTTTCAATTTCACTAAAGTCGGATTTTAGATACGCGAATATCTTTGGTCCGTCATGGTCAGGCCAGGTTGCTTTATTTACATTGGGTAGTTCAAATTGTGCACCCATATATTCAACAGGTTCTCGTGTAGCATAATGATCTATTTCCTTGAACGTACAATAGAAAGCGTCCTCACACTGAAAAATATCAGACAGATTGTCTAAGGGCTGCATATCAAGATTGTGCAGTGCGTCATTAATCTGTAACAAGACATTTTGTTCAAACTGATGCAGTTGACTATCTGTCAGTTTCGCATCAGGATAATAAGCGGGTACAGGCTGCTGGAAAGGCGGGGTAAAAAAACCGGATCCCAGTGTAGCTTTCGGAAATGGCAGGTTACGTGCTGCCAATAGGGCGGTAGGGCTATGATCTGCGATCAGCAGGTCAGGTTGTATTAAATCATAAAGTGTCTGCCACGCCATGACTTTCCCTTCTATCTGCCGACTGTCATAATAACCGATGTTGAGTAGCAATTCGGCATAACAGTTAGCAGTAGCCTGTAGTTTTTCTTTTTGCCAGACAGGTGCTTGCAGTACTTTAATATTTAAAGGTAAGAACCTGGCTGTCAGGTGGTGTAGTTCTGTAGCGATGCAGTAAATCCGGTGTCCCCGGCTGGACAATATTTTTGCGACGAGTATGAATTTTGAGATATGTCCATATCCGTTACCTAACTCCCATGTGAAAACAATTCTGGCCATATTTTTCTGAAAGATGAATAAAGAATTAATCATTACAGACTTTGATGAAATGGTAAACTGTTTTTGCAAGTTAATAATCTTTTAATGTATTTAATTCAGGTGTATAGCGTCATATTATGAGTAAAGACAAACATTTTTCTGGCTTACTGGGTGTGAGAAGAGCTGAAGAGGCAGGCTGTATGGAATTGCCCTTCAATGAGTCAGTGCAAAATCATATCGGCCATATGCATGCGAGTGCCCAGTTTGGTTTGGCCGAAATAAGCAGCGGCGCCCTGATGCGAGAGATTTTTCATGATCTGGATGGAAAAGTACTGGCCGTCGTACGTCGCGCCGAGATAAAATACAGTCAGCCTGTAGAATCCGTATTGCAGGCATGGCCTTATCTTGAAGAAGGCGCGGAGCAAAAAATGCGAGTTCAATTGTCATCGCGAGGCCGGTCGATATTACCGGTTCATGTTAAATTAAAGACCGGGCAGGGTGATATCGCTACCCATGCTGTCTATCACTGGTTTATATCTATGCTGGAGTCACATGAGCACACAAACTGAAGTTGACCTTAAATTACCCGAGTTGTATATCAATCGTGAGTTAAGCTTGCTGGAATTTAACCGGCGGGTGCTGGAACAGGCGCTTGACGAAAGCAATCCATTGCTGGAGAGGCTGCGTTTTTTGTGTATATCCAGCACAAATCTGGATGAGTTTTTTGAGA
>Ga0316206_1001385_pt1 | contig 21920 bp, 19 predicted proteins | sample 6monthpyrite_MG_FD_204942 | JGI IMG/M metagenome (GOLD analysis project Ga0316206, IMG submission 204942) | Microbial mat bacterial communities from mineral coupon in-situ incubated in ocean water Damariscotta River, Maine, United States -... | ecosystem: Environmental > Aquatic > Marine >... | reverse complement strand
TAGTAAAAAAATCCGACACTTTGGTGTTGCTTAGTGTAATTATCTGTAGCAGAATCAATACTTCATACAGAAATTAAATAGCGATTTAAATGGAAAACAACAAAAAAATTCTCATCGTTGAAGATGATCCTGGGCTGCAAAAGCAGATGAAATGGAGTTTTGATGACTTTGAAGTATTCATTGCAGGAAATAGGGAGGAGGCACTAAAAATTGTCGCAAAAGAGCATCCTTCAGTTGCCACAGTTGATCTGGGCTTACCGCCAGACCCAGAAGGATCAACAGAAGGTTTAGCCACAGTTGAAGAAATATTGGCGGCAGCACCCAATACTAAAGTCATTGTAGTCAGTGGAAATGATGATAGAGCAAATGCAGTAAAGGCAGTTGCCTCTGGTGCCTATGATTTCTACCAAAAGCCGATCGATTCAGAATTACTGAACCAAATAGTAACTCGTGCTCATCATGTTTATGAGTTAGAGGAAGATAATCGTAGACTTATCATGGAGCATTTCGATGTACCCATGGAAGGTATGATTACTAGTAGTCCTCAAATGCAATCGGTATGTCAGAAAATTGAAAAAGTAGCACCTTCTGATGCAACTGTATTACTGCTAGGCGATAGCGGTACAGGCAAGGAAGTATGCGCACGTGCATTACATGGTAAGAATCTAAATATTACTGGGCGATTCGTTGCAATAAACTGTGCCGCTATTCCTGAAAATCTCCTTGAAAGTGAATTATTCGGGTCAGAAAAAGGTGCATTTACTGGAGCAACAAAAACAACACTTGGAAAAATAGAGTATGCAGAGGGTGGAACTCTATTTCTTGATGAAATGGGTGAATTACCAATGCCATTACAGGCCAAACTACTTCGGTTTTTACAAGAGAGAGTAGTAGAGCGAATTGGTGGTCGTGAAGAGATACCAGTAAATGTACGCGTTATTTGTGCTACTCATCAAAATCTTGAAGAAAAAATGGCAAGGCAAGAGTTTCGCGAAGATTTATATTATCGTATAAATGAAATACCTATATATATACCGCCATTGAAGGACAGAGAAGGGGATGTATTACTATTAGCTCGATCTTTTTTTGATCAAATGAATAAAGATCAAGGTAAAAAATTAAAAGGTTTTACTAAAGATGCTCTTTCTGCGATGTCAGCGCATAGTTGGCCTGGTAATGTGCGTGAATTAAAAAATAGAATTAAACGTGCTGTTATAATGGCTGATGGTAAAAATATTACTGCTGATGATTTAGAACTTAAAGAAGCGGTTGATAGTAGTGAGCTAAATTCGTTTAATTTGAAAGAAATTAGAGAGGCGGCTGAACATAAAACAATTGTAAAAGCTTTAGAACATACAAATGGTAAAGTTTCACCGGCAGCAGAATTATTGGGCGTGAGTCGGCCTACGTTGTATGACTTAATGCAAAAGCTAAGTATTAAGACATAGATGGTACGAAGCCTTATCAGCTGTTATGAGTCGCATATAAATCAATCGAAATTTACAGCAATCACGTGATAACTTTGCTTATGCCATTGAAGTTACGACTCATGGTTTTTACCCTATATGTCAATTAATCCACCAATCTAATGGTAATTAATAGTTTTTCGTTGTTGCTCGTTGAAAAAATGCAAGGCAAGAGAAACTTTAAATGTGCTGTACAATTAGTTAGTCGCCCCTGAAGTATCGCAAAAGATAAAATACACACGCATTATGAGTTCGGATCTAAAGTCTCCTTTATAACGACATCAAAAGATAACTGGGTCGTCTCAGCACAAAGTTTAGATAACTCATACGATGGCTATACATTAGAGAACGCGCTCAAACATGCCACTGAATTAACAGGCGTGACACCTGAACATGCTTATTGCGACATGGGGTATCGTGGTCATGGCATAAAAGAAAACACCCAAATACATTTAGTTGGAAAGATACCTAAACGTGCTACAAAAGCCTTACGAAAATGGATGAAACGCCGAGCTGCGGTTGAACCCATTATTGGTCATTTAAAATCTGACTATCTATTAAATAGAAATTACTTAAAAGGCAAAGCCGGTGACAGAGCCAATGTGGTATTAGCCGCTGCAGCCTACAATATGGCTAAGCTATTAGCTTGGTTTTATTGGCCTAAATATTTTAAAGCCCTATTATATAACTTGAGGGTTGTAACCAGGATGTACGTGAAAATATTGGCTGTTTAATGCGCTATTCTTCAGGGGCGACTAATTATTGTCTTCCCTGACAATAATTTTGTTAGTGAACTTAATCTAGAAGTAATTAATTAAATAAGTTTAAATAATGAAATGCGCTTACTAATTGAGCTTGCGTTCTATCATTTCGCATCTAATTTATTTAATAATGGCTTAACAAATTCTGCGTAGTTTTTCCAGCGAGCTACAGATTTTTTGTATAGTGGCTTACGCACCTGATCGTAACTTGGTGTATTTACATCGCGTTTTGATTGATGAAAGTTCATACATTTTTCATTCCACTCAAGGCCGCAGAACTCAAGCATTTTACGAGTCATTTCTTCCTGGTTATCTACCAGGTCTTCATAAACAACATTTAGAATTTTAATGTCTAAAACTTCCTGCCAGTATTGCATTACTCTTTGATATGCTAGATGGTAGTCGGCCAGTTCTTCAAGATCAGTAGAAAATGTCATTTGTGGTCCAAATCGTTGAAAGAACATTGAGAGACATACATCTCGTGGTTCTCGTATCATATGAATGATATGAGCATTGGGGAACAGCCGAGAAATAAGGCCTACATGGAAGAAATTAGCAGGCATTTTGTCGACTATATTTTTGCTCTCGGTAGAGTGAGTATCAAGTGTTTTTAAGTAACTATTGGCACCATCAATAAAGTGCTGTTGAGTTGCATTTACTAGTGAGGCTGGTGATTTATCGTGAAGCTTGGAATTGCAGATAGCGTGTGATATTGAATTTATGTTTTTAAGTTCTCCAGCACCTGTTACATCTGAGTGGCTGGATAAAATCTGTTCACATAATGTTGTACCTGACCTGAACATGCCTATTACAAAAATTGGTCTTTTACTATTGTTATTTGATGAGGGTAAATTGTTCCAGAATTCTTTCGGGTAATCACTAAACCATGTGTCAATGTCTGCTTTATTAGTGTTGTTTAGGTCGCGTGTAAGATTAAGGTTTTCAATTTGTTTATTTAAATCACGTTCAATGAGGTTGGCTTTGTTATAGTTTTCAAATGCTTTATCGTACATTTCGAGAGAGTCGTATTGTTTTCCAAGTTCAGAATGTAAATTTATTTGAGAAATTTTGTCTAGAGTAGAGGTCTTTATTTTGTTTTCTATGGCTTCTATGGCTTCTTTTTGATGGCCATATTTTCTACCCAGTGCTGAATATGTTAATAAAATAGCAACATTAGTTTTTCCTGATTCTATTAATGGGTGAATTAATTTATTTGCTTCTTCATACTCGCCGCGCCGTTCTAAAATTTGAGCTATAGATCCTGTTATTTCTTCGTCTTTGCTTATTTCATAGGCCTTTCTAAAAAACTCAAGTGATGTATTGTAATCGGGCTTTCGGTAATTTACTTGTCCAAGTAATTTTAGTGCATCTACAAAATAAGGGTCTGATTTATATGCTTGTGTAGCATATGTCTCTGTTTTTTCCAGGTTGTTTTCGAGAAGATAATATTCTGCGATATTGCATAGTAACTGGTTTGAGTTGGGGTTTATTTTGAATGCTCTTTCAAGGAAATCCTTGGCTTCAACTAAGCGATGAAGGGTAATTAAAATTGCGCCTAAGTTATTAAGTGCTTCATAAAAATTTGGTTCTAATTCTATAGCTTTTTTAAAGCTCTCAGCAGCTAACTCCTGTTGTCCAGTGAGCTGATAAGCATTGCCTAAGAAATAATATCCCTGAGTAAGTTTTGGGTCTAGTTTTATGGCTATTATATATTCGGCTATAGCATTGTCTATATCACCTAGGCATTGCAATGCAGAGCCATAAATATGGTGAGCCTGAGCATTGTCGGGTGATTTAACGACTATGTTTTTACTTATTTTTTCTGTTTCTGAAAACTCGCCTAATTTTCGATGAATTACAGCGAGCTCTAGTCCAATGGAGTCATTGCTCTTATTTGCATTGTAAATTTGTGTGTATGCTTTTTTTGCTTCATCAAGTTTTCCTTGTTCAGCAAGTGCTTGTGCTTTTTTAAGTTTTGATCTAATTAAAATATTGCTTTTAGACATTGGTTGCATCCATAAAACTTTAGGTTATTATATTGTTTATTTATAAGTTGGGTTTAATTTTTTCTGCTACAGAAAGAGCATAAATTCTTCCTATTACATCTTTATTATTTTGTTGTCTTAATGGGGCTTCATTTGAAGATAATATAGAAAAGCCACATTGTTCTGCTATGCCAGAAATATATTGATGGTTGTGCTGATATCTGCCAGTTGACCCTAGTATGTAGTCATCGCTTGTGTCTAATGTTGACTCTACTGAAAAGGTGAATAAGCCATTTTCTTTTAACGACTTTTTTGCGGCTTTAAATAATTCTAACAAATTGCCGATATAAATTAAAACATCTGATGAAACTATATAATCAAACTCAATTTCATTGTTATTGAGGTGCTCGATAATATCTGAGATGTGTAGGCTAGTGTAAATATTCTTTTTTTGCGCCTGCTTTATCATTTTCTCTGACAAATCAATACCTATTAGTGTGTCAGCATGGGGTTTAAATAGTTCTCCGCATATGCCAGTGCCACAACCTAAGTCTAGTATTTTTTTGTGGGTGTTATTATTGCCTGCATATTCAATCGTTTTATCATAAACAAGTTGTGGAGTTTGTGATTTTAAGGTGACAGAAAGGTGAGAATCATACGAGTTGGCATAGCCATCGTATAGATTTTTTATATATTCTTTATCAGCAATTTCAGGCGCTTCTTCTATGCCAAGAGCTGCAACCATGTGTTTTATTTGTGGATTTTCTGGGTCAAGTTCTTGTGCCGCTAAGCATGCATCTCGGCACTTGTCTTTATCTCCGTTTTCATTGTATAGGTAGCCTAGGTTTGCATAAGCGCGTGCATATTTAGAGTCTATCTCCGTTGCTGCGGTGTATTCATTAATGGCCTCGTTAACTTTATTTAAATTTTGATAAATAACACCTAAATTGAAGTGAATTGTAGCCTGTTGTTTATTTATACTTAACGAGTCACGGTAAAATATTTCGGCTTTAAATGGCATATTATTCTGTTGTAGAAATTTGCCAATTTCACATCTAATCTCTGCATTATCGGGTTGTTTCCGACAATAATCTAACAAATATTGTATCGCCAGTTCTTTATTGCCTGTTTTAAGAATTTGAATCGTGTCATTTAAAGCGGTCTGGAGAGATTTATGTGTTTTCATATTGCAAGCAAGTTTTTCATTAATGAATAAATTGAAGTGTTAGTTATATAGAAACATATTTTTGTATGTAAATAATAAAAAACAGATTAAAAAGAGCGTGAACTAATATAACAAATATCAGGTCTTTTTTCAGCTGATAAAGGTAGCCTAATACTAAAGAGGGTATAAATACAGCGAAGCCTATTATGCCTTGAATTGGCAAGTGCATGCAGGTAAATATAGTAGAGGTAAGAACGTTACTGGCCCATAAGGAGCTATGTGATGTCGCAAACCTTTTTGTAATTAGCTTGTGTAATGTGGTTTGAAAATAATATCGAAAAAACCATTCCTCGGGCAATACTGTAAATAAGGTGATTGCTAGTAATGTTGTAAGGTGCTGAGTAGATAGGTAAGTAGGATTTATTATCAGGAGAGCCAAAGCTAGTGTTGTAACGGCTAGCCAGCGTATTAGTTTTGTTAAATTTAGGCGGATGTGAAACCATCTGTAATGGCTGTCTAACAGGGGTAAAAAAAGCATTAAGCTGGTTAATATTAACTTTCTCTCGCCCTCAACAAAAACGGCGCAACCCGTAAGGATTGCGCCGTTTAATAAGAGCAGAGTACTTCTGCTCAGCATAGGTTTATGCCTGTTTGCGTTTTAAGCTAAACCAGCCTAATAAGCCGATAAATGCACTTACTAACCACCAGTCAGCATGGTTATTTGCATTGCGGGTAGTGCCCGTCATGCTGCAGCCATCAGTGCTTGATGTTCTAGTATCTATAATCGTTGTTTCGGCTATTCCACTAGGGTCAATAACAGTGCCATTGGGCAGACCATCATCATCATTCGGGCCACCGTCTGTAATAGTTAAGCGTACACAGCTGTCACCAAGTGTTAAGCCAGGGCTTAATGCGTAAGCTGTATCACTTGCAGGAGGGCAAATTACATTACTGCCAGAGACTGTGCCGGTAGTTGTGTCTATCGCATTTGTACCAGAGTTATCAAAGTCAGCCCAACCAGCAGTGGTTAATTTACGGTAAACGATACTATTGCCATTAGCTGGTGCAGGAATCGGCGTACTTAATGCTAAAATAACCTGAGCATCACCTGTTACACCGGTTACTATAAAGTCAAAGCAACCACCAATGCAGCTTGAAACAATACCCTGTTTTGCGTTACTACCCGTATCGGCTACACCGATGTTAGTAGTGGCTATAATACAGTCTGTTGCACCTGCACTTACTGCGGTTGTGCCACAACTTACAGTATCTGTAGATGAGGTGGGTGCGCCACTTTTGGCGTTAACGGTAACGGTAACCGTAGCTGGTGATGAAGCTGAAGCGCTATCACTTACAGTGTATGTAAATGTGTCTACGCCACTAAAGCCAAATAAAGGTGTGTAGGTGGCTTCTTGTGTACTGGTATTTACAGTAACTGCTCCACCTTGAGCACTAGCCGCACTAACTGCAACAGTCGTCGGTATAGCTGGTGTACCCAGTGAGACTGTACAATTACTGCCTACATTTAAGGCTATTCCCGTAGTTGTTTCACCTGAATTAGCAGAGACATTACCGATGTTATTGCAAACAGGTGCTGGGTCGGTTGAAATTACTACGTCAACAGTAGCATCACTTGTAAGGCCACCGGCATCGGTTACTCTGTAAGTAAAAGAATCTGTACCTGTAAATCCGGCAGCTGCTGTAGGTGTATATGTACCGGCTAAACTACAGTCACCGCCAGCGCCTACAACGGCAATACCGTTGCTTGCTGGAGTGCCTACAATGCTACAAACCAGTGATGAGGTTGCTGTTTCAGCATCGCTCGCATCTGGAGTCCATGAATGTGAAGCAGCAGCTATGTTTGATATAGAAACCGTGCGAGCAGTTGGTGCGGTGTTAGGTACAGTTATAGTACCTACATAATGTAAAGTATATTTTACATTACCAAAGCCGGAAGGATCACCATTAGGAACGGTTGCGGAATAGTCCAAAGTGTATGTATCACCATCCCCACAGTCGACACCACAGGTTACTTGAGCGACACCATCGGTAAAGTCCGCTTCCCACGCACGGCTGCTCATTGGGATAGGGTCGATAAAGTTCCACGTAACAACCCAGCCAGATAAATCCACTGTGGCGGTATTACCCGTTGCTGTTAATACATTTGCTGCAGTTGAAGTGTAGTGTAGGCCCGTGTTGCCAAAAAAACCCCAGGCTTTACCGATACCCTCTGTTTCTGAACCATTTGGCGCGCCATTATGTGAGCCACTTGCGCCCTGGGCTGTGCCTAAGATGATGCCATCATTTTGTGTTAATGCCGTTCTTTCATTAGACGTTACAGCGCTATTACCATTTGTATCCATGCCGAAGTAAGAGCCTGATTTTACAAAATCACTGCCGTAAACGCTGGTTGTGACTACACCTGGCTCAAAGTTGAGTGTTGAGCCATTAGATAAGACGGCATAGCTTTGTGTAGTGCTGCTGGCCATTAAGACTACAGCACCAAGTAATTTATGTTTATTTTGCATGATTTTATACCTTAAATTCTATTGATTTTTTAAGAGCGCTTTTTATATGTGCTCAATTAAAAATTCATACCGAAGCTTGCGCCAATTATATCCTGTTCCATCGTAAACCCACCTGTATCATTTATATAGGTTGGGCCACGTTGTTCAAACTCGAATGCGCGGATATAGGAAAAGCTAAGCTCCATATCAGTATCCCATTGGTAGGTGGCACCCATTGTAAGATGGTTTTGAGTGATAGCTGGAGCTACGGTACTAAACAGGATGTCGGTTTCTTCATTTAATGGGCTTTTGCCGTAGTTCCAGCCACCGCGTAGTGTCCATTTAGGATTGTACTGGTAAACCACACCCAATTTAAATACGGTTTGATTGTCCCAGCCAAAACCCAGGCCTTGATCTGCACCTAATGCATTGGTCGCTCTATCTACGGGGAAGGGGCCAGTTGTGCTGCGCGGGTCTGGGCCTGGGTTAGAAATTGAGGCTACGTCTTCATACATTACATAGTTTACATCTAAGGCAAGCATTAATTCGTCTGAAACAGCATAGGAAACACCCAGGCCAATATTGCCCGGTGTATCTAAATCACCTTGTTCTGCAAATAAATCTGAGTAGTCATCAAACTTACTCATATAAGTTTTGCTAGTGAATGCAGCGCCCAGGGTTAGTTTGTTTTGCATAAAGTTGCCTAACCAGCCAAGGCGTATACCGGCACCGTATGAAATGTCTGTGCCTTGATTGGTTAATTTTGCTGTGTCATCTTGTGTTTGTGTAAAGGTGGTGAATTTACCGAGGCCATAGGCTTTGAAAACCTGTAACCCTATTATCAGTGTTGCACCCACGCTATTTTGCTCGTCTATTTTATAGGCAATGCTTGGGTTTATATTCATTATCGCTAAGCTTACGCCCAATTTTTCATTACAATCAGTGGGTGTTGCATTAGCGCAGTTAAACAAGTTTTTGTTATAGCGGCTTCCGCCACCGCCTACGGGTACCATGGTGAAACCATAGGTTATATCGCCATCCTTAAAGCTGGCACCCAGGCCTGGGAACATATAAACACCATCCGCAATAGTTAGATGATCGGGCTTACTCTTTTCGCGTAAGTTGTCAGGTGATTCACCCATATAGGCATCTGATTTAAGGGTGAAGATATCACCGCCCATATCAAAGCGATTGGTTTTTAATTGTGTCATTGTCGCAGGGTTTGCGGCACTGGTCATAATGTCATGTGATTGTGTTATGCCTACGCCACCCATCGCTCTTGACTTAGTGCCTTGGCCAATTAAAAACATACCATTGGTTGCAAATACTGATGCAGGTGCCGCTATTCCCATGGCACATCCCAAAGCTGTTACCAGCTTTAACTTTTTGTTTATCATCTTTAGTTTTCTCCCATGAGAAATTTATTGAGAAAATAATTTATTGTTTTTATAAAAAATCTAAAAAATATTTTTATTATTAGAATAATTGCGCCCAATAATGATGATCGAGTAGTGGCTTGTCAAGCCAGCTATTAATAAATTTTATTTGAAGTCGGAGGTGATTCGTGCATTAGTATTTTCTTATGTATTAATTAATGCGCTGCATAATAGGTAAACTTGTTTAATGGTGGTATTGAATGCACAGCTCCATGTGTATATATGAGCTCTATTTGTAGAGGGTTTGTTATTAAAGAGAGCAGGTTGATTACCACTAAAACGTGATTAATTAGCTTGGAGTTGTTGATTAGTAAATTATTTAGCTTTCTAAGTTTTAATCATTACAAAGTGTATCCATAAATTTTTTACTTGAGTAGATGTAGCTAGAAAATGGATAAATTATTTGAATTGGTTACATGTTGTAAATGGATTTAAATAAAAATAATCACTCATTACAGATGTGCTCTGGTTTGTTAACAGTATTTGTATCTGACCTATACCGGTTATGAGTCATTAGATGAAGTAAATTAAAGTTGTCTTTCTATTCAATATTGATAAATATGTGATTAAGTTGCATAAGAGTAGCCTGATATGCTTATGAATTACGTTTTTTTGTGGTTTGGTATTTATGCTATCGAAGCTCTAAATCACCATTAATAAGGCTAGTTTGAGTAATTATTGAGGTACGTATTTTAGCTTGTACATTACGTGTCGGTATTTTTATCACTTTTGCTATTGATGAGTGGTTTTGTGTTTTTCCATAAGAATTTGCAATAAACTATTGATTTATATATTTAAAAAACAATAGGTTAGCGAATTTATCTAGTCTTTAAGATTAAGTAATGATTTAAAGTTGTAAACAGATGCCGTAACCGCACTAGTGTGATGTAACGCACATGAAAAATTGTTATGACTGTTAATGATGTAAGTTAATGACGGAATTTTTATCAGTATAGAGATAAATGACATGGTTTTTTCTTTGCTGTTTTTGTAAGTTGTTGTTTTAGTTGAATTAACATTTGTTGGCACATTGGGTGCTTTATCTCATTTACAGTAACAAACAACAATTTGTTGCAAAAACTAAAAATGAAAAATTCGGAGATTCACTAAGATGAACAAAAAATTATTAGCTTCTACAATCGCTGTAGCATTCACTGCAATTGGCGCAACTTCAACTGCAAGTGCAGCACTAACAAATGGTTCAACTCTTAACTTTGACGCAGGCGTGACAGAGTGCTTTGCTACTAGCTCTTATGGCGCTTGTCTTGCAAGTGGAGTAAAGACAGGCAGCTATTTCGGTATGGACACTAACGGTAACGGTGCTATCGTTGCAACTGAAAGAACTGCTATCTCTCAAGACGCAGGTCTTGTTGTAGGTACTGCACAAGCTGCGGGCGCTGGTGGAATTGATAACGTATGGAGCTTCTTCGGTAATGCAGGTCAGCATTACTCAGCTACAGCAACTAACGTTATATCTGCAGCTGGTAACACTGCATCTTTAGATTTCTCTGGTTGGACTGTAGCCTGGAACGGTATTCCTTCAATCCCAATGGGCGCTGGCGCTTCAAACGGTGTTGCATCAGTTGTTTGTGGTGTTGATTGTGGCGATGGCGATACTTTCACATTAGATTACGCAGCAACTGTACCAACTGGCGATCCATCTGGTTTCGGTGATGTATCTTATGCTCTTCGCCTAACAGGTACTGTATCAGCAGTTCCAGTTCCAGCAGCAGTATGGTTGTTTGGTTCAGGCCTGGTTGGTCTAGCTGGTATTGCGCGTCGTCGTAAAGCAGCATAATTTAAACCTCTATCTTTAGAGATTTAAGTTGTACAGAGATGGGGGTCACTATGGTGACCCCCATTTTTTTGTCTAATTCAAAGTTAAATAGGGATGTGAAAATGAACAGAAAATGTCTTGCTGTATCTTTTAGTTTTTTGTCTGGTCTTAGCTCGTTTTCAGCAGAAGCAGCATTGAGCTCTTCAGCATTGTTAGCGTTTGATTTGGGTAATGTAAAATGTATGCATGGAGAGAAAAATGAAAAATAAAAAAATGGTCGGCTTGTTAGTCATTGCAACATTAAGTGCAGCATCATCTGTGCAGGCATTTAATAATGGCGATGTTATTCGCTTTAAAGCGGGTGAGGAATCGTGTCGTGTCGGTGATACTTCTTGTTATTATGGAACAGTTGTTCAGAAAGGTTCGTATTTTGCGATGGACACAAATGGTAATGGTTCATTCTCAGATTATGAAAGAGTGGCTATAACACCCGGTTCTGATGGTGGCTTTGTTGTTGGCGCTATCCAAGCGGCGAGTGGAAGCCATGGAGGTAACCCAGATGGGTCTGAATTTGCACCTATTGATGCCCCGTGGTCTTTTTTTGGCAACACTGGAATGCATTAAACAAGCGTATTTCCACTGATTGATAATGGTGATGGGACACTGGATTTTAGGGGATTAGGCGTTACCTGGAATGGCATTCCCAATGTCAACTTAGGTGGTGACATGCTTAACTTTCCAGATACTGGAAAGGCAATAATTACCTGTTCTGCAACGCCATGTACTGTCGCCGATACCTATGAAATAAATTATACGGCCCATGTGCCAATGGGTGACCCGAGTGGGTTTGGTGGTGTGGGTTACCAGCTGCACCTTGAAAGTGATACGCCTGTGCCACCCTCTGCAAGTATTTTCATTGATGTTGTTGGTGGGCTAACGCAAGAGTGTTCATCTGTCGGTGGCTCAGCTGTTTCTATAAATGCAACTTCGACAGTGCCTAATGGCGATGTGGTATCGTCTGTTAGCTGGATGATGGATAGTATTGATGCGGGTAATGGTTTAAGTATTAATCCGTTCTTGTCGCTGGGTAGTCATGTAGTCTCTGCAATGGTTACAACAGTAAATGGCTTAACGGCATCTTCTGTGACAAGTATTGTTGTAAAGGATACTCAGGCGCCTGTGGTTATAGCTGCATTTCTTGACACACGTACACATATGCAGGTAACAGCTTCTTCAAGTCGACACAAAGTTGAAATAGAAGCAGCAGCGACCGATGTATGTGATTCGTCTCCCATAATAGGCGCGATGGTTGGTGCCAAAGTAAACGATGCCGATCGTTTAAAAGTATCTAGAAATGGCAACAGAGTGAGTTTGAATATTGATGCGCTAGATTTATCGGTACGCGCAACGGATGCTTCAAACAATACGGCTACCGCCAATAGCAGCTTAAGCATTGTTCAATAGCTTTAACTGTAAACACTTATTGCCATAAATGCGATTATGCATTTATGGCAAATTGGTTTTCAGCATTTGTTAATGTAAAAAATCAGGATGAAGTGAATATATGATGTTATTAAATAAAGGCAATGCAATTAGAAAGTTTTTGTATGCGGGGCTTCTTTGTATATGTTCATTTAGTGCACAGGCTATCAGCATGCTTACTTTACCTGGTTCATTTGAGCCGCCGGGTATCATTGGAACATTTTCGGATACATCAGAATTCTCCTGGATTAAGCATCGGTTTCCGGCAAATGAAGGCTATTTTAGCTGGAATTTTGGTGGAGGCTCAGAGGGTGGTGTAATTTTTGGAGAGTCGCAACTGTATACAGAAATGACAGATGTTTTTGTTATGTTTAACCAAGGGACAGGTTTTTATTCTGTAAACGATGGCATCTCTATTGGTTTAAATAATACCATCGATATGTCTAATCTTAGAATGCGTCATGCCGGAATCGTTATAGATATCGGCAGTGGTTCTGGGTACGACACATTAGTACCATACCTTGACGATATCTCTCTGCTTGGCGTAAATCAAAATGGTTGGTCAATGGACGGTACAGGCTCATACCACCTTTTTTATAATACCAGAGGTACCTGCATTGATTGTGAAATGACTATTCATCTATATGGTTCAGCTGTTGTGCCTGTACCAGCTTCGGTCTGGTTGTTTGCTTCGGGCTTAATTGGCCTGGCGGGTTTTACGCATAAGAAGGTTTATGGGGTATAAAATATTGATGTTAAGGTGATTTAAATTACCTTAAACGCCAGTGGTGAGTGTTTTGTTTATATAGAATAAAAATAGTATTTGCACAGATTATACGCGCAGGTATTGTACGTTTAAATTCACAACTGAAATTTAGTGTTATTGATTTAGCATCATTAATAGAGTAAATATAAAAGCAGTGGTCAAAACTACAAAAAAAGAAACCAACATTTAGCTGTCTATTTAGCTGGCGGTTATTTAAAATTTTTATATAAAGTTTAATTGTGTGATGAGTATATGAACCAGTCGATTAATACCCTACCTCCTATTTTAATGCCCAATGGCCAGCAATTGCCGGTAGTCGAGGCCTTAGGGCCATTTCACATCATCAATCTGATCGTGTACTTAGAGCCGCAGAAATTTATCGACGTATATTAAGTGCCGAACCCAGGCATGCTGATGCATTGCATTTGTTAGGCATTACCGAAAAGCAGCAGGGCAATTTTGATGCGGCCATAGAGTTGATAAAATCAGCTATTAAAATAAGCTCAAAAGTAGCCATGTATCACAATAATTTGAGCCAGGCATACAGGGCGGCTGGCAATCTCATGCAAGCTGAAAAATCGGCTAAACGAACGATAAAGCTGGATGCCAATATTCCCGAAGCGTATGTCAACCTGGGAGCTATTGCGCTGGAAAAGAATGAATTCAATTCGGCTATTACGGCATACAAAAAAGCAGTAAATTTACGAGAAAATTATATTGATGCGTTACTTGGTTTAGGCGATAGCCTGGTTAAATCAGAGAAGGTTGACGCAGGGCTAAAAAAATACGAGGAAATACTCGCGCAACAACCAGATAATGTGGCTGCAATAACGCGTACTGGAATTGCATTGCGAAAACTTAATAGAGTTGATGAAGCGATTAAGCATTATAAAAAACATATCAGCCGATTACCTGAGGAGCCTGACTTTTATAATAATTTGTCGCTTTTATATCAACAAAAAGGAAATATAGCTGAAGCAGTTATTTGTTTACGTAAATTGCTTGAGATAACACCCAATGATAATGTCTCAAGGCATCTTTTAAATTCATTTGAAGGTTTAAAAACAATAACGGCACCTGCTGAATATGTGAGTGATCTTTTTGATAATTATGCACACAGCTTCGAATCTCATTTAGTGAATAAACTTGACTATCATGTGCCAGAATTGCTTGCAAAAGAGATTCTAGGACATACGGTTAAAAAAAATGATCTCTTATTCCTCGATCTAGGATGTGGTACAGGTTTAATGGGGGTGATGTTAAAGAATTTCTGTGCGTATTTATCCGGCGTAGACTTTGCGCCAAAAATGATAGAACAAACGCGCATAAAGGGGATATATCAGGAACTAGTGGTGGGTGATGTTTTAGAGTTTATGAATAATAAACAGGATGCTAGTTATGATGTTATTGCTGCGGCAGATGTGTTTATTTATGTAGGCGAGTTAAAGTCTGTTTTTTCTGAGGCAAAAAGATTGCTCTCTTCTGGTGGCGTATTTGCTTTTAGCATTGAAGATGCGGCTGATGAAAGTTCTGACTATGTGCTTAATGATACGGGTAGATACAGTCATACCAAAAAATATATACATGAATTACAGCTTAAACATGATTTTATAGAAAGGGCTTGTTCAAGCATACAAATACGCAATGAAAATGGAAAACCAGTTAATGGGTATCTGTATGTTCTTAGTGTTGTTTAGAGATTTGTGTTTTCATGATGTGTCCTTATTTATCATTTATGGGTTTTGAATAGTTGTTTTTCTTTACAATATGTCAATTGCACAAGATTAATGCGTAATATGTAAATTATTGTAATTAAACAGGTATTTATTTTAATTTTTCAAAATTAGGATGTTTAAAACCGTAAAAAAAAGGATTCCTCTGGCGGTTATAACTTTGAATGTGTCGAATTTATTTACAGTGTGATTTTCTTTAAATGATATAAGTAAAAGCAAGTTGCACTGTACGGGGCTTTAATCAGTATGGCATGTAATTTGCTTTTACTATATCTACCTATGATGACGAAGTATTAAGGCAGATATAGTCATTGCTGAAAAATGGTTTAATTTTTGTATATTTAGCAGTGGTAAGTCTGGGTATTTGTATCAGATATTATAAGAAAAGACTCATGGTTATAGATTTATTTGTTAAGTTAATATTATCAGTTATTGTCATAAGCAGTTTTATGTTTTCTAGTATAAGCGCGGCTGAAAGTAATAACGCAGCTTCTCAGCATGCTTCGCATACTGAACGTTTGTATCGTCATTTAAATCATTTAAATAGCAGTCGTGTTACTCGTAATGAACTCGTCACTATTATTCTAGAAACTGATGGTATAGATACCACAACAACTCAGTTACTTAAGTCTATTGGTACTAAAGTGCGATATCAATTTGGCAAACGTCATGAAATTCAACTATCTGCGGCTAAATTCCTTTCACTAATAAATCGTTTGCCCAAATCAATTCATGCACGCCTACCTTTTCCCCACGAAGCCGTAGCCATTACTTCTCAGGGAGTCTCCATAATGGGAGCTGCGGATATGCAGGTATTGGGTTCAGCAGGTGCAGGGGTGAAAATAGGTATTATCGACCTTGGCTTTGCGAGTTATACATCAGCTCAAGCTTCAGGCGATTTGCCTGCGACATTAAATATTACTGATTATACGGGCAGTGGAACAGGTGGCTTAAATCATGGTACTCAGGTCGCCGAAATAGCTTATGACATGGCTCCAGGTGCAGAGTTTTATCTAGCGAAAGTAGGTACTACAACGCAGCTGCAACAAGCTGTTAACGATATGGCTGCTGCCGGTGTCAAAGTTATCAATCATTCTGTCGCATGGTTTGGTGCTGCATTTTATGATGGTACAGGTCAGTTGTGTGATATTACTAATTCTGCTGAATCGAATGGTATTCAGTGGGTGAATGCTATGGGTAATTCACGATATAAACATTACATGGGAGTGTTTGCAGATTCAGATAGTAACTTGGAGCATGAGTTTGTTACGGGGCAAAACTACAACACGATTAGTTTAACATCGGGCAGTCAAGTTACTTTAATAATGAACTGGGATGATTACCCAGTAAGTAGAGTTAATTATAATTTATATCTTTATGATGGTGTGCCTGGTGCAGGTGGAGTATTGGTTAGTAGCTCTACGAATAGTCAATCAGGCGGGGGTGGCACGCCTTATGAATCACTTACTTATACGCCTGTCAAAACGGTTACGCATTATATTGTAGTAAGAAAAACAAGCTCTAATGCAGCGAATATAAATTTATCGATATTTTCTATTGGCCCTAATTTAGGCATAAAAACGACAGCTAGTAGCATCACCCAACCAGCTGACTGCAATTCTGTTTTCTCAGTGGGTGCAACTAACTTAACAGATGGTGCCGAGTATTTTAGCTCAGAAGGTCCGACTATTGATGGTAGAAGCAAGCCAGAGGTCTCTGCAACTAATCGCGTGACAACATCGTTAAGTAGCGTATTTGCTGGTACATCTGCCGCTTCTCCGCATGTGGCTGGTGCGGCTGCACTTTTGCTATCTCAAAATCCTTCATTAACGATTACTCAACTTCGTAGCTTATTAATTAATGATTCTTATGATGTTTCATCAACTGGATATGATTATCGTACTGGCTACGGCCGCATCAGTCTTGATGCTGACATAGATACGTATAATCATGATGATGATAATTGCGTATTAGTGAGTAATATTAATCAATTAGATCTGGATGCAGATGGTCAAGGTGATGTTTGTGATGTTGATATTGATGGTGATGGATTGACTAATGTAGATGAAAACAGCAGAGGTACAGACCCATTAAATGCAGATACTGATATAGATGGTGTGACAGATGGTGATGAGGTTATAGTCTATTTTACTAACCCATTGTTACTCGATACAGACGCTGATGGGCTAAGTGATGGAGAAGAGTTATTTACATACTATACAGACCCGATACTTTCAAATATTGGTGACCTTGCTCCACGAAATGCAACAGATAATATTTTAAACGCATCTGATTTATTGATTTTATATCGATTGATTGAGGCGTTGGATGTGCCTACTGCTTATGAGCAAATAGTAGGGGATATAAATTCAGATGGTGTGTTTGACGTGCGCGATATTTTACAGTTAAGGAAAAATTTAGGTTTTTAATAGAACGGCCTTATCTTTTTTAATTGTGTAAATAAGCAGTGATTTACTGAAATTTCAAATGAATGAAATTAGTTCCTATTGTTCGTGATAATGGGTTGGCTTGAAGTTTAATTGGGTTGTAGCTGATATGAATATGGTTTTTATCAAAGAAATAATAAAATATAAACGCTTACAAATGGCGATGTGTTGTGCTGTTTTATTTATAACGCAAGGTTGTACAGCGGTGGCTACATTCCCGACTGTTGCTCGTGCCGGTGACACAGTGTCGGTAATGGTAGGCGGATCGGAGAAAGCCCGTAAATCAACAATGGCCGTTGTTTTAACAGATGCGAACGCACAAGAGTGGGATTTGCAAGCCCTTGGTTTGGTTCGTTCGGTATTTAATTTGCGTGCTGATGGTCGTGCTGTTGGGAGTCATTATTCGTCTTATCTCAAGTCATATATTTCATGGTCAGAAGGTCATGAACCAGTACAAACAGTATTGGTTGTAAATATACCAGTCGGTGCGGCAACTGGTAATGCGTTTCTAACTGTAAATCCTATGACAGATGATGATAGTTCTGGGATTTTTGCTCCATATACTATAAATATAGAAATTATCGCGGGTATTGGTAGTCAGGATAATTTTGAGCGAAAGGATGCGTCATCCGGCAATCAACCAGTTGATTTTTTAAGTTTGGAGCCAGCACCGCATGCAAAAATAAGTTTTGGTATCACAGATGGTATAATAATTGGTGCAGTTTCAATGATCGTTGATTTCGATGAAACGGTTCTTTCTCCTGGAGATATAAATGTTTTTTCTCCAGAATCATCAGTACGTGGTTCGGTTGTTGTTACAGGCTCGTTTGGTGATACTCAACGAATGTTATATTGGCGTCAGGATGGTCAACAAATATATATTGATGTTATTGCGCCACAAGGAATTAAGCAGGCTTTTTTGATGATGTATTTAATACATCCTAACGGATTGATAGGCTTACCAGGATTCAATATTACAAGCAGTAAAGTTTATGATACCAGTGGAAATGAGATATTTTTAAATCCCACTTTAGAATATTTTCCGCAATAAAGTTTGATGTTGTAAAGTTAAATTGATAACCATCTAGTATGCTTGTTTTGTTCACCTTGATCCCAGGCAGATGTAAAAAACTCGTGTAATTTATTCGATCTATTTTTGCAGTTAGATGAAATAGCGTTATGCGACGTGCTATCTGGCTTAAAAATAAAGCCTGCTTGATCGAATAAAATAAATGAAATATTCGTACCCTGATAATCTGCAGGGGTGTCTTTGATGGTGATGATAGAAGATAGTTGTTGTGCCAGGCCAATTAATTTATGACCACTTTGTAATGCACTGCTTATATCGTCAACCAGTATTTGAATTTGCGCATGTCGATTGCCATGTGTAAAGGCGAGTAGCTGTTTTCTAAACTTATCATTGTTGTAGTTTTCTGTTTCCATATCAGGAGTGAATATTTTTATAGTTCGCAGGGTGTTTTCTGTGGCATGAATAACGGCGTCTGATATTTCTTGTGCTGAGCTTAGGCGAATATCACTTTCGACATTTCCCTTGCGTTCAAAGTTAGTGAAATCGAATGCGGCCATTTTATAACTCCATCTGCATTGTTTTGTATAGTGAGTATATTTTTAGTTTAGCACTGTTCTGGGGTGTTGGTGGATCCGCTTTGCTTGATCCACCCTACTGTTAGCTGGCTTGTTTTATTGTAGGTGCTCCTACAGGTGCGCATGGGTTATAAAAATATAAACTATAGAAAGTGCGCATACATGAAATAATAGATTACGGAATATATTCTGGTCATCTTTATAAAAAATATAATAACCTAGAGTTGTTTTTCCATGGTTTTATGCGGAATACCGGCATCCATAAATTCTTCAGAGCTTATTTTAAAACTGTGTTTTTCATAGAAGGAGATGGCGGTTGTTTGCGCGTGTAGATAAACAGATTTCATTTTTAGTGTTTTAGAAAAGTCGATGAGTGCTTGCAGAATTGCTGATCCTACACCTTTGTTTCTATATTCTTTTAATACTGCCATACGACCGATATGACCATCCATTTTTATACGACCTGTTGCAATAGGGGTTTCGTTATCGGTGACGAGGATGTGCACACAGGCCTTGTCGTCTTCATCCCATTCCAGCTCTTCGGGAACCTGTTGTTCCTCTATGAAAACCTTGCGGCGTATTTTGCTGAGTGATGTTTGGTCTTTATCCCAGCGGGTTAATTTAAGCGTGTATTCCATGGGTTATTCGTCTAAATAAATGCAGCCATTATTATACAAGTTTAGCAGTAGTTTTTGTTCATCCTGACTAGCTGTATTTATGAGCTTAATTGCAATGACTCGATTTTCACAAAGTTGTATCGCGAATTCGCTTGAGGTGACGTAGTCATCACCGTCTACAAACAACATGCTATAGCCTTTTTGTTGGTTATAAGCAAAACGACTGGCAGGATGGCGATACAGAGTTGCACCAGTTTGTATCTCTTCTAATAGCTCATCTATTGATTCAATAGAGTCTTCTGGTGCTTCATTGTTTTCAGATTTAGGGTCACTCATATAACGTCCAAACCAGCGGCGTATTTCCGGATGATTTGGATTTAAATATTCTTTAAAAATATCAGAGACACGTTCAATGGCATCATCTGTAATTTCTGCTGGATGAGTTTGTACTTTTAAGTCTGCATCTTGATAGCTTAATTTGGGCGATAAAGTTTGTGTAATGTGGGAAATAAAATCATTTAATAAATCCGCATGACTCACCGCACGATAGCCCACGGAGAAGCTAATGCTTTCGCCTAATGAAACGCCATGGTGTGAAACATTCGGTGGAATGTAAATCATGTCGCCGGGTTCGAGTATCCATTCTTGTTCCGCATTAAATGTTTTTTGAATGCGCAGTGGTGTGCCTTCGGCCTGATTATCTTCCGTTACCTCAGCGGTACTTATTTGCCAGCGACGTCTGCCTGAACCCTGAATAATAAATACATCGTATAAATCAAAGTGCGGGCCAACTGAACCTTGATCTGTTGCATAGCTGCACAACAAATCATCGAAGTGCCAGTCGGGTATAAAACGAAATAGATCTGATATCCAGGCGAGTTCGGGCACAACTTTTTCAAGATCGTTAACCGCGAGCGTCCAATGTGATTCTGGTAGGCTTGCAAAAGTGTCGTCGTCCATTGGGCCAAATATGGGTTGCCAGGGGTGCTCGCCATCTTTTTCAATAATAATACGAGAGCTTACATCTTCTTCACAGGCCAGGCCGGCGAGTTCTTCTGCGCTAATAGGGCATTGAATATTTGGCAAGGCCTGGCGAATAACCAGCGGTTTTTTCTGCCAGTATTCTTTCAGGAATTGTTCGGGGGTGAGATTACCAAGTGGGTTGATGGACGAGTGCATATGGTGTCTCTGTGTGTTTAAAAGCTTGGTGGATCCGCTTCGCTTGATCCACCCTACAATAAATTTAATTAAGTTCTGTAGGGTGGAACAAGCAACGCGGTTCCGCCACTATTCTAACTCGATGGCCTGTATATTCAAAGGTTCGGAATATCCCCAGTTATTATCATACCAGCCTTTAATGAGTGCGTTTTGATATGAGCTGTATTTCCAGTTGGTGGGGTGATCGGTGTAGCCGTGTTTAACTGGGTTGTAATGTATGTAGTCTATATGATTACGCCAGTCTTTTTCATTTCTAATTATATGTTCCCAAAACCTTCGTTGCCAAATGCTTTTTTCGTTTCGATGGTTGGTAGGGGTATCTATGTGCGTAGATACATAATGTTTAATTAAACGCCAACGTAGTGAGTAGTTTGAATCGTCTTTCGGTAAACGCCAAATAGTGTGTAAATGATCAGGCAATACAACAATTGCATCAATTTCAAATGGGTGATTATTTTTTACATGCTGGAAGGCTTTGCGTAGAAGGCATATGTTTTTATCATGCGCAAAATATTGATAACGTTTGTAGGTGACCACGGTAAAGAAAAAACAGCCGCCAGGTGTGAATGCTCTGCGATAATCGCTCATAATATTACAATCCATTGTTTATATTACGTGGTTTGGTGGATCCGCTTCGCTTGATCCACCCTACAATAAATTTAATCAAGTACTGTAGGGTGGAACAAACGCAGTGGTTCCACCATTTTACAGTCTAAATATTTTTTGCCTGCTCAATCGCATTACCAATGTAGTTCATTGGTGTCATATTAATTAACAAGTCTTTACCTTCCTGTGGCATATCCAGGGTTTCAACAAACTTTTTCACGATTTTCTTTGCTTGTTTATTCTACAAGCATCTTGTGATTTGGTGCTGTCGTGGTTTGGTGGATCCGCTTCGCTTGATCCACCCTACAATAAATTTAATCAAGTACTGTAGGGTGGAACAAACGCAGTG
>Ga0316206_1001384_pt1 | contig 21938 bp, 23 predicted proteins | sample 6monthpyrite_MG_FD_204942 | JGI IMG/M metagenome (GOLD analysis project Ga0316206, IMG submission 204942) | Microbial mat bacterial communities from mineral coupon in-situ incubated in ocean water Damariscotta River, Maine, United States -... | ecosystem: Environmental > Aquatic > Marine >... | reverse complement strand
AATTCTGGCTGGAGGTTGCAATATAGGGCAAGGTATTACCGGAGTATCAACACTATCCGTGACATCTATTCTGGCGGTGACTGCAATATTTACAGGTGCTGTGCTAGGTGTTAAATGGTGGGAGCGCCACGTCTGACTAATCCAGTTTAAGAACCGGGTCAAACCAAGCTTACCTATTGGTAAAAATATTTATTCATCAATAAAAAACACGTAATTAAATTCCTTAATCCGTTCTTTTAGCCTAAAAATAGAGGTTGATAAGTCATATCTGGTTCTGTCAGATCGACAAGACAATATCAGCCAGCACTTGGTGTTACTTCATTCTTAAAGTAATCATTTTGATATAAAAAAGGGACTTCCAAGCAGAAATATTGATATATTTTTGTGCCTTTTTACAAAGGTATTCAGCTGGTTAGCCTGGTCCGCCCCCGTTGTGCTTCGTTATGCCGTGCTTCAAAATATCCTCTCTCAGCGAACTTAATGCCAAGCCTCGTAAGCAATTACAATAAATAGCTTATCTTCTTTCCATTAACATATTAATTTACCAGTGTTTCTGATTATTTTTTTGATTGCCTATAACCTAAGCGTCAGCAATAATACTAACCAATACACCTAAGACAGAGAAACTATATGGAATTAACTTATTGTGAACTTTTCGGTTTTACTCAGGAAGCAATACAAAAGCGTTTAAATTTACTTGAACTGCGTGATGATGATTTAAGACTTGCGCAACTTCTTCATGATGAAATTATACTTCCCAATGCCACAACTATAGTTGATCAGTTTTATGAAAACTATCTATTGCGACATGAAGACTATAAACGCGTAATTGGCACACCTGAACGCATTATGCCTCTGAAAAAGAGCCAGACAGAGTACCTGCATACATTAGGAATCGATTTTAATACGCGTGAGTACTTTGAGAACCGCCTGCGTGTAGGTGTAGCACATGACCGCGTTGGATTAACACTTAGTCTGTATGAATGTTCTTACTTCAAATTACGCACACTTATCTACGACTGTATTGATTCAGTACAAGAAAAACAGAATGCTACTTTACTGCGTACTTTTGTTGCAAAAATCATCAGCCTGGATATGTCTCTTGCGATTGAAAGCTATCATCGGGGAAAAGCAGAGAAACTCGAAACGTCTTTAAAAAATATCGAGGGCCGGCATGCTGAACTACAAAAGAAAGCCGACACTGATTACCTGACGCATTTTTCGACTCGTGAAGTCATATTAACCAAACTTAAGAGCGCACTCGATGAATTCAGTCACGGTGGTCATAAATTTAGCATAGTTATGGTTGATCTGGATAACCTCGGTACAGTCAATGACCAGCACGGACATCTGATTGGTGATCATGTTATGCGTGAAACGGCTGCATGTATACAGAAAACAGTGTTAAAAACAGACACCATCGGACGCTATGGGGGTGATGAATTTCTTATCCTTTTGCCTGGCATGGAAATATCCCAGGCTCATAAATTCGCGGAACAGTTACGTACTGCAATTGCGAGCCTGCAAATAAGTCTTAAAAGCAACACTATAAAATTGACTGCCAGCATTGGCGTTTGCGGTATTGAAACAAACGATACCCTTGCTGGGCTGATTGCAAAGGTAGACAAGGCCCTGTTCTCTGCCAAAAAACATGGCGGAAATAATGTTGTATCATATTCCACCTGATACAAGCATCAAGGATACCTGCTGAACTTCAGTTAACCTAACTGACATTATCATGCAGTAATTCCATCACAATTTTTTTAAACTCTACGACATTAAGAGGCTTGGTGAGATAACGTCTGAATCCAGCCTGCAGGCCATTTTCAATTTCGGCCGGGATAGCTGAAGCACTAATAGCCATTACTGGAATGTTCTTCGTATGTTTGTCGGCCTTAAGTAATTCCAGAACCTGATAACCACTCATGCCAGGCAAACAAATATCCAGCAGAATCAGGTCTGGTCTGTGTGCTCGCGCCAGATCAAGACCCAGGCTGGGCGTATGTGTGGTCAGCAGCGAAAGATTGTCCATCTGCGAGATGATTTCCCTGACCAGATCGACATGATCAGGATTATCTTCGACATAAAGCAAGGTTGCTTGATCATCCAGCGCAAAGTTATTCAACACTGTAGCAGATGCATTCATCGTTGCAATATCTGTCTCTCTTATTTTTTCTCCAGGCAAATCAATCCAGAAAGTACTTCCCTTGCCGTATATAGATTCCACCCCTATCGTACCGCCCATCAATTCAATCAGTTGATTGGCAATCGACAAGCCAATGCCCGCCCCCTGAATGTTATAAGGACGCTTTGTGAGCCGACTGAATGGCTGAAATAACGAGGGAAGCTCACTTTCAGGAATGCCCTCTCCTGTATCCGATACCAGGATACGTATGCGGTCTGCTATATGTTGGCAAGATATTGTAACGCTCCCGCCGTCCCTGTTGTACTTGACTGCATTGGCCAGCAGGTTAATCAGTACTTCATCAAGCCGAAATCGATCGGCGCGTACAATCATGCCATCGCAGGTGTCATCTAAACAACTAAACGTTACCCCGCTCTCTCTGGCAAGGGGTGACAGCAATTCGAAACATGCATGCAGACAGTCATTTACATTAATGTCTTCGTAGTTAAGTATAATCTTATTGGCTTCAATGGCTGACAGATTCAGGAGATCGTTGATGATTCTGAGCAGATGCCATCCAGAACGAGTTATTATGTCGAGGCCATCACGATGTGCGCCTATTGTTTCATCATCATTAGCGATCTGCATGACCTGGGCGAAGCCGAGAATTGCATTAAGTGGTGTGCGTAGTTCATGGCTCATACGCCCCAGGAACATGCTTTTTGCCGTGCATGCTTCCTCTGCCAGTTCCTTGGCCTCGATAAGCTCTGCCTCGGTATGCTTGCGCTCTCTGATATCAGTTCTTAGCACAAAGATGCCCTTGACCTGCCCATCCTGAATGTCTGGGACATGGATGACATGGAAGTATTGCTTTCCATTTTCATCCTCCAGAAGCGAATCAAAATCTGTGGTTTCACCCGCCAGTGCCCGTTCATAATATTCGCGTGTTTTCAGAAATTCTTCATTATGGATTATTTTGGACACATGTTTGCCGATGATTTCTTCCCTCGGGATCTTCAGCCAATATTCGGATGACCTGTTGACAAACAAAATCTCGCATTCCGAATTAAGATAGGAAATATAAACTGGAAGTGCATCAATCAGATGCTGTAACCGATGACTCGTTTCGTTGAGTTTATCCTCAGCCCGTTTGTTTTCCGTTTCATCAAAAATCACTCCGTCCAGCCACAGTGATTTTCCGTCTGCATCGAATACTGCCTGGCCTTTTTCATCTACCCAGCGTACTTCACTGTTCGAATTTATTATGCGGTATTTCAACTCATAGGATTGCTTGCATTCGATTGCGTTATAGACCAGATCTTCCACCATTTGCCGGTCATCGGGATGAATGATGCTTGCATAGCTACGAATACGTGATATGAAATCAGATGCCGGATAGCCGGATATTTCCTCAATTGCGTCGCTGATATAGTGGACGCTCCAGTCTGAATCCGGATCGCATCGATAGACCGCACCTGGAATATTTGTCACCAGGCTATGATATTGCTTCTCACGGTCGTGCAGTGCTCTCTCTGAATCACATCGCTGGCTTATGTCATCACCAATAGCCAATAGGCCAGTAACATTTCCATCATTATCTTTTATAGTGGTGTCATACCACTCGATTGTGCATTCACGCCCGTCTCTGGTTACAATAGAGTTGACATTCCCCTGGGTTTTAATATCACGCATCGCTTCATGGAATATCCCGCTTATACGTTCCCGTTCCTGCTTTGGTATGAAGGTAGTGATCCAGTCCCGGCCCCTGACTTCATCAAGGCTGTATCCGGAGATTTCTTCCATAAAGGGATTGAAGCGTACAATCTTTCCTTCAATATCAAGCATCAGGATAATGAACCGGGCAGTTTCGATGACCCCCTCGGAAAATTCCTTCTCTTGACGTAACTGATCCTTTACCTGTTTGCTTTCAGTAATATCCTGGGTAGAACCGAAAATATAAGTGGGTGTGCCGGCTTCATCACAAACGATATCAAATCGATCAATCAGAATGCGCTCGGTACCGTCCTGTCGAATAATTCGATAGCAAATGTCGCCAGGTAATTTATTACTGATACAGGTTTCAAAATATCCATTCCATCTCTCCCGATCATCAGGATGTACGAGCTTGAGAAATTGCTCCAGAGCATTGTTATCTAAATAGTCAGGCTCAGTGCCGAACATACGACCATGCTCTTCTCTCACTTTCACGCAGTTGGACTGAATTTCCCATACCCAGGTAGCGAGATTAGCGATTTGAAAATAATCAGCATGCTGCCGAGATGTACTCAATTCCTGCTCAAGCTCAGCAACTCGATTGCGTGAAGCCAGCAGTTCTTCTATGAGTTGTATTCTGGTTTTATTCTTGTCTGTCATTGATTATCCATAGACTCACCACTGTCTTCTATGACTACTGTGAAGAATGCATTGATAACAGGTATAACGGATATCGATTATTAAAACATATTGAAATGAAGACACTCTGCGTCCAATACACAACCATACATACAGAGTCTTCAAACAGTTCATTTAACAGTATAGTAATACCAGTGCTTTATAAACCACCATTCCATACGGTTATTCCCGCAAACTGTAAAGTACGCAACCTGACTTAGCCTTATTTTAAAGAGTATTTGAAAAATTATCATTGTTATACAATGCAATATAAGTAAACATAAAAAAAGCCGGTATCAGCATTCCCGGAATAATTGCCCAGGGTTCTTCACGGTGTAGAATACGCTTACCAGATACCCAACGACATTTAATCTCTTTTCCACATAAAATTTGATCTTTATTAAAGATACTGTAAAACAACTTTACTGCCGTCAGATCCCTGGGTGGATTTTTATAAATATTGGCAATGTTATAAATACTCCCAGAAAAGTTACCAAAAGATCCTTTCTCCACAACAGGATTCGGTGTCACCAGGGTTATATCTGGACGACCAAGATCCCATACTAATTTATTGTTTTTAGGTTTGCCTGTTTTCGACAGGATGACCAATATATTGTATCCACCTGATTCAAAACAACTACAATGATGTGTTAATTATTGTCTAACGAATTAAATTGAGCATCTTCCCGACGATATCATGACACAGTCAGGTTACTTTTTTAGAAAATTACTGAACTAAACAACGCTGATTCACTTAAAAACACCTTTCTAAATTATTAGTGTGCTAATGAAAAGAGATTAGCGCGCTCATTTATCGTTTTAGTCTATAATTATATAGAGGAGACTATTATAAGGGGGATGTTATGAGCTATTCATCTGTTATACCCGTCATCAAAAGCAACATTTTCGCTATCCTTGCAACAACACTGTCAATGTCTGTTATCCCTGACATGTCCTGGGCTGATAACGACAATGATAATAAGGGATTTTTAATCCCTGCAGGTACTGCAGCCAAGAATTTCTATGGAGGTGCAGGGCTCACTATGGGGCGAACCGATTCTCCGGATTCAAATCAGGATGGCTCGGTTACCGGCATCACGACTGATAAAAACATAACCGGACCCGGATTGTTCTTTGGTTATCAGATAAACGACAACGTTGCTGTACAAGGCGCCTATCATGATTTTGGGAATGATCAGTTCTCCGGAGTATCGTCTGGTGGCACGTCCTGGGCTGCGGGTCCGGTTAGTACCGACCACGAAGCAGACGGCTGGGAACTTGGGGTGATGGGAAGATGGCCCATATCCAAACGCTGGTATGCATTGGGCTTCATTGGTATGTTCTGGTGGGAATCCCGGGAAACTTATAACGAAGGAGGTATTATAAGTAAGCAAACTACATCAGGTAGCGATGCCACCTATGCCCTTGGTTTCGAGTTCGATCATGGTTTAAAAGATCGTATCGTATATCGGTTTATGGGTTCGCATCACGAAGTGGGCAATGATAACTATAATATCAACAGCGTCTCGGCTGCGGTGATCTATCGGTTTCCATAAGACCAGATGAACCCGAATCAAATGTGTATAGTCGATGTATATTGATATATTTCAAGCTCAGTTTTTTGCGTGCAGATATTAGCTTCTTTTTGAAGCTGATTGAACTTATTAATTGACGTGCTTCAGCTACTGCTCGTAATAATTATCATTACTTTATGAAATGTATGGCGGCAGTTCATTTTTGCGTCGCCCGTTTTTGATTATTACTGACGTACTTTATACTAACAATCAACTCAGCAAAGGCCTGAAAAATCCCCTCCCAAAATCCACAGCTTCAGACAGACTAAACAACGAGATGTTTTGATTGTCGCCATTTTGCCAGGCCATCGCGGTTTTTCTGTCTTTGAGAAATACCATTTCCATACACATACTGTACGCCGCTACTGCTGAAGGCATTTTCCAGCGAATTCCAACCGTAATATCAGCTGTAGGTAATGCCTCAAGAATGTCACTACCATGCATACGAATAGTGATTAGGGTTTGACTCACATGACATCTGGATTGTATAACCGTCTCCACTCCAAACATTGGTGCCACCGACACGGCATCCAAAGCACACATTGCGTAAATGTTATGTCCATTTACTAAAACCTTATGTTGAGTTTTTTCAATAGTAACCGGGTAGGCACCCACAGCAAGCCTGCCTTCCACATCGAGTACAATAAGATCATCTGACCCCAGTTTTTCTAAACTGCTTTCGACGCATTCCTCTCCCAGAACATTATTCAGTTCATCCCGTGTTGGCGGACGACCCTGATTAACAAGAGAATACAATACCTGTTTATGCAACGCTTTCAAATTGGGCGACAATTTCTCAAGCCTGGCCTTGAGAGGTAACAGTGCATTCAGCTTATTGACTGCCGTTTTAATATCCATAATTATTCCTTCCACACTGCCAGATACTGGCTTGTGCCATTGCTTCAACGTTACAGAAACATTAGTAATCTGAAACGAGCCTGAAAAGAGTCATTGTTCAGGGCTCATCACGCATAATGAATATTGTTCCCATGATCCACCAGTAAGTCAACATACTGCTTCACCTATAAGAAGCAAAGTCATAGAGACAGATCTTGCCTTTTGTCTTGATGATTTAGCTAATCCTTTAATAGCATAGTTCAAAATAACCCTCTATTTCTTTCATACTATAGCCACCACTGGCATAAGCATTTAAAATGGACGTATCTCTATAGGAAAAAACAATCTGAAAAGTGTTCGATCTTTCTTTTACCCTGGTAAAAAATAATGAAAGCCAATCAACCCGCCGAATTAAAACGCCCCAGTCTGCTTGTTATGTTCTTAGATGCAATGGGCATGATGGTATTTCTCGGACTCGGTATCGGGACAGGAGCGCTTGGCTATACTAAAAGGTACGCTTATTATGGCCTTGAAATGTACGCCATATGGACATTTAGTATAGTTTGCGTTGCCCTCGGGATCTGGTTTCTGATACGGCTTATGCGTGCAAACAGGCGATTTCTTGACGTTGCCCGGCTTCAGATTTTAAATGATCCAGAAAACATATTAATGCAGTGGTCAGTAGACGGGCATGAGTACGTGATCGCCAGACAAGGCCTGGTTCTTGATAACACATACCACGGCTTTAATGAATTCCATGAGCGTCTGAGAGTAGTATTCTGGCAGAAGGAAGACACCCTGCGTCTGGTAATTTCAGTTTTTGCCGGCAGAAGGAACGTAACAAAGAGTCTGGACCTGCCTATACCCTATGAACTTAAAGAAAAGGCAAATGAGGTTGCAGTTATTCTAAATCAACGATTCGAAAAAACCTGAAGGTCTACCCACACCAGCGGCTAATCATACTAACTAACACACTATTAGCATTCATATGATCAGGTCTTCCCTTTTGCCTTGATGATTTGGCTAATCCTTGAATTGTGCAGTTCAAAATACTCAGGTATTTCTTTCATACTATAGCCACCACTGGCATAAGAATTTAATAATGATTGTATCTCTAACTGAGTAATTCTTCTCATAATAATGTAAAAGTTTAGCAACTGATCTCTTTTCTGATGCTAAACTTTCATTCCTGAAAACATGCCCTGCTCGTCCGTTTTTTGCTAAGCACCAATACCTGTAATAACCATTTCACCTATATTACTCACTATCGCCTGAATTGCTTTTTCGTCATTCCCCAGTTCGCCCATTTGCCCGGCAGATATAAGCATTGAAAAACCATGTGCCAGCGACCAGACAAACATGGCCAGTTCGTCGGTATCTTTACTGATATATAAACCTGCCTCCTGTCCATTTTGAATAATCCGCAACAACCCATTAAATGCCCGCTCAGATTCCACCGCCAATGACCCTTCACAGAGGTGACCTTTAAGCACACCGCCAAACATTAAATTCGTCATTTGCGGATGCCTGGTCGCTAATGAAACGTAAGCTTGCAGCGAAGACGCCAGTTGTTTCGCAGGGTTATCCGGCTGCTCATCTACACAACAATCCATGGCATCCGCCAACCGACCATAGCCCACCTCTGCCAGCCCGGACAGCAACGCATCTTTATCCTCAAAATGGCGATAGGGTGCGGTATGGCTTACCCCGGCCTGTTTGGCCACCTCGCGCAAACTCACGGCGCCAACCCCTTTTTGCTCCAGTAACGCTTCTGCCGCGGAGAGCAGCGAGTTTTGTAAGTCCCCGTGATGATAGGTTTTTTTCGATTTAGTCATGTACTCACCTTGATTGATGTGTCCAAGATTAACGCTTAATGTTGACAACGTCAACTTATGACTCTAGACTTGTAACACAATGTAGACAGTGTAAACATAAAGGGGCGCATTATGACTACCGCGATTAAAAAGAAAAATGGAAACGGCATCAAAATACTGGTTGGCACATATTTATTACTTGGACTGATTCCCACGCTGGGACATTATTTTGCACCACGCCCCGATGCCACAGCACCCGCCAGTCAATTTCAACCTGTTGGTAAAGCATGGTTTCTGGAACAACTACCGCAGTATGACTTAAACCCGATAATCACCTTTTTACATTTGGCTCCGGCATTCCTGTTTATGCTATTACTTGGGTTTCAACTCTCAACATCATTTCGTGAAAAACATCCACGCGCACACCGCCTTATGGGTTGGGTATTAAGCATACTGGCAATCAGCTTTGCTCTGTCTGGATTTGTCATAGGAATAAAGTTTCCGTTTGGCGGAACTATTGAAATGGTTACCTCCACTCTGGTTGCTGTCATTTTTATCTACTGTTTATACAAAGGTATCCGCTTTGCGAGGCAAAGGAATTTCTTACAGCACAAATTGTGGATGATTCGCATGGTCGCGGTTTCATTCACACCTTTAACCATGCGCTTGCTGATGTTTCCAATCGGTTATTTTGACATAACTGAAATGCAATCCGTATTCGGGTCATTATTAATTATCAGTTGTGTGGTTAACCTGGTGGTACTGGAAATAGTGATATTAAAAAGAACCCGGTTGCTCAGGACACAAGCCAATAAAATTCCATTCACAAAGGGAGCCGACATATGATGATCACGCCAGAACACTTATTTGAAGTCGCCAATCTGATGATACTGCCTGCGTGGTTAATGCTAATAATTGCACCACAATGGCGATGGACCCGGTCACTCGTCATGACGGGTAATTACAGTCTGGCTTATGCCCTGTTGTATAGCGTCATCATTATCATGAATTTTGACGCGGAGACTTTTAATTTCAGCACATTGCAAAATGTACAGCTGCTATTTTCCAATAGCCATATTCTACTGGCAGGATGGGTACATTACCTGGCGTTCGATTTATTAATCGGTGCATGGATTACCAAAGATGCCAACAAGATAAATATCAATCACCTTTATATAATTCCTGTTTTGATTTTTACTTTTTATTTAGGACCTGTCGGTTATCTGGCTTATTGTGTAACTAAATGTTTTAAACTATTGAAAGCAAAAGCGCGTTAACAGATAGAGGGCGGAGAGTGATTACTCAACCGGAGGAACCGGGTCGGACAAGGCTTCTAAGCTGAAACATTGATCTATTTTAGGTCTTTTGAAAAAGGCTGTCAGTTGGTTAGCCTGGACCGCCCCCTTTTATTTGTTTTTCATAATTTAAAAAAGAAAAAAATCATAAAATAACATATCAGGATAATGGCCAGGATAACACTGATATAGCGGACAGGGGCATCCTTAAACATATCCACGAAAGTCCTTGCGGGTCCCTGCTCATAATCTTCCCGGGCTCTTTTCTGTCGTAACTGTTGATATTCATCAATCAGTTGCCTTGCTTTTTGTAACTGTTCTTCGTTTTTAAGCCACAGGCCAGGCATTGAAATACCAAAAGCGCCTGCCGAGGTTTCATAATAATCAATATCGTTATCGATTAGTAATTGATTAATCTCCTGCACCTCATCGTCTGGTACGTATCTGAGTTTAAAAATTAAAACAGCCATAAGAAAATTCACTATCGGTAAAATAATAATGGGATCAGAGAGGAGTTAACGCTAATATTCAAAGTTGATTATATTACAAGATAATCAGGGTCAGAGTACAGTTTTCACTAATAGTAGACACAATTGTTCTCTGATCGTAAATACCTGTCACCGCCCTCCTTAGTTTTACGCTTGCCAAACACCATAACCAGCCTCGCGCAAACCAATAGCCAGTTCAACCTCCATCTCCTGCGCACCCTCATATGGCATCGGGTTATACATCTCATAAAGTTGGGGCAGTAATCGCAAACCATACTCCCGTACATACCGGTTCGACTGAATGCCAGCCTTGTGCTTGTCAAATCGAACATCAGGATCAAGGCCCGTCATCCCCACATAAACACAAGGCTTGCCATATTCATATTCCGGGTTACAGCGCTTGAACTTACTTTCATACAGCACGTCTTGCGAGAGCTCGATAACATAAACATTGTGATGGTGTCTTCGACCCATAGTTTTAAATTAAAAAGATTCCTGCAACAAATAAAAATGTGTCTGATGTGCCACCGACCCCTTTTATTTCTTCTCTTTTCTGTATTTGCGAATCAGGAATAACAGTGTGCCATTTATTTATACGCTAATAAATCAGAAAATAACAAGATAACGGGGTTGAACTACGTCTGGAATGATGGATGTCAGTTATTAAAAGGCCCTGCCGCTATCATTTCTATTGCAGTAGAACACATCATCAAGATAGTTTACACTCTAACTCATTCACCGATTTAATTGAGCCTCTTCATATATTTTTATTTATAAGACAAGAGGTGCATATATGTTTATATTTAAAAAGAACGCATCTGAGCTGATACCTGTTACCAATTCTTATTTTATGCCAACATACAAATTAATTTTATCAGGACTAATATTCGCAATCTGTTCCAATGTAACGTTGGCTAGCGATCTCTATCAATATGCCATGTACGTTACCCCCAACGCTAACAGCGATAATTGCGCACTCAAAGAAAGATATTCTCTAAACAATAAGAAACCTCAATCAATCTCTGGAAAACGTAGTAAATATGAATGCCTGGTAAGCATATCTAAAAAACAATATGAAGCCAGATATCAGTTCTGCTATTTCAGCGGCATAAACATTCACAAGATACAAGAGAAACAATCTGTGGAATGTTTTATTCAGGAAAGAGATTATGATTACGCGTTTATTGCTTATATCGATGGCAAGAATAATACTGAAAGTCAGGTCATGTGTTATTTTACCTGTTTAGGAAAACTGAAAAAGTAATAGTTACAAACTACGAATAAGTCAAACGTACAAAAAGTATAAGCACATCATATCGACGATGCTACATTTGTATCGCTATTCATCAATAAAATACGCATTTTAATCCCTTAAACCAATCATTTAGGCTATAGAATGGGCATGTTAAGCTATACCAGGTTCTTTCATCTGGTTAGCCTGGACCGACTTCGTCTTCACTTATTTACTTGATACAGGTCAAATTAAACAACTCTTAATGTGATAAAAAGATAATAAGAATTACCGTTTTCGCTTAATGAAATTGGGCTCTTTTATTCGGAGACATTATGAAAACATCTGGTAAGTACTACATAGTGCTGATGCTTGTATTCTCATCGGCTGCAATTGCATCGTCCGATAGAATATGCCATTACTCTGGAGCATTTAGCATAAGCAAGGGAAACATCGCATTGGGCTACACAGGCAGCGGAAAAGAATTCAAAAGCAAGGCAGGTTATGATCGTAAGCGACGCATTTACTTTAATGTATTTAGTATAAATGCCTTCAGGGGGAGTAAGTATACTTTTCAAGCTGTGTCCAGATACTTTAAGCCCAGAATAATGGTCGTCAACAATAAGAATAAGCGAACAGAAAGCCGGGTACTTGGAAAATTCAAACATGGCTGGATATCCAAAGTTACGTATTACACCGACCGCGAATATCCTGATGAAAGAATCAAGGTTTACATTACTACTACAAAAAACAACCACTCAAAAAAGCTGCGTGGCGCCGAGATGTTTTTTCAATACTGGCTGCAAAAAGAGAAGTGTAAATATCTAAGTCGCGGTAGTAGTGGTAATCGCAGTAAACCCAATCCAGGAAATACTCAAATGCCGGGTTTAGGTGGGTGTCCTAAAGGACAATACAAAAGCATATTAGGAAACTGTGTCAAATACTAAACTATTGGCCGGGCAGGCAGGCAGCCACATATAGTTTTCAGATGCATTTTATTTGTTCATTTTTTCCAAAAGGAACCATAGTTATGTTCCGTATAATCCTGTCCAGGAATCCTCGATCGAGGGAGGAATAACCGGATCGGACTGAACTTACCTATTGATTCTATTTAATTTGCATCAAAAAATTAGCGGTTTTATAGCTTAAACCATCCCTTTCACCTACAAAACAGGTACTTTAAGAGGGGAGCAGTATTCTACTCTTAGCCTGCTACTTCACCCTTAAAGTAATCATTTTGATATAAAAAAGGGACTTCTAAGCAGAAATATTGATGTATTGTGAATCTTTTTACAAAGGCTTTCAGCCGGTTAGCCTGGCCCGACCCCCGACTTAATATTAATCTCTAAATGAATCGCTTTTGTACTATTTGCAATATCTTGTCACTTTTTCAGTGTTCGAGCATCTTGTATATAGGCAGTCAATTCGACTGTACTTAATAAAACCAATAAAGCGGAGATGAAAATGAGCACAAAACATATAGACAGCAACCATTTAGACAGGCGTGGCTTTATGAAGACAACCGGGAAACTTGCTCTTTCAGGGACTGCCATTGCCTTGATGAGCGGTATCAATACAGCAAGTGCTGGAAGCACTGCCAGTAGCAGTCAACTTTCAAAGGATGTGCGTATTCTTAACACAGCGATTGCAGCCGAACACGAGGCTGTAGCAGCTTATCAGCTTGGTGCGGAAAGTGGCTTACTCAGTTCTGGCGCGCTAAAGATTGCCGTGACATTTCAAGGCCATCATAAGGAACATATTGACGTCCTCGCCAGCACTGTGCGAAAACTTGGCGGAGTTGCTGTCGATGCAAAAGCCAAATATAGCTTTCCGGTTAATCAATTAAAGAAAGAGAGTGATGTGCTAACATTCGCAGCCGGTTTGGAGAGAGGTGCGATCAGTGCATATGCTGGCGCCATCCCTCTGTTTGATAATAGCGACCTTGCTAAAGCGGCCGCAAGCATTCTGGCAGACGAAGCAATGCATTGGGCAATATTGCGTCAGGCGTTAGGCCTTACTCCTGTGCCAGGTGCCTTTTTCTCATAGAGCAAATGATGAAAAAACTTCATCAGCTATTCATTTTTACTACCTGCTTTTTAAGTACACAGAATTTTGTGTATTCTTATTCAGACACGGATGTCACTGCAGGCGAGTATCTTTATGCGCAATGTTCAGGCTGTCATTCACCGGGATATCACCGTACAGGGCCAAAGCATTGCGGATTGTTGGGTCGGCGTGCAGGCAGTATAGCTGAATATGAATTTACGCCCGACATGAAAGACTCGGGTATTATCTGGACATATAAAACACTCAATAAATTTTTAAAAGCACCGCTGGACATGATCCCTAATACCAGCATGGGATTTTCCGGTATTGCTTCAGACAAAGAGCGGAGACAGTTAATTAAATTTCTTAGCACATTGACTGAAAAATCCCCCTTGTGCAGGTAGACTATACGCCATGGACATACAACCTGGCTTTACTACAAACACAACGACGTCTTCAACCTCAAAAAGGGATAGTGAACTCGTTGCACAGATACGCGAAGGTCATGTTGACGCTTTTGAAATCATCATGCGTCGTCACAACCAACGCCTCTACCGTATTGCCCGAAGCATTGTACGAGAAGATCATGAGGCTATGGATGTGGTGCAAGAAACTTACGTCAAAGCATATTATCAGCTTCACCAGTTCAAGGGGCCAGAGGGTTTTGTGAGTTGGTTATCACGTATTGCCAGCAATGAAGCAATGATGAGGATTCGGAAATCAAATCGCATCGACTACACATTTGACGACCCTGAGAATAAACATCTGGACATGGAATCACCTGAACCACAACCTATAGATAATATTGCCAACCAGCAACTGCGTAAGTTACTCGAAGATGCTATCGACAATCTAACTATCGATTATCGTAGTGTCTATGTAATGCGCGCGATACAACAACTAAGCACACTAGAAACAGCGAGATCATTGGATATAACTGAGGATCTGGTAAAAACACGCTACCTTAGAGCAAAACGTTCTCTACAGAAAGTATTTGAGACTCATTTGGAAAAGGCAGAGCTTGAGGTATTTGAATTCGCTGGCCAGCGTTGCGATTCTATTGTGCAGGCAGTGTTAACCAGATTACCAATTAAATAAATCACAGCAGGCTCAGGTCTTATTTCTGCACTCTAAAAAATCTGCGTGCGTTATCGATTCGAATCTTTCGCTCTACATCATCAGGCAGCTGACGCATCCAGTTTCGATGAAACCGGTTTAGTTTCGCATAATGTTGCCAACCTTCATCCGCCTCATACCAACGATAGGTCTGCTGCGCATTCCAGACAGGGTCTGTTCCAGTCATAAAACGGTTTGGGTACTTGGTAAACAACGCCCTCCAGTCATTCGGAAGCTTATTGTCTACATTGATGAAATTACCGTAATGCCAGGGGTCACGTGCAGACAGTTCAACCCATACATTTGGGCACTTGTTCATTAATGGCTCAATTTGATCTGGAAACAGAATTCCACCTGCATGAGCCCACAAAAAACGAACTTTGTCATGCTTCTGGCATATAGGTAAAAGGTACTCGTATTTTGAAGCATCAGTATGAATCAGTACAGGCACGTCAAACTCAGCTGCCAGTTTAAATAATCCCTGGACAACCTTATTATCCCGCCTTACGCCCATACCCGGTACGAGATGCATTTCGCCTATACCCTTGTATTTACCTGACGCCAATCCTTTACGCGCTTGTGTCAACACTTCTGGATAGATATACCAGATTTCCTTGATCCCGGGTTTAAAATAAGGACTAAAAATAGGTATGATCCAGTCACCACCTGCCTTTTGTAGCTTAAGGGCATAATCTGAAGGCCTGCCACTCACAACAGCCAGGGTTACATTTTGTTTTTTAAGTGCCTTGACTGCATCTTCAGGAGAAGTCACCTCTTCCTGGCTCCAGTTATAATGTATGTGTATATCAGCCATAGGAGGCAGCGATGGCTCTGCTGCAAGAAGCCAGGACGTAGTCATTAACAAAATACCAGGGAACACTGTATATCTTGCTAACTTATTAATAAAAAATGATTTTATTTTCATAATGATATAATGAATATTAGTTTGGAGAACAGGTACTACATAATAATAGATTACACACAGAAATACGTATAGGGTCAGGTCTTACAATTTACATAACTAATGAAAAATGTAAGACCTGACCCTTTCATTTTTCCTCTTGCGCGTAAGGCCAAGTAAATGACGGTCTTGGCCAATAATGATTCACGGGATATCAGGATTGCCTACACCAACTGCTGACATATGATAAGGTAAACTCTATCCGGTATACAGACATAACTCAAATATTTCAAGCCTACGCCATGACGCAATACGAAGACACAAAAACCCCCGCACCTGAACAGGACGTCACATCTGATACGCCTGCGGCTGCCGGCTTGCCGGGTGCGCCGGCAGAAGTGGAGGAAGACTTACGGCGCGAGGGTATCGATCCCGATCGATTGTCCATCCTTCACCTGGGTCGCCCCATCGAGTTCCTGAAGCATCCCACGCCGCACTGGGTCAAGCGCATGGGCCTGGGGGTTGTGTTGTGGCTGATCGTATATGGGCTGCAACTGGCGGGCGTGGTGCTATCGGAATGGTGGGTGGCCGGCCTGGCACTGTTGGTTGGGTTGATTATTCTGCAGGGTGCGTGTGAAGCCCTGGTCACAGCCAGCGAACGCCTGGCAGCGCGACTGCAATGGAATCATTACGTGGCCGGCACCGTGGCCGAAATACTTTCCACGCTGCCGGAACTGGTGGTCATCGCGTTTGTAGTGCCGATCAGTCCGCTCACCGCCTTTGTGATTGCACTGATCACCATTTACAACAATGCGCTGGTGTTCAGCCTGTATTCCTACTTCTTACCCAAGGACAAGCATGGCAAGTTTCTGATGCCCAAGCCCATTACCGAGGCAGGCACACAAATCCTCACTGCTGGTGCAGCGATGGGTTTGATCCTGGGCCTGGTAATGCTGGCGTTTTCTGCCAACCCTCATCCGAAATCCAGTTTTTATACCATTGATTTGGTCATCATCAGCCTGATCCTGTTTACGATATTTGGCGTATACGTGTATAAACTTGTGGTGAATTACGCCGAAGAGGAACAGGAGGTTCGCGAAACCCTGGAGCTGTCCCCCGAAGAAGTGGAACAACGCCTTGCCCTGGTTTACAAAAACGTCAAGATGAGTCCACTGCCAATTATTGTGTTACTTCTGGTGGTAGGCGTTTGTGGCGCCCTGCTCGGCGGCGAACAGGTGGCAGAGTTTGCCCAAATTGCGATCAAGGACCTGGGATTAAACGATATCCTCACCGCGTTGATCCTGGCGGGTTTTGCCGGTATGAGCGAATACGTCATTCTATGGAAATCGCATCGTAAAAAAGAATATGGTATCGCGCTGGCCAATGCCTTCGGTGGCATTACGCAGGTAATGTTCCTGGTGTTGCCGTTCACGTTGCTGAGTATCGCGATCTACCAGGGATTTATTACGCCGGAGCATCCCGGCCTGCCGATTCACTTCACGCTATCGAATATCTTCCTGTTAATCTTCCTGTTTCCCACCTTCTTTGTACTGGTCGAACTGATCGAGGAAGACCATACCCTGGGCATACTGGATACCACGATCATGACGGCGATTATTCTGATGCTGATTATGTTACTCGTTACCTATGGCGCAGATGGAGGTGCGTTGGCAGGATCTGGATGACTGGAAGAATCGGGTCGGACCAAACTTACCTATTGATAATAATAATTTTCATCAAAAAAATAAGTTTGTTAAGCCATATCAGGTCCTTTCAGCTGGTTAGCCTGGTCTGACCCTGTCATGCCTACCGTCATGATTCAATCAGAAAGACCTCAGAATGTTGTAAGTATTTTCATCTTATAACTAGCTGCAACAACATTACGACATGCAATATAGTTAAATATCTCGTTATTTTCAGACATGCTCGTTGCAACCTCTTTTAATATCTCTCTTAACCAGCCTTTGGCATATAAGGCGCCAGCACCAAGCAATCTCGAGAATAAGGTAGATAATTGGTTATTGCATAATCGTAGCTGTTGCAATGCTTCTTCTGTCACAAGCAGCGTTTGCTCATTAAAATAATTTTTGTTCTTTATAAACTGTGCATCATTACCATAAATAACGCGCAAAATTGTTAATAATGATTCCTGCTCTTCAGGTAAAAGTAATCTGGCCATTATAAAACTCCTTGTATAACGTTATTATCAATTTCAGTTTTTGTTAGTCCGTATAAACTGATTTGTGTAAACATATGCGGGTATTTTTTTGAAGACAACAATATGCTTGATATACCCTTGTCACGGCTAATAGCAATATAAATTATTACATCCTTACGTTTAATATAACCTGTAACATCAATATTGTTATGTAAAACAACCTGTCGTATCGTTGATAATTGCTTTCGAAAACCTTTGTCTTTAATTACACTAATCCTGGCATTAAAAAGCATTCCTGGTATTTGACTCATACTGACAGAGCCTGTCTTTTCATCACGCCATTCGTTCATCCATTGTTTTTTCGTATGATTAGTAATTGAAATGCCTCTTCTACCAGAAAGACGAATATCAATTCCCTGGCCAGAAGATATTTTTGCATCTTTTATAAAAGAAAGTGGTAGCCTAACTGGATGAACACCAATAGATATTGTGACGTAATCAGATATAGGTCTGGATTGAATCAAATACGGGCCAGGAATAGCCGCCTGCACACAGGCTGTTGCCAACACTGTAAGCAATAAAATTAATTTCTTCATAAACATCCTTATTTATCATTGCGTATACACATTTATTTTCAGTTAAATGCTATCTTAAATATGTAATTAACACAATTTACTAGTACGAACAGTGTCAGGCCTTACAATTTACATGACTAATGAAAAATGTAAGACCCGCCCCTCTCATTTTTTTGCTGTTCAGGTAACATTTACAATACCCAATTTTGCCATTCCTTGCATTACAGCCAATTGAATTAATATTACAAGAATAGGTAAGAAAAATGATGCCACAAAAGAAGGCTTTAAAATTAACCAATATATAATAGACATACTGAAAAAGACTAAAATTAGTGCCGCAAAGCCCTCAAAGTAATTAAATATTACAAATGTTGAAGCAACACCAAGCAGGACGGATATACCACAAGATGCCATGCTTGTATTTGATGCACCAATCAATGTTGCGCCTATTTTTACTGGAAAAGTTGTTATTAGTATGATTACAACTGAAGCAAGCAACCATGATTCAGTTGGTATAAATAGTTCCATATATAAGTTCCTTTATCTTTTAATTATTTGAATGCAACAGTATGATAACCGAGCCTCAGCGGTCTCGTTATTATTAAAAGTAAAACGAGAGCCAGACAATACGCATAGGGTCACGCATAGAGTCAGGTCTTACAATTTATATGACTGATGAAAAATGTAAAACCTGACCCTCTCATTTTCACGCGCATGGTAACACCATGTACACATTGCTTTCCGGTATATAGGTTTATACATGTTTTAGTCGTATACATTAGATAAATATACCTTTAGCGTTATATTTGACATTTATACCTTTATAGTTATAATTAATAAATATAACGCTAACGTTATATAAAAATATTTTAGGATATGAGGCATACCATGATACCGATCACTTCAGCTGAAATGCTTGGCAAGGTTCTACGTAAATACAGGAATGAGTATGATTTAACTCAAAGCGAAGTGGGTAAAAAATTTAACCTGCCGCAAAAGACGATATCAAGTATTGAGTCGGGGTTGCCCGGCGTTCGATTAGCAACCTTATTCAAGGTTATGTCTGCACTTGGACTTGAGATGCATTTAGAGCCTAGAGCAAAATCCAATCAGGAAGAGGCACTCTGGTAATGGCATCACTCTTTATATATATGAATGGCTATGAGGTGGGTGAATACATCCAGCATCGCAACGGTGCACAGGAATTTATTTATAGTGATGAATGGTTCAATCGTAAAAGTGCCGTCCCTTTATCTCTTTCATTGCCACTGACTGAAAAAATCCATAAAGGCGATAAAGTTTATAACTATTTCGATAACCTTCTACCAGACAGCCCTGAAATACGAAAACGTATTCAATCAAGATTTAATGCTAAAACGAACCGCCCTTTTGATCTACTGGCTCAAATAGGAAGGGATTGTGTAGGAGCAATCCAGCTTATGAGTGATCGGGCTGAGGTTGATGTAAAAAGTATTCAAGGTGAACCACTCACTGAAAGTGAGATTGCAGAAAGCTTGAGAAACTATCAAACCTTGCCACTGGGTATGTCTAGGGTGCGGGCATTTAGAATATCGATTGCTGGTGCTCAGGAAAAGACTGCCCTGCTCTGGTATAACCAGCAATGGCAACGTCCGGTTGGCACAACACCCACTACGCATATATTCAAACTTCCTATTGGTAAGATTGATCATGCAGGTATAGACCTGTCTGACAGCGTTGAGAATGAATGGTTATGCCTGGAGATACTCAGAGAGTTTGGTCTACCCGTACCTGTTGCTAGCATAGAAAACTTTGAAGCCATGAAAGTGCTTGTTGTTGAGCGCTTTGACAGAGAAATATCTAATGATAAGACCTGGATCATTCGTCACCCACAAGAAGACATGTGTCAGGCGAATGGTATTGCACCGGCATTAAAATATGAAAATGAAGGCGGCCCTGGCATCGCTCAAATAATGGAGCTTCTAAAATCTTCAATTCATCCTGAAGAAGATCGCAGACAGTTCATGACGATGGTGTTTTTGTTCTGGCTGCTTGGTGCAATTGATGGTCACGCGAAGAACTTTAGTGTTTTTCTGAAACAAGGCGGTCGTTTTGAGTTAACGCCAGTCTATGATGTCATCTCTGCGTACCCGCTCGCAGAAAAACATCAACTCGAATATCAAAAACTTAATATGGCGATGGCACTTCATGGCAAAAATACACATTACGCCTGGCATGATATTATGCCTCGCCATTGGTTTAATGAAGCAAAGAAAGTCGATTTTCCTGAAACCGAAATGCAAGAAATTATTGACCAGGCAATAAACAATGTTGATTCAGTTATTGAAAACGTTTCATCTCGATTACCAAATGATTTTCCAGATGATATTACTTCTCCAATATTTGACGGCATGAGAAAGGCAACGAGAAAGTTTAATCCCGGTCACCAAACAAACTAACATCTAAAGAATGATCAATAGCATTTAATGCATCGCCTTTAAATCAGCACAATTCTTTATTATGCATATAGCGCACCAGTACGCACAGGGTCAGGTCTTACATTTTAAATGATTAAGAAAAATGTAAGAGCTGACCCTCTCATTTTGCCGTTGTATTACCCGATCCATCACAAAGATATCCAATGGCCAGACCCTGTAATTCGATTTCACATCATCAATAACTTAGCATATCTGATCCCTGCAAAAGTCCGGCAACACTTTAAAGAAAGGTGACTGCATGAACCCGGCCCCCTCGGAAACCTCAATATCACTGGAACGTTTTTACCAGAGGTTCCGGTCTTCAGTCAATCGTGTCTGCCCATACCTATTTATAACGTTTCTGACGGAGGAGTTTACCTTTCTCATCCCAGTGGCGCCACAGGCCGGTTTTTTCGCCGTGCCGGTAATAGCCGGAAGAGGATTTCCTGCCGTTGGCATGCCAGTAACTCCACAGGCCGGTTGCCCGATTGTATTCATGCTGTCCGCGCGAACGAATGTTGTTAGCGGCATTATCATGGTAACTTGTATACAGACCGTGATGATTACCGTCCTTGTAATGTGTCGCCACCTTCTTTCTGCCACTGGCAAAAAAGGTTCGGGAACTGCCATGTTTAACACCGCGCCGGTATTGGGTAGTCTGGGATACCGTTTTGCCATCCGGGTGCCAGTAGGTCCATTTATCTTCGGCCTTGTTGAGGTGATGCCGACCCTCACTCTTTTTGGCGTTCGCGGGATTGTCGTACCATGACCGATATGCCCCGTGGTGCATGTCATCCTTGTAACGCGTGACTGATTTCTTGCGGCCATTCGCAAAGTAATACTGTGCCGGCCCTTGCCGGAATCCGCGCAGGTAGGTACGTACCGACTTTCGTGTCTTGCCATCTTCATACCAGCTCGTCCATTTCCCGCT
>Ga0316206_1001383_pt1 | contig 21960 bp, 22 predicted proteins | sample 6monthpyrite_MG_FD_204942 | JGI IMG/M metagenome (GOLD analysis project Ga0316206, IMG submission 204942) | Microbial mat bacterial communities from mineral coupon in-situ incubated in ocean water Damariscotta River, Maine, United States -... | ecosystem: Environmental > Aquatic > Marine >... | reverse complement strand
TGCCTTGCTTTATATTGACCTTGATAATTTCAAGTATGTGAATGACTCTTTTGGTCATCACGCAGGTGATCGTGTATTAATTGAAGTTTCAACGCTGTTGCAGGAACGATTACGTCAGGGAGATTTACTGGCGCGTCTTGGCGGTGATGAATTTGCTGTGATTTTATATAACTGTGATAGTAAAACAGTTGAAGATATAGCGGAGAATTTTCTTAAACAAATCACCAAATTTACTTTTCTGGAACAGGGTAAAGTACTTGATGTAGGGTGTACGATTGGTGTTTGTATGCTGGAAGAAGGTGTTGATAATCGTGATGAATTCCTGATGCGAGCTGACTTTGCCTGTCAGTTAGCCAAGCAAATGGGGCGAAACCGTGTTTACTACTATACCCAGGAAGACTCACACAGCAAGGAGCAAATGCTTGGGCATATAGGTACCGCACAGAAAATCAAGGATGCTATTCGAGAAGACAAGTTTATCTTGATGATGCAGCCTATCATTAATACGAATAGTGCCAGTGTGCTTTGTTATGAAGTTTTATTAAGGATGGTAGGCGAAAATAATAAACTGATTATGCCCTTTGGTTTTTTACCATCTGCAGAGCGTTTTAACTTAATGCAGGATGTTGATTCATGGGTTGTCTGCCATGCCATTCACAAGTTATCTCAGTACCAGCAACAAGGACAGGATTGTAATTTCAGTATTAATCTTTCTGCCCAGTCTCTGGGGGATTTTAGTATGGTTGATTTAATAGAAGATTTGATTGAAAAGTATCGGGTATCGCCATCTTCCCTGATTTTTGAAATCACTGAAAATATAGCTATTGCCAATATGGAAAAAGCGACGCATTTTCTTCAGCGCCTGCAAGGACTGGGTTGTAAAACAGCATTGGATGATTTCGGTGCCGGTTATTCATCTTACGCTTATTTGAAGGACCTGCCTGCAGATTATGTAAAGATTGATGGTGGTTTTGTACAGGATATTGATCGCAATGAATTTAATCTGGCCATGGTTCGCTCTATGAATGATATTGCCCATATCATGGGCAAAAAAACTATTGCCGAATTTGTTGAAAATAAAACAGTGCTGACGTTGCTCAGTGAAATGGGGGTAGATTATGTGCAGGGTTACTTTACAGGTAAACCATCAGAGAACCTGCTTCCGGATACTGAAAACATAGTTATTCCATTTCGTTAACAAACACGGGCTATACTGATTGATTTTCAGCCCGGTTTAGCCAGTGATATTTTATTTATTGTTCAGGTGTACGAATTTTTACTGCAGTCAGTCCCTTTGGACCTTGGCTGAGATCAAATTCAACTGATTGCCCTTGTTTAAGGGTTTTATACCCATCCATTTCGATGGCTGAAAAATGCGCAAAAATATCTTCATCTGTATCAGTGGCAAGGATAAACCCGTAGCCTTTTGAATTACTGAACCATTTGACTGTTCCAATTGACATAATACTCCTACCTTTTTGAAAATATGACCTTTTTGATTTATTTGTTTTGATGAAGGTCGTTGAATTTAACGATACCGACACCATATACAGTCTTGATTTGTTATTATTATTCAATGACTATTTATACTCTATTAAACTTAGTGAATTAGTCAAGTATATTTTATTAATTCTTATCCTTATAATATACATGGATTTTTATGTGTACTATTCATGATTATTTGTAGGGAGTATCGAGCCGTTTAACTTTGGAATATTTGTACTGAAATTCCAATAAATTGTATTAGAATGAGAGATATGGGAAGTTTAAAAAAATCAGATTCAGAGGGTGGTTTAATACTGGAAGAAGAAAAATCCAGATTAAAAATGCCACCTATGTATAAAGTTGTGATCCATAATGACGATTATACTCCTATGGAGTTCGTTGTTCAGATACTGGAAAAGTTCTTTTCAATGAATAGGGAAAAGGCAACCCAGATCATGTTACACGTTCATACCCAGGGTAAAGGCATCTGTGGAATCTTTTCCCGCGATGTTGCCGAAACAAAAGTGGCGTTAGTGAATGAATTTTCACAGACCCATCAACATCCATTGTTATGTGCAATGGAAACAGCCTGAGAGAGTGGTGTCGTTATGTTGAGTAAAGAATTGGAATTTACGTTAAACCAGGCGTTTAATGAAGCCCGTGATAAACGCTATGAGTTTATGACGGTTGAACATTTGCTGTTGGCATTACTTGATAATCCGACGGCAGCAGATGTTCTGCGTGCCTGTGAGGTGAACATTGACGAACTTAAAACGGAGTTATTCAACTTTCTGGAAGAAACAACTCCATTGCTAGGCGCCAATGATATGCGTGAAACACAGCCGACGCTGGGTTTTCAGCGTGTACTCCAGCGAGCAGTCTTACATGTTCAGTCGTCAGGCCATGACGAAGTGACGGGTGCAAATGTACTGGTCGCTATTTATAGTGAGCAGGAATCACAAGCAGTTTATTTTCTTAACAAACAAAATATCTCCCGACTGGATATAGTAAATTATATTTCCCATGGTATTTCTAAAATTGCTGAAGATGACCTTGCGCAGGATGAGGAAACAACTACAGATACAAGTGCAGATTCCACTTCACAATCACCTTTGGAAGCCTTTGCAGATAATCTGAACCAGATGGCTGCGCAAGGTAAAATTGATCCATTGATCGGTCGTGAACCAGAAGTTGAACGTACTGTTCAGATATTATGTCGTCGGCGTAAAAATAACCCGATTCTGGTGGGTGAGGCAGGCGTTGGAAAAACAGCGATTGCAGAAGGTCTGGCTAAACTGATTGTTGAAGGCGAAGTACCTGCGGTGCTGGCAGATAGCGTTATCTATTCACTGGATCTGGGAGCGTTGGTTGCCGGTACAAAATACCGTGGTGATTTTGAAAAGCGTCTCAAATCGATCCTGACGCAACTGAAGAAGCAGCCAGGTGCAATACTGTTCATAGATGAGATTCATACAATCATAGGCGCAGGATCAGCCTCAGGTGGTGTCATGGACGCTTCTAACCTGATTAAGCCGATGTTGGCAAATGGCACATTAAAATGTATTGGCTCAACCACCTATCAGGAATACCGGGGTGTCTTTGAAAAAGACAGGGCGCTTGCCCGACGTTTTCAAAAAATTGATGTCGAAGAACCCTCTGTTGAAGACACCGTCAAAATTCTCAAAGGACTCAAGAGCCGCTTTGAGGAGCATCACAAGATTAAGTATTCACCAAAAGCGTTACGTCTGGCAGTAGAATTGTCAGAGCGTTATATCAATGACCGTTTTTTACCGGACAAAGCAATTGATGTGATTGACGAGGCAGGTGCCAATATGCAGTTGCAGCCACCATCAAAGCGTAAAAAAATGATTGGTGTTACTGATATTGAAAATATCATTGCCAAGATTGCACGTATTCCACCGAAGAGTGTTTCTTCTACAGATCTTGATTCCATGCGTACATTAGAGCGTGATTTGAAGCTGGTAGTATTTGGGCAGGACAATGCCATCGAAACGCTGGGTTCCGCGATTAAAATGTCTCGATCCGGTTTAGGTAATGAAGATAAACCGATTGGTTCTTTTTTGTTTGCAGGCCCTACCGGTGTAGGTAAAACCGAAGTGACCAGGCAGTTGTCAAAAATTATGGGAATAGAATTAATTCGATTTGATATGTCTGAATACATGGAGCGTCACACGGTATCCCGTCTGATTGGTGCGCCTCCTGGTTATGTGGGTTTTGATCAAGGTGGTTTATTAACCGATGCTGTGATTAAACATCCGCATGCTGTTTTGCTACTGGATGAGATAGAAAAAGCACACCCAGATGTATTTAATCTGTTATTGCAGGTCATGGATCATGGTACGTTAACCGATAATAATGGTCGTAGTGCCGATTTCCGGAATGTTGTACTGGTAATGACAACCAATGCCGGTGCAGACAGAATCAGTCGGGCATCCATTGGTTTTACACACCAGGATCACTCCAGTGATGGTATGGAGTCAATCAAAAAAGTCTTTACACCTGAGTTCAGAAACCGACTGGATAGTGTGATTCAATTTAATTCACTGGATCAATCCAATATTGCTCACGTGGTTGATAAATTTATTATTGAACTGGAAAGTCAGCTGGATCAGAAGAAGGTCACTATTGATGTAGATGCGATGGCCAGACGATGGTTGGGTACAGAGGGTTATGATCCGAGGATGGGCGCAAGGCCTATGGCACGATTGATCAGCGAAAAAATCAGAAAGCCACTGGCTGAAGAGTTGCTATTTGGCAAGCTGGCACAGGGTGGTCACATTGTTGTTACCGTTAAAGACGGTGAGTTGGAACTGGAATATGAGAATGAGGCAATACTGGAAGTCTGAAGAAAAAGTCCAGGTATTGCCTGTAAATCGTTTATCGGGCGCGGTAAACGATTCTTCCTTTACTTAAATCATAGGGTGTCAGTTGTACGGTGACCGTATCTCCTGTGAGAATGCGGATATAGTTCTTGCGCATTTTTCCTGAAATATGAGCCGTTACAACATGGCCATTCTCAAGTTCAACGCGGAACGTAGTATTAGGCAGGGTTTCAACGATCGTACCCTGCATTTCAATATTGTCTTCTTTGGCCATCCACACTTTACCTACAAAGTTAAATACAGCCGCGTATTCTACGCGAATTTAATGCTTAAATGTAGATAGTAAGCATTAAAAACGTGTCGAACAGCAAAAATATAATAAAAGGTATCTCTGATTCAGGCAGTAGCGCTGACGGGTAACAAAGTAAAGTTATTCGCGACGATAGGCAAGTAATTGAAAACAAAGCAAAAGATAAGAATTGCATATCCTTTGCTTGCTCTGAAAATTTACGAATGAAGAATCAGAGTTTTTCTGAATAACCTAACAGACAGCAGATTTTGTTCCAATAATTCGTGTCCAGGCAACATGTGGATGCATAATTGCTTTGTCGACGATAATTTCAAGCCCGATAAAATCAATAATTTGAGACAAATCATAATCATCCGAAAAACCATCCTGAAGGTGTTCAAGGTGGGTTTCATTAAGATAGAGAAGGTTGGGGCGCATACCATGCGCTGACTCGAACTGGTTAACCAGATTATAGATGAAGCTCAACATGGTGTGCTCCTTACTTTGCTGGCAAGCTGTTAGTTTAAGTATAGACTCAAATTTCTGGCTTGCAAAATAGGTATGAATTACATCAATTGCTAAGTAACTTAACGGCAGGTTGTTCGTATTTCTTAATGATTGGGGAGAGAGGGTTGATGTATTGAAATTATAATTATAAAACAATTGCTTATAGCTTTTTCCAATGACCTTGTATTAAACCGAACAGAGGGGAGAACTGAGACTTGTAACTCATTTTCTGACATTCCCTGATCAAATAACCCAGATAAAGCCTGTCCAGCTCAAGTTCCTGGGTGAAAGCGATGCTCCATAAAATACCCAGGGTGCCCAGGCTACGCTTGGGCAGGTCCGGGTCAAAAAATGTATACACAGACGAAAATCCATCCTTGAGCTGATCCAGAACGGCTACTGCAACCAGCTTTTTTTTCAGTCTGAATTCTACAAAGCGGGTGATGCTCCATTCACTGGTCAGGAATTCCATGTACTTATCCGGGTCCGGATCATTCATTCCACCTTCGGGGTGACGGGACTGAATATATTTATTGTATAAATCATGTTGTTCTTGTTTGAACTCAGGCCCCATCATATCGACATCAATGTCCTGATTGGCCTTCCAGACACGTCGTTGAGACCGGTTTGGCTTGAACTGTTTAGCGGGTATGTACACAGGTATACAGGCACTGCATGTCGGGCACGATGGCCGATAGATATGTTTTCCACTACGGCGAAAGCCGTATTGAGACAGGGTGGAATAAATATGATTATCCAGTTCTGCATTAGGGTCGGCAAACAGCGTCATTGCCAGGCGATCATCAAGATAATTGCAATCATGCTCAGGCGTAGAAAAAAATGACAGTCTTAACGGGTCATTCTCGTGCCGGTTATTTTTTTTGCCGTGGTCTGACATAGCTGTGTGCTGTTTGGTTTTTGCTTCAGAATTAATTATACAACGATATTTGATATTATTCCTGAACACTTATTTAAACAAGCTTATTACGGATAGAATTGAAAAATTATTTTTCTTTCGTTAACGAAATTGAACGAGATGCCAGGTTTGATTTCTGTTCGCATAAAACATCAAGTAGTTGAATAAAATCATCTCTGGGGATAAGGCGGGCACCCAGGCTTTCGAGATGGGCTGTATACACCTGGCAGTCAATGAGCTTTATATTGCTGCGTTGTAAAAAATTAACAAAATGCACGAAAGCGACTTTGGATGCATCTGTCATTTTAGAGAACATGGATTCTCCAAAAAATACTTCTCCTATGCAAATGCCATATAGCCCACCGACCAGATGATCTTCATACCAACATTCTACCGAATGTGCGAATCCTTGTTGATGAAGGTCAATGTAAGCATTGATCATATCCCCGGTTATCCAGGTTCCTTCCTGATTTAGTCGAGGTACCGACATACAGGCACGGATAACTTTTTCAAAGTTGTGATTGACGGTCACTTTGAATCGCTGGCTATTGATGGTTTTTCGAAGGCTACGCGATATTTTTAATTTTTCAGGTAACAGTACAAATCTCGGATCAGGTGACCACCATAATAAAGGTTGTCCTTCTGAATACCATGGGAAAATGCCGGAGCGATATGCACTTAATAACCGTCCTGTTGACAGGTCGCCGCCAATAGCCAGTAAACCATCTGGTTCTTTGAGTGCAAGACGGACATCCGGGAAATCATAATTATTGGAATAAGGTTCAATCCAGTAGGGGGCAGGCATAGCAAGGTCTGGTTGTAAACTAAAGTAGGTTTATCTTACGATGATAATAAAGGGCAGGGAAGCAGTTTATTTACAATGGCCGCCCGGGAATGATTTCATCACTCAGGGGCGGCGCTGATTTAGATAAGAATATTAGCAAGAATAATAAGGCCAAACATAATGCTTATCAGAACGAAAACTGTTTTAGCAATATTGGTTGACATCATCTTGTCTTCTACATGCATGGTTAATCTCCCGTAAGTCTAATTATTGATAGGGGCACATTATTATCATTAAAGCGTTTGTGTCCGCATGATCACTATAAGTCTTTTATGGATAATGAAAATTGACCTGAATCAATACATGACTAAATTAGTAATAACTAATACTCAATTAAGACCTGAAGCACAACAAGGTGTATCTTTTATTTGTAAGGACTGCGTGATGTCATCATACTGAAATACTGCGTCATTCCTGCGTTTTCATCCTGCAGGAAGTGCTGGATAGCCAGGCTGAAGTCGGGATGCCTGATCCAGTGAGCGGAGTAGGTTTTTACAGGCATAAAACCACGACTTATTTTGTGTTCACCCTGAGCGCCGGGTTCAAAGTATTGCAGGCCATTTTTTATACAATATTCAATGCCTTGATAGAAGCAAATCTCAAAATGCAGGTGATCATGTTCCTCTATGCAGCCCCAGTGACGTCCATATAAAGTATTGTTGCCGATAAAACAGATAGCGCCGGCGATATATTGCTGGTCTCGTTTGGCCATAATTAACAGTAATTGCGGCCCCATGGTGTGAGCCACTTGTTTGAAAAATCCCAGATTAAGCGTCGCGGTACCCCATTTTTCATCAAATGTCTTACGATAGAAAGTGTCCACAGCCATAAGTTGTTCTTCATTAGCCTGATCACCGCTGATAATTTCAATTTCAACGTTGGCACGTTCAGCATAACGTCGTTCCTGACGAATATTTTTGCGTTTTTTGGCAGTGAGTTGCGCCAGAAAATCATCGAAATCACGATAATTGCGGTTATGCCAGTGAAACTGACAACCGGTTCGCTTCATGAAGCCTTTAGATTCAAGAAGCTCCGTCTCAACTGTATTGGTAAACAAATAATGTAGCGAAGAAATGGTGTCGGGCATGTTCGATACAGATGCATCAACGAGAGCAGAGGCTACTTTTTGCCAGTCAGCATCTTCGGCAACGAGGATACGTGTTCCCGTCGCCGGTGTGTAGGGGGCGGCGACAACCCATTTGGGATAGTAAAGGAATCCATGGCGTTGATAGGCCTCAGCCCATGCGTTATCAAAAACAAATTCACCATAGGAATTATTTTTTTCATAATTTGGTAATACGCCAATTAATCTGTTGTGATCATAGGCCGCGATATGTTTAGGCAGCCAGCCAAACTTTTCTCCCGTGCAGTTATTATTTTCAAGGGCAGCCAGAAATTCATAACGCATGAATGGGTAGTCATTATCGAGCAATGCATTCCATGCCTGTGAATTGAAATCAAGAATGCTTTCATGAGTTTTTATAATCATAAGTCGGGAACAATTTTTTTATTAAGTACATTAGCTGCCAGAGATGCCAGTACCAGAAAATAGATAATTCTGGGGATCCAGGTCAGTAGTTGATCCTCCAGTAAGGTAAATTTTTCCTTAGAAAGTCTGGCGCTATGTAACAACATATCAGACAGTTTACCGGCAGCTTCTCCGGTGTTTATAAAATGTTTGCTTTGATCATCAATCCATGGGTTTTCTTTTATTGCGCCGTAAAGCGTGTTTCCCTGATGAAGTATTTCTTCTGATCTGATAAAAGCTTGTTTGATGATATGACTGTTAATAGTTGAATTGACGATACTGAAACTTTCAAATGCATTGAGACCACTTTGCAATAATAAGCCTAGTGTGTGAAGCCACTGGTGAGTGATTTTCTTTTTATACCATGTTTTTAAAACAGGCAAAGACAGAAAAGTTTTATCCAGCAGTCTGGCCATTGTTGATGTGGATGTTGCAGACTGTCGAAGCCAGCCGGGTATGCGCATGAGCACAAAAATAAAGATCAGAATAAAGCCAACCTGGGATATGCTTTTGAACAGGTAGTGCAGCGTTGTAATATTACCGAGTATCAGTGCTGGCAGTGGACTGATGAAACCTGCCAGTATCAATATGCCAGCAGGCAACATGAGACGTGATCGTAATTTGCGAGCATGGCTCGCTTTTGCAGCATAGTCATTTGCAAGCGAGAGAAAGACGCTGTCGAGAGTACCACTATTATCAGCGGCATTTATCAGGCTGTATTCAAGCTGATCTATTAATTGACTATCTCTGGCAGCTTCAGTCCAGCTTTTCCCCAGATTGATACGTTTGATGGTGTTTTTTATGGGTTTTTTTAAAGCGTTGTTATCTTGACTCTGGAGTTGACGCAAGATTTCCAGCAGATCTATACCCGAGTGATACAGGGTATGTAGTTGCTTGAAAAAGTCAGTTTTTTGTTGATACAGGGTAATCGCTGTTGGCATTTTCCAGTTCCTGGATACAGTGGCCTTCATTGTATTCGACAGCTTGCAGGAAAGACACAGGAGGGTGAGAATTAGTTGTCTTCAGGATTATTTGTCTTTTTATATTCCAGAGTCAGAATATGCTTGTCGGGAAGTACTGGATGGTTTTCCCCTATCTGTGCAGGGGAAAACCATGGTCACTTATTTTGCTTCAAGATTATCCAGGTATTTTTCAGCGTCCAGAGCAGCCATACAGCCTGTGCCAGCAGATGTAATCGCCTGACGATAGACGTGATCCATAACGTCACCTGCGGCAAAGACACCCTCAATGCTGGTTTGAGTGGCATTACCAGCGGTGCCGGATTGTACTTTCAGGTAACCCCCTTCCATATCCAGTTGTCCATCAAAGATGCTGGTGTTAGGTGAGTGACCTATTGCAATGAATACACCCATGAGCGGAATATCTCTGGTAGAGTCGTCTTTGACATTTCGAATTCGCATGCCTGTAACACCGCTGTCATCCCCCAGGACTTCATCCAGAACGTGATCCCATTCAATGGTTACATTGCCTGTGTTTGATTTTTCAATCAATTGGTCGGCCAGGATTTTTTCCGAGCGGAAAGCGTCACGGCGATGGACGACGGTGACATGTTTAGCAATATTCGCAAGGTACAGCGCTTCTTCAACCGCCGTATTACCCCCGCCGATCACGGCAATATCCTGATTTTTATAGAAGAAACCATCGCAGGTTGCGCAGGCTGAAACACCCTTTCCCTTGAATGCTTCTTCAGAGTCCAGACCCAGATAACGGGCGCTGGCACCGGTACATATAATCAAAGCATCACATGTATAGGTCGTTGAGTCACCCACCAGAGTGAATGGGCGTTGTTTCAGATTTGTTTCCTTAATCTGGTCAAAAATCATCTCAACATCGAAGCGTTCTGCATGTAGACGCATGCGATCCATTAATTCAGGTCCCATGACACCATTATTGTCACCAGGCCAGTTATCAACATCGGTAGTGGTGGTTAATTGGCCACCCTGTTCCAGACCAGTGATCAGAACTGGGTCAAGGTTTGCCCGGGCTGCGTATACAGCAGCAGTATATCCGGCAGGTCCGGATCCGAGAATTAAAAGGCGGCAATGTTTGGTTTCACTCATGTAGACGGCTCCAATATGTTTATTACTATTACGTGATTTTTTATGGAAACCCTGAATTAATCAGAGCTTACTTGTGAATTCATACTGACGTTTTCGACTGTTTTGCTCAAGTTTGGTTCAGAATGTATGGATTTTCATGAATTACCGGTCACAGGGTAATGGCTGAAAATCGAATTGTTGCCGATTTTACCCGAAGTTGGATAATTTTACGCTAAATTTTTGCTGTGATTAAGGGGTTTTCTGAAACAATTCAATGTATGATTTACACATGATGATGTCATTTCATCGGGGTATTATTTTTGTTGATTTTATTATGAAATCAATACTTGCCTGACAGGCATATTTTTATAATAATTAGATGTTTACAGGATATAGCTACAGTAAAGGTTGATCTTTTGGCGCAAGCACGAAAAAAGAATCCGGATTCCAAACCACTCAGCACGCATGTTGTGAGAGGCTTACGTGAGGCTGCACTGTTTATTTTTGGTGCGCTGGGTATTTATTTTACTATTGTATTAGTTACTTATAGTGCCAATGATCCGGGCTGGACTAACACGCTGGGTAACGATTCGGTTAACAATGCCGGTGGTTATGTGGGTGCATTGTTTGCAGATATTCTGTTATTGCTGTTTGGTTACCTGGCATACCTGGTACCGGTTATGGTGATGTATACCGGATTGCTGATTTTCCGTGAGCGCAAGGAAAATGGTGAATTTGACGGGCGTATTTTTACTATCCGCCTCATAGGCTTTGTCATGACCTTGCTGGCGGGTACTGCGTTGTCCTCGATTCACTTTTTGGTACCCGCCGGAACCCTGCCAGAGCAGGTTGCAGGTGGTATTTTAGGTTCCTGGCTGGCATTAAGTTTGCTGGGGGCCTTTGGCGTAATGGGGTCTACATTATTGCTGTTAGCGTTATTTTTGACAGGGGTAACACTTTTTACCGGGTTGTCCTGGTTGAAAATAATGGATCAGATTGGTCGCCTGACATTAAGTGCGGTTAACTCATTCAGAACAATGATCGGGTATTTGCGAGAACAAATACTTATTCGCAAAGCGCGCAGGGTCAAGGTAGAAACATCGCAGGTTGAGATTGTTAAAAAAGAAAATCGCAAGCCTGTAAAAATCGAACCGGTTATCAAGGAGCTGACGCCTAGTGGCCGAATAGAGAAAGAAAGGCAGGTGCCTTTATTTGAGCCGGCGCCAAATACTGAATTACCCGCATTATCATTACTTGATGACGCGATACCAACGACTGATGGCTATTCAAAAGAAGCGCTACAGGCTATGTCGCAATTGCTGGAAAAAAAGCTGGAGGATTTTGGAATAGAAGTAGTCGTTGATTCTGTTCATCCGGGCCCCGTGATTACCCGTTTTGAAGTGCTGCCTGCTGCGGGAGTTAAAGTAAGCCAGATCAGTAATCTGGCCAAAGACCTTGCACGTTCTATGTCCGTGGTTAGCTTGCGTGTGGTCGAGGTCATTGCGGGTAAGTCTACAGTAGGGCTGGAAATTCCTAATGAACATCGCGAAATAGTTTATCTGAGCGAGATTTTACGTTCTAAACAATATGATGACTCAAGTTCGATGGTTTCTCTGGCATTGGGGAAAGATATCAGTGGCAATCCAGTCGTTGTAGATCTGGTCAAGATGCCACATTTACTGGTTGCAGGCACGACGGGCTCTGGTAAGTCTGTGGCGGTAAATGCGATGATTTTGAGCTTATTGTACAAATCAACACCAACCGATGTTCGTTTAATAATGATCGATCCTAAAATGCTGGAATTGTCTGTATATGAAGGTATTCCGCATCTGCTAACTCCGGTTATTACAGATATGAAAGATTCTGCCAATGCCTTGCGCTGGTGTGTCGGCGAGATGGAACGACGATATCGTTTAATGGCTACGCTGGGGGTGAGAAATATTGCCGGGTATAATCGCAAGGTAAAGGACGCGATTGATAAAAATGAGCCAATCCCTGATCCATTATATAAGCCTGAGGAAGCGTTTGACCCGGATGAGCCACATCCTACGCTGAACCATTTACCCTTGATTGTTGTCGTTATAGATGAGTTTGCCGATATGATGATGATCGTTGGCAAAAAGTGTGAAGAGTTGATTGCTCGTCTGGCACAAAAAGCGCGTGCAGCTGGTATTCATTTGATTGTGGCGACTCAGCGCCCATCGGTAAATGTAATTACCGGATTGATTAAGGCAAATATCCCTACGAGGATTGCTTTCCAGGTTTCATCGAAAGTCGATTCACGCACGATACTGGACCAGGGGGGAGCAGAGCAATTACTGGGGCATGGTGACATGCTTTATCTGAGTCCTGGTAGCGGCTTGCCAACACGAGTGCATGGTGCATTTGTATCTGATCAGGAAGTTCACCGGGTCGTTGGGCAGATCAAGGAAATGGGTGAGCCTGATTATCTGGAAGATATTGTTGATGAAAATCAGGGTGGTTTGCCAGTATTGTTACCGGGCGAATCCAGTGCGACAGATGATGAGTCTGATCCGTTGTTTGATGAGGCCGTCATGATTGTTACAGAATCTCGCCGGGCGTCAATATCGTCTGTTCAGCGCCGCCTTAAAATTGGCTATAACCGTGCAGCCAGAATGATAGAGGCAATGGAAGCGGCGGGTATTGTGACTACGATGCAATCAAATGGTACGCGTGAAGTTCTTGCGCCACCACCCGTAAAAGATTGAAACGAGTAAAAATCAGGAAGAAATCAAGTTATGCGTTTTACAATTTTATTACTGTTATTTTTGACGAGCCAGTTTGTTCATGCGGGTTCTGCTATTGAGCAGTTAAGAGCATTTCATAAAAACATTAACTCCTTGACAGGAAGTTTCACGCAAGTATTGAATGATGCCCAGTCAAACAAGGTGCAGGAATCTTCCGGCACTGTCTGGATAAAACGACCGGGTTTATTTCGATGGGAATATAAAAAACCGTACCCGCAAATTATTGTTGCTGATGGAAAGCATATCTGGATTTATGATCCTGAACTTGAGCAGGTTACCGTTCGAAAAGAAGCAAAAGCTATGGGTCAGGCGCCTTCCTTGATTTTGAGTGGCAATGAGCCACTTGAAAAAAATTTTAAGGTAACTGAAATTAATCGATCAGGTGAATATGACTGGGTTAGTCTGATTCCTAATAATCAGGATACAGATTTTTCAGAAATATCTGTTGCATTTAAATCAGGGCAGTTAATGATTCTGGAATTGAAAGATAAACTGGGTCAACGTACCCAGATCAGATTTACAGGATTAACTACAAACCGCTTGATTGAGTCTTCGCTTTTTAAGTTTAAAATACCACCTGGCACTGAGGTTGTGGGTACAGATAAGCTATAGTCGCTATTGTGGAAACTACTCAACAACAGGACTTCAGACCACTAGCGGACAGAATGCGCCCCGTCAGTTTAAATGAAGTGCTGGGTCAGGATCATATTCTCGCAAAAGGTAAAACACTGCGCCAGGCTGTCGATCAGGGTCATATGCATTCCATGTTATTCTGGGGACCTCCCGGTACAGGTAAAACGACGTTAGCGAGATTAATTGCGCAACAGGCTAATGCAGAGTTCAGTAGTTTGTCTGCAGTATTATCAGGCGTTAAAGATATCCGTCTGGCGATTGAAAAAGCCAGAAAGAACAGAGAAATGCATGGACGGGCAACCATTCTGTTTGTTGACGAAGTACATCGTTTTAATAAAGCGCAACAAGATGCTTTCCTGCCGCATGTTGAAGATGGAACCATCAGCTTTATTGGAGCGACTACCGAAAACCCTTCCTTTGAATTGAATAATGCGTTGTTGTCTCGTGTGCGCGTTTATGTGTTAAAAAGTCTTGATCAGAATAGCCTTAAAGAATTAATAGCGCGCGCATTAAATGACCATGATCGTGGTTTGGGTATTCGTAATATTGAAATGGATGAGGCGAGCCGGGATTTATTAGCAACTGCTGCAGATGGCGATGCACGATATGCATTGAATATGCTGGAAATTGCTTCCGACATAGCAAATCAGGATGATGGCAAGGCTGTAATCAGTCTTGCTATCTTAAATGATGTTGTCAGTGGAGGTGTACGCCGTTTTGATAAAGGTGGGGATAGTTTTTATGAGCAGATTTCAGCATTGCATAAATCAGTACGTGGCTCGTCCCCGGATGGTGCATTGTACTGGTTAACACGCATGCTGGATGGTGGCTGTGACCCATTGTATATTGCCCGGAGGGTTGTTCGTATGGCCAGTGAGGATATTGGAAATGCAGACCCTCGTGCGCTGCAGATCTGTTTGAATGCCTGGGATGTACAGGAAAGGTTAGGTAGCCCGGAAGGAGAGCTGGCGATCGCACAGGCGGTTGTATATCTGGCCAGTGCCGCAAAAAGTAATGCAGTCTATATGGCCTTTAAATCGGCTATGAACGATGCACGTAAATTTGGTTCTGCTGATGTTCCTGTGCATTTACGAAATGCGCCTACCAAATTAATGAAAAATATGGATTATGGAAAAGATTATCGATATGCCCATGATGAGAAGGATGCATATGCAGAAGGCGAACATTATTTTCCAGAAGAAATGGGTAATCCACAGTATTACTTTCCGGTAAATCGTGGTCTTGAAATAAAGATTTCAGAAAAGCTGGCGTATTTAAGGGAACGGGACAAAAAATCTGCTAAATAGGGTAAAATCTGCTTAAAGACGGTACAATACAGTTATGATTAAGTACTTTTCGGAATAATTTACCTGATGAAATTATTAGCCATTGCTCTGGGTGGTTCGATTGGTGCCATGCTGCGTTATTCTATTGCTAATGGTACACACCTGTTATTAGGAAGAACGTTTCCGTTCGGCACATTAATGGTGAATGTTATCGGTTGCCTTGGTATGGGAATCCTGTATGTGTTGTTTATGGATCGATTAACATTAAGTGCAGAATGGAGAGCGGCATTACAGGTTGGCTTGCTGGGAGCACTAACGACATTTTCCACATTTTCACTGGAAACCCTGATGCTGGTAGAAAATGGTGAGGCGCAAAAAGCCATCTTGAATGTATTTCTAAGTGTTGTCTTATCATTGGCCGCTACCTGGCTGGGTATGATCGTGGGGAGACAGATATGAATAGTAAAGCCATGAGCATGGTACGAATATTTTTGTCAGAAGAAACAGCGCATCTTGAGAATTTACTTACACTGTTGCACGATGTTGAAAAAGTCAAAGGAGTTACTGTCTATCGAGGCATAGGCGGTTACGGTGATTCTGGTGATATACATACAACAAATATTGTTGGTTTGTCGTTAAACTTACCGATTGTCGTCGAGTTTTTTGATCAAACTGAAAAAGTTAAAGGTATTATTGAACATCTTGGTACAAATATTAAACCTGGCCATATTGTTAGTTGGCCTATTCAGGTACATTGTTAATTTCATCAAAGGATCATGGTTGAGGTATGTTAGATTCTAAATTACTTAGAACGGAACTTGCAGATGTTGCTAAAAAGTTAAAGCGCAGAGGCTTTGTTCTGGATGTAAAAGAAATAACCCGGCTGGAAGAGCAGCGGAAAGTTATCCAGACCAGAACGCAGGAATTACAGAACGAACGCAATACAAGTTCGAAGTTGATTGGCAAAGCTAAAGCGGCAGGAGAAGATATTCAGCCACTACTTAATCAGGTCGCAAACCTGGGCGAGCAGCTCAAGCATGCACAAACCGAGCTAAGTGATGTTCAACAGTCACTTGAAAAAATTTATTCCGGTATACCTAATATACTTTCAGAATCAGTCCCTGATGGTAAAAATGAAGATGATAATATTGAAATTCGTCGATGGGGAGAAATCGTCGATTTTAACTTTGAAGTAAAAGATCATGTTGATCTGGGTGAGCAAGGCGGCGGACTGGATTTTGAAAAGGCAGCCAGGATTGCAGGTTCACGTTTTATGGTGTTGACAGGTTCATTAGCCAGGCTGCATCGTGCGCTGATTCAGTTTATGCTGGATCAGCATACAATGGAACACGGTTATACGGAGGCTTACGTTCCTTATCTGGTTAATCCTGATAGTTTGTACGGGACAGGGCAATTACCCAAGTTTTCAGAAGATTTATTTGCGATGAAAGGTGAGCAGGATTTCTACCTGATTCCAACAGCAGAAGTACCCGTTACCAATATGGTACGTGGTGATATTATTGATACGGATGCTTTGCCATTAAAGTTTACTGCGCACACCCCGTGCTTCCGTTCAGAGGCAGGCTCATATGGTAAAGATACACGAGGCTTGATACGTCAACACCAATTTGAAAAAGTTGAGATGGTACAGATTGTCAGACCGGATCAGGCAGAGCAGGCATTGGAAGAACTGACAGGGCACGCAGAAGTTATTTTACAAAAATTAGGGTTACCATACAGGGTCGTAGTGTTGTGTGCTGGTGATGTTGGTTTTTCGGCTACAAAAACCTATGACCTGGAGGTATGGTTACCAGGTCAGCAAAAATATCGTGAGATTTCTTCATGCAGTCACTTTGGTGATTTTCAGGCGAGAAGATTACAGGCTCGCTGGCGAAATCCTGAATCAGGAAAACCGGAATTGGTGCACACTATTAATGGTTCTGGTCTGGCAGTTGGCCGCACGCTGGTGGCGGTGATGGAGAATTATCAGCAGCAGGATGGTTCTATTTCAGTCCCTGATGTATTAAAGCCCTATATGGGTGGTGTCGATATAATTTAGCAGACCTCTGGTTTAACAGATTGAATGTATAAAGGTTTATGTATGGATTTTTTACCCATTTTCATGAATATAAGAAACCGCTCCTGTCTGGTCGTTGGCGGTGGAAATGTAGCAGAACGAAAAGTTGGCTTACTGCTGGATGCAGGGGCAAGCGTTGTCGTTATATCGCAGGAATTATGTCGTACGCTTACAAATCAGGTAGAGCAGGGTGTTATTGATCATAAGGCATCGGAGTTCAACGACGAAGATGTGGATGGTCATGCACTTGTTATTGCAGCAACGGATGATCAGAAGTTGAATGAACATATCAGCCAGCTGTGTCATCAGAAAGATATCCCCGTGAATGTTGTCGATAACCCGGACCTTTGTAGTTTTATTATGCCCTCCATTATAGATCGTTCACCCGTACAAATTGCGGTATCGACGGGTGGTTCATCGCCTGTACTGGCAAGAACACTCCGTTCCAGGCTGGAGTCTATAATCCCATCAGCGTATGGTCGCCTGGGAATCTTAATGGAAGCCAATCGTGAAAAGGCAAAGCAGGTATTTGATAACGTCGATAAACGTCGGTTATTCTGGGAAGATATACTCGCAGGACCGCTGGTCGAAATGGTGTTAGCCGGGCAAGACGAGAAGGCAAAACATTTTCTTGAGCAGGCTTTTACTGATGCACAAAAAGGTGAGACACATAAAACAGGTGAGGTCTATCTTGTAGGAGCGGGCCCTGGTGATCCTGACTTGTTGACGTTTCGCGCGTTACGTTTAATGCAACAGGCTGATGTGGTTGTGTATGATCGCCTTGTTTCCAGACCCATACTGGATATGGTTCGGCGTGATGCAGAGAGAATATATGTAGGTAAAGAGCGATCTAATCATGCGGTACCTCAGGAAGATATTAATCTATTGCTTGCGCGGCTTGGTAAGGAAGGTAAGCGAGTCTGTCGTCTGAAAGGCGGGGACCCATTTATTTTTGGTCGCGGTGGCGAAGAAATTGATACCTTGATGCAAGAAGGCGTGGCTTTTCAGGTTGTACCGGCCGTTACTGCGGCATCGGGCGCATCTTCTTATGCAGGTATTCCGTTAACACACCGTGATTATTCTCAGGCGGTTGTTTTTGCAACAGGTCACCTGAAAGATGGTTCGATGAATCTTAACTGGGAAGGCTTGGCGCAGCCAAACCAGACAATTGTATTTTATATGGGTTTACAAGGTTTAAGTGTTATTTGTGATGAGTTGATAGCGCATGGCATGTCTCCTGATACGCCTATTGCTTTAGTGCAGAAAGCTACAACACCCGAACAAAAAGTGTTTACGGGTGTATTATCTTCCATGGCAGATGAGATCAGTCAATCAGATATCAAACCACCTACACTGATTATTGTTGGTAATGTAGTAAAGCTGCACGAACGTTTGCGCTGGTATCAGCCATAATTTTATAGCATGTTTGACTGTATAAGCCGGGTCGTTCCTGCTCGGGAGATACCTATGCTAAAAAATTTAATATTTATTCGGGTGGCATTTGTTCAGGCCTGACCTTGGGTTCAAAAAAAGTATCGCCTTCGTCTATGCTGACGGTTTTATTACCATTGTCTACCAGAGATAATTCATAATCATTCCAGCCTGTCAGCCCGGTTTGTAGTGATGTAACATTATTGAAGCCCATTTGTTGCATGGTGAAGGCTGCAAGTACGCTTCTATTCCCCGAGCGGCAAATAACGATAACTTCCTGGTTTCTACAGCAGGCAATCTCAGGTACAGTTTCTTCATAACCCCAGTCACAGGCGGCTTCAAGTACGCCACGAGGAACATTAATAGAATTTTCAAGATGCATGACATCGAATTCGTAGGGTTCACGGATATCAAGTAATGTAATATCAGGGTTTTCTTTTAGACGTTCTTCAAGATCCCATGGGAAAATTTCTTTTATATTATCTAAAACATCATCAATTAAAGTCTTAAAGGTTTTCATTTTTTAATTAATCCCGGGGCTTCTTTTCACAGAGTTTTTGTTCGACAGCAATAACCGCAGCTTCAACGCGTGAGTGTACATCAAGTTTCCGTAATATCGCTTTAACATGTAATTTGACTGTTCCATCAGAGATCCCTAAATTCCGTGCAATAACCTTGTTGCTTTGGCCTTCTGCTACGTGGCAGAGTATTTCCTGTTCACGTGGTGTAAGTTCTGAAAACGGGTTGTCGTCGCCAGACTGATTACTATCACCAAGCTGTACGACTTTAGCAAGGACGGTAGTCAGTTCAGGCGCTACAATTGTCTTGCCACGGGTTACATCATGCAATGCAGAAACCAGATCGTCCGGATCCATGTCTTTTAGCAGATAACCCTGAGCACCACTACGTAGTGACTCTATAAGGTCTCTCTCTTCGCTACTGGTGGTTAACATGACAATAGGTGAACTAATACCTGCGTCCCTCATCTTTTTTAAAACTTGTGTGCCAGAAAGGCGGGGCATTCTCATGTCCAGTAAAATTATATCAGGTGCATGAATCTGAGCGAGGCGTAGACCTTCTTCGCCATCACTGAGTGATGCGATAACATTTATACCTCTACGTTCAAGAATTCCTTCAAGTCCTATTCTGAACAGTGCATGGTCATCTATTAATATAATATTCATTTTATTCTTATATAAGATCCAGTAGGTTTCGTTGAGTATCTTTTGGTGTTGTGAAGTTCAGTATGACGCAAGTTCCTTCTCCTGGTTCACTTTCTATTTGCAGGGTTCCGCCTAGCCGGTTGGCCCTCTCCTGCATAATAGACAACCCTACATGTTCACCTGGGTTGCTATCAAGTAATGGATCTCCCAGACCGACACCATCATCCTCAATCATTAGCAGATGATTGTTATCGTGATTGCTACGTAATAAAACACGAACAGCATGTGCTTTACTATGTTTACGAATATTATTTAATGATTCCTGGACAATACGTAATATCTGTATTTCCAGTGTGGATGGTAAATCCTCATGTGACCATTCATTTTGAAAGAATATAAGTATGCCGGTATTTTTACGGAAACGATCAATTGCTTTTTCAATTGAAGGAACAAGTCCCCGTTCATCAAATGGAGCGCGAAAATGTGCAATCAGCTCACGTAGTTCAGTGTACGCCTCATCAATAGTATTTTCTATCTGAGCAACTTCACGTTCGGCTGATTGTTCATCGCCTCCGGTGATAGAATCATCCAGATTGGTGACCTGGTATTTAAGGCTGGCCAGCGTCTGGGCAAGGGAGTCATGAAGCTCGCTGGAAAGCATGTTACGTTCTTGTAAAATTGATACTTGATTGGCTTCTGCATCCAGTCGGGATTTTTCAACGGCCATTCCCATATGTCGCCCTATACTGATTAAAAGATCCTTGATATCTTCTCTTTCTACCAAACCGGGTTTTTCAATAAACAGGTTATAAACACCTAACGTTTCACCACGATACTGTAATGGTATTGCGATCATTTCAATGTTGTTATCATCAAAAAAATCATGCCCTACAAGCAGACTGCATTCATTTACATTTTGACGTGAGAGTAATTCATTTTCTTTAATAGCCTGGCCACATAGACAACGATTGACTGAAACCAGGCGTTCTTTTTCAACGACTTCATTGCTTAAACCTACACTTGCGATCAGACGCATTTGATTATCTTCAGTTAGCAGTCTTAGTGTGGCAGCTTTGGCTTGTACGATATCATTCATGATTCGTAGAAATCTCACAAGCAGGTCATCAAGATCCCGTGAAATATTAATGCTGGCAGCAACATCGTAGAGAATTTCCAGAGATCTGTTTTTTAGCATGATTCGTTCAGTTTGCTTGTCAACTTTGTCTTCCATTTGTTCAGATAGATGCATCAGGTCATTGCTAAGCAGATTAATGTCTTTTGCAAGACTGGAAAAATCACCGGATCTGGGAACGGGGATGCGTGCATCGAGGTTCCCTTGTTTCATTTTTCTGGCCCAGTGCTGAAGGTGCGCAAGGGGTTGCATGAGATGATGATAAATACGATGGAGCAGTAACCCGATCAAAAGGATAGCCATGACAACAAGGGTGGCCTGGGTAAAGAAAAGAACCTGTATTTTATTGGAAAAAAAGTCCATAAAAAAAACACTGAAACCCAAGAGTAATAAAACTATGGTTAGTCCTATTAGCGGGCAAAACAGGCCATTAGATATCAATATCCCGGCTTTTTGTTTTAACCTGATAATAAGGCTATCCATGGTTAGGTTATTTGATATATCTGGCATTCAGGGTATCAGGATCAGTTTTTCTTAGGTGGCATATAGTTTTTATCCAGTGGGTTTGAAAATATGAAATGCATATTCCCGTCATCCAGTTCCACAAAATCCATGGTTGCATCTTCAAGTAGTTCTGCGCTTTGTGGGTCCATAGCAATGATGATGTCATCTTTTTTGATTTTAATATCCTGGTCTGTGGTGTCATCAAAGCCCATGCCATATTCAAAACTACCATCCTGGTTTGTTTTTGCAGCAATGCGAAGCACCATGTCACCTGTGTCCTGTTCTTTACTTTGTATCATAATTTGCTTGGCAGCATTGTCACTAATTTTTAACATGTTTGTACCTTTTTAATATCTGTTAATTTGATGAAGAGTTGGATTCTGTTGAACAGATCCTCTTATGGTTACGAATTGATGTTACAAAACGTGCTGCCCACTGATTATCGTCAGTATTGCGCAGGTGTGCGTAGTTTGCTAATAGGTTTTTGTATACTA
>Ga0316206_1001381_pt1 | contig 21971 bp, 22 predicted proteins | sample 6monthpyrite_MG_FD_204942 | JGI IMG/M metagenome (GOLD analysis project Ga0316206, IMG submission 204942) | Microbial mat bacterial communities from mineral coupon in-situ incubated in ocean water Damariscotta River, Maine, United States -... | ecosystem: Environmental > Aquatic > Marine >... | reverse complement strand
AAAATCTTTTTCATCATACACAATTGCGGCACCAGTTCCACCCAACGTAAAAGAAGCTCTAATACACAACGGAAAGCCATATTCTTGCGCAATTTCTTTTCCTTCTAAAAATGACTTAGCAGTAGTTTGAGGTGCCATTGGTATACCAATTTCGGTCATTAAGTTTTTGAAATCTTCACGATTTTCGGTCACTTCAATGGCTGCAATATCAACACCAATCATTTTGACACCATTTTCTTCCCAAATCCCTAAATCATCACACTTCATACAAAGGTTTAATCCTGTTTGACCACCCATTGTTGGCAAAACGGCATCAATGTCATGTTTTTGAAGAATTTTTACAATTGATTCGGGTTCAAGTGGTTCAAGATAAATATTGTCTGCTATCACCTTATCGGTCATAATTGTTGCTGGGTTTGAATTGATCAATGTCACTTCTATTCCCTCTTCTCTTAAAGACCGAGCGGCTTGCGAACCGGCATAATCAAATTCACACGCTTGACCAATTACAATAGGTCCACTTCCAATAATTAGTACGGATTTAATGCTGTTATCTCTTGGCATACAATTTAGTATAGATTAGATTTTTTATCTAGGTTTAAACTGCCCGCAAATTTACACAGAATATTTTGATTGTCTATCAACAATATGAGTTACTTTTTAACAAAAAAAATAAATTACTGACATTAATAATATCTGTTTTTTCTAATAAAAATTATATGAATTGATTATTTTTGTCACATGAAATTATCTAATGACTATAAAAACATTGTTAAACTACGATTTTCAAACCTAGAGAAACTGGACAATAATTTTTTTGATTCATTTTATGTTGGAATTGAAAAACCTAATGAATTTAATATTGATTTATTTGAACAATTTAGTTTGCAAGAAATTTTATATTATTTAAAAAAAAGTCATATTGAATATTTAACTATATGGTTTCCAAAACTAGAAAACTTAGTAAATCAATTACAAAATGAATTTGGTGTAGATGACTTAACGCTTACCCTTCAATCATTTATTGTAAATTATTACAATGAATTAAGCAACCATATTAATTTTGAAGAAAAAGTACTCTACAATTTCGTTGAAAAATTGTTAAAAGGTGTATATATTGAAAAAGAAAAAATGTTTGTTTTAAATCATTTTTTAGAAACACACAACCATGACGTGTCTGATGATTTAGGGACTATACAAAAAGTTTTATTAAATAAAAATCCTGACTTACTCAATAACCCAGATGCTAATACATTATTTGAACAAATGTCAATTATTCAAAATGATTTAACATTACATAGTTTAATTGAAGATGAAATCTTAATGGAAAAAATTCACACTTATATTGCAAATTACTTTTAAAAAGTTTTGTTCTTTTAAACAAAATTAAAAAAGTCGCCATTAAAAAATGACGACTTTTTTGTTTGAGATAACCCCTTACCTCTACCTAAGAAAATCTTAAATTATAATTGAACTACTAATTTTAAATTATGAAAATTTCCATTACACCCCATAGATGTAAACATTTTTAAAAGGGTTGGAAAAAAAATAAAGTTTTTTTTAAAAAAATACTTTTCCAACCATTTGACTATATTTACGTCTAATCTAATAGATATGTTAAGCTTATGATAAAAATGAAAACCATATTACTTTTAGGATTAATATTAAGTGTATTGTCATGCGAAAAGAATGAGCTAAAAAAACCAACAAAAATTACTTTTGAATTTAATACAGACCAAAGTATTTCAACTGTAATTGACATTAACACCATTGAATTTACATTAAGTGAGTTAAACATTTCAGGAAAACGTATTAAAGGAGACCCAATTAATTTCACAAGATCATTAACTACCCCATTGCAATTAAACTTAAATGGCGTAAGTCAACCCGAATTAGATTTTGATATTCCTCAAGGAGATTATACTGAATTACTTGTTTCATTTAAAAATGAAACTAACAACACAACACCTTCCATTTTTATAAATGGAAATTACAAGCTGACTTTAGGTCCAATTGTTGATGTTATTATTGAATTAAATTCTGAACATATTTTTTCTGTACCAACAAATTTTAACGGTAAAAATAGTATTACTTTAGAAAAATCAACCAAAAAAAAGATTATTACCACACTTAATTATGGGTATTGGTTATCATCAATTAGTAGTACAGATCTAGATAATGCTGATTTAACGATTGGAAACAGTGGACAAGGGTTAGGAAACAGTACTATTTTAATAAATTCAACAAATAACATTGATTTATTTAACAAATTTGTTGCAAATTTAAACGGCAATAATTCAGCTAAAATTGAATAGAATTAAATGGATAAAATAATAAATGAGCAAGATTTAATTCAACGTTGTTTAAACAACGAAAGATCTGCCCATGAGATTTTTTATAAATTACATTCTGATAAAATGTTTTCTGTTTGCATGTATTACGCAACAAGTAGAGATGAAGCTTGTGACATTTTACAAGACGCTTATATTACCATATTTAAAAAATTGCATACATTTAAATTTAACGGCTCTTTAGAAGGTTGGGTGCGGCGAATTGTTGTAAACACCGCATTGACACATATTCGCAAAAACAAAAAAGTATTTGACTTGTTTACAACAGTTGAAAACTTACCTGAATATGTTGAAGATGACACTTTAGAATTAGACGAAATTCCAAGAAAAAAAATTGTGCAACTGGTTAATGAATTACCTACAAAAGCTGCTTTAGTAATGAAATTATTTTCGATTGAAGGCTATACGCATCAAGAAATAGCTGAAAAATTAGAAATTACTGTAGGTACTTCAAAATCTCAACTTAACAGAGCAAGACTATTATTGAAGTCAGCCATTGAAAAGCTTAACCTTTGAGTAAAAATAAAAACATATCGCGCTACATAAAAAAAAGTTTTGAGCAAGAAAAATATATTGCTCCTAAAAAAATATGGGAAATCATTGATACCTCATTAAATAAAAACAAAATAGATAATGCTGTAAAATCAAGTTTTGAAAACGAATTTTATTCTACTCCGATATTTGATTTTTCTAAAGTTTCGACCTCACAAATTGATGAAAAAGTAAAAGAAAGTTTTGAAACTCAAAAACAAACTGCACCACTGTTTAATTTTGATCAAGTTAAATTATTTGAAAGTGAATTAGACCAAAAAGTATCAGACAGTTTTGAGGCAGAACGCAATGTTTTACCAGATTCGATTTGGAGAAACATTCAAAATAAATTGGATGTTTCGCGCACATGGGAAACTATTATTCCTCAAATCAAAATTAACACATTTAGTTGGCGTAAACTAGGTATCGCAAGTCTGATTATTAGTGTTATTAGTCTTGTGCCTTCTACTTTAAAAAATCCATTTTTAACCACTACCCAACTGTTTAGCGAATTAAATATTAGTGGAAATACATCAACTTATTATACACCACTCACATTACAGCCTTCAACGCAAGTTCAGACTCAAAAACAACACAACCCAGCTTTAAACCCCTTATTGAATATAGCATCAAATAGATTTACAAACAACAAAACAGCTGCTATCACTTTAGAGCAAACTAACTTGACTGAATCAGCAAACACTCAAGTTAATAAAGACAAAATAAACCACATAAATCTAATTGAAACACCACAAAGCTTGACAGAGCAGATTAATGAAACGCCATTTTTATTGAGTACCATTGAAATTCCTGAAAAGAAAATCAAAAATCAATCTAAATTTAAACTAGGACTTTACGCTAGTATTAATAATACTTGGCTAAATAATGAAGACACAAGAAGTAGCTTTGATAAAAACTCATTATTTAGTTCAAAAATGGCATTTGGAGAATCAAGAGGTTTAACTGCAACCTATGACTTTAACGCTAAAGTTGGAATTACAGGTGCATTTTTAATACAATCCAAAGTAAAAAACAAAATTGGATATTACGATAATGGTTATTTCAAACTTAGGACAACAGAACTAAACTACACAAAAGGTTTTCTATTGGTCGATTTTTACAAAACATTACCTTCAAAAACATCTAAAATAACAAGAAATATTGTTCATTCTAAATTGGCTTTTGGTGTTGGCCCTTATTTGGCGCACCAAAAAAGCAGTTTAATTTATACTGATGATGTAATAACCAGCTATAATTCAACATTTACGGATTGGGATTATGGTTTAAAACTTCAATTTGGGCAAGAAAAACAATGGAATAGTTTAACTTTTGGCTATGGAATAAATTCAAATATTGGAATGAAAAACATACTTAAAAACCAGTCTAACATTGCTAGTAACATAAACATAGGCGCGTTTGCAACATTAAAATATCAATTATTTTAATTGCCCACATCAACAAATTTCCACGTTAGTGATCTAAACTTGGGGCAATGATTGAAAATTAAGACTGAATCATTTGAATTGCATTTTTTAAATTGCTGATTATATAAATTGTCTGATAAATTACCGTTGGCTAATAAGTAAATACTGTCATTTGTTCTATATTCAAAAGTAGATTGTTTTTGCCCTAAATCTCCTGCTAAACCAATTACTTGAATGTTTTTATTTTGAACATTCACTAGTTCTGGATAAATAACTTGATCAAAAAAATCAAAAGAGTCGCACATAAAAACACGATTTTCAATACTTGTATTAGCAAAAGACCAAGCGTCAATATTTTCTATTTTCCCCCACGGTACATGATGCCCCATTAAAATTAAATGAGACGAATTTGAAATTGTATCACATACCATTTTAATATAATCGGTTTGTTCGTTGACTTCTTTACAATCTCCTTGATCATTATAATTTGAGTCAAATACCAACACCGTAATTCCGTTTACATAAGACGCATAATAAGGTGGTTTATTAATAAAATTTAAAACTTTATCTCTCCCCGACTCAATATCATGATTACCCAAAGCCCAATGCGTTTTATTGGATTTAATATTTAAAACAGAATCTAAATAATTAAGTTTCCAGGTTACACCACTATCATAAGTTAAATCTCCACCCAACCAAATTTGGTTAAATTGTTCTAGTTTTCGTTTCGATATTCGTTTATCAATAATGGGTTTTTCGTCATAAATATGCCCCATAAATACATACCGAAACACATCTTCTTTTTTTTTATCTTGTTGATGACAGGATAAAAACATGAATCCAAAACATAGAAATATTAATGTGCGTCTAACCAATTTTTAGCGATTTTTTGTTCAATATCTAATGGCACAACTAAATTCACAGCAGACTCCATATTTTCTTTCACTATTTGTTTTAAAATCTCTTGTTCAGAATTTTCAACATCAAAAACCAATTCATCATGTACTTGCAATAACATTTTTGATTTTAAATTGGCTTTTTTCATGGCAGCATCAACTTTAATCATTGCAATTTTAATCACATCAGCAGCCGACCCTTGAATGGGTGCGTTTACGGCATTACGCTCGGCAAATCCACGTACAATCGCGTTAGCAGAATTAATATCTTTTAAATACCGCCTACGCTTCATAATGGTTTCTACATATCCATTTTCTTTAGCAAATTCAACCATAGTAGCCATATATGTTTTTATATTTGGATATTGTTCAAAATAACTGTCAATTATTGCTTTAGCTTCTTTTCTTTTAATTCCTAAATTTTGAGCTAAACCAAAAGCCGATTGTCCATAAATTATTCCAAAATTAACGGCCTTTGCTGATCGTCTCTGCTCTGAAGTTACATCTTTAATATTGGCTACATTAAATACTTTAGCAGCTGTTGCAGCATGAATATCGAGCCCGTCTTTAAAAGCTTGAATCATATTTTTTTCATCACTCATAGCAGCAATCACTCTTAATTCTATTTGTGAATAATCAGCAGCGAGTAAACTATAATTCTTGTTTCGTGGAATAAACGTTTTACGCATTTCACGCCCTCTTTCTGTTCGTATTGGAATGTTTTGAAGGTTAGGATTTGTTGAACTTAAACGACCCGTTGCCGCAATGGTTTGCATATAATGCGTATGAATATGTCCAGTTTTTGGGTTTACCAACTCAGGAAAAGCATCAACATAGGTTGATTTTAATTTTTTAAGTGAACGATAATCCAAAATTAATGGAAAAATCTCATGCTTATCGACCATTTTTTGAATGGTATCTTCAGATGTTGAATATTGCCCTGTTTTTGTTTTTTTTGCCTTTACACCTTCAATTTCCATCACTTCAAACAACACTTGTCCTAATTGTTTAGGTGAATCCAAATTAAAATCGGACACACCTGCTAAGTCTTTAATTTTTGTTTCTAAAGAATTCAAATCCCTTTCTAATTCTAGTGAAAAATCTTTAAGTGTGGCAACATCTAAATTTATTCCTTCTAATTCCATTTCTTTTAAAATCTGAACCAAAGGCATTTCAATATTAAAAAAGAGATCTTTTAAATGTGGTTTTTCAATTTCTTTTTCGAAAATTTCTTTCAACTGAAAAGTGATGTCGGCATCTTCACAAGCATAATCACTAATTTTTTCTGGTTCAATGTCGGCCATAGACAATTGATTTTTACCTTTTTTACCAATTATTGATGTGATTGAGACAGGTTGATAATTCAAATATAACTCTGACAAATAATCCATATTGTGTTTACCTTCTGGATTAAATAAATAGTGTGCTATCATGGTATCAAACAGTTGCCCTTTAACATCAATTCCATATTTTTGAATCACTTTTAAATCAAATTTTATATTGTGGGCAATTTTTTCGATTGATTCATTTAAGAAGAAAGGATTAAATTCTTCTAAAATGGATTTTTCTTCATCTTTTGGAATAGCAACATAAAACCCATTTCCTTTAGCGTAAGAAAAAGCTATCCCTAAAATATCGCAACTAATAGCGTCAAGCCCACTCGTTTCGGTATCAAAACAAACTGATTTTTGCCGCATTAAATTTTCTAATAATTCTTTACGTTCTTCAATTGTTTGAATTAATTTGTAATTTATGTTCACATCAACAATTGTTTTTATACTTGCTGATGCTTGAGATTTGACATCCATTTCAGGCACATTCATTTGGGGTGTCCCAAACAAATCTAATTGACCAGCAGAGTTGGATTGAGTTGGAATTACAATTTCTTCACCTAAAACTCTACGCGCTAAATTTTTAAACTCTAATTTGGTGAATATTTCTTTAATTTTATCAGGATTTGGTTTATCCAACACCAATTCTTTTTCATTAAAATCTACAGGTACATCTAAAATGATTGTAGCTAACATTTTAGACATTAAACCTTGTTCAGCAAAATTTGTAACGTTTTCCTTTTGTTTTCCTTTTAATTCATCAACATGTGCTATTAACCCTTCAACCGATCCGTATTTTTTAACTAATTTTTTTGAAGTTTTTTCACCAATACCAGGTATTCCAGGAATATTATCAACAGCATCTCCCCATAATCCTAAAATATCAATGACTTGTTCAGGTCTATCAATTTCAAATTTTTCGAGTACTTCAGGTACACCCCAAACTTCTGCAGGTTTACCTCCCCTACCCGGTTTATACATAAAAATATTATCTGACACTAATTGTGCAAAATCTTTATCGGGCGTCATCATATACGTCAAAAATCCTTCTTTTTCGGCTCGTTTAGCAATAGTCCCTATTATATCATCAGCTTCATACCCTCCTTTAATTAAAATGGGAATATTAAATGCTTCAATTATTTCCTTTATCGGCTGAATCATTGAGCGAATATCTTCAGGCATTTCTTCACGATTTGCCTTATAAGCTGTAAAATCCATTTGACGATTTGTTTGTTCTGGAGAGTCAAACACAACTGCTAAATGGCTTGGCTTTTCTTTTTTTATAATGTCTAACATGGCGTTTGTGAAACCAAATGCTGCAGATGTGTTTTGACCTTGACTATTTAATCTAGGGTTTTTTATAAAAGCATAATATGCTCGGTAAATTAAGGCAAAGGCATCTAAAAGAAATAATTTTTTATCGTGTTTTGGTGTCATAACTTAATAATGATATTAAAAAGGGTAAATATAATAGATTCAAATTCAGTTAGCAAGATAATTTTATCATCAATTACCAACAAAATGAATAAAAAGGAGTGAAAAATGACTTGTTAAAGTTGTTTATAATTATTAGATTTAGAGTCAGAAAATTGTTTTAAACAATTATGACAAGTAAACTAAAATCGATATTCAGCATATCAAGACAAATAAAATTAATTATTTTATTTATTTTGAGCTTTAATGCTTTTTATTCTTCAGCTCAAACGTTTGCTAATCAAGATTTTTATTTAATTGACTCTTTAGATTTAAGTAAATTATCCGAATATGATTTAGAATTAATTGATTCTTCCTTAACAATTTATCATAAAACAAATGAAGACACCAGCAAATTTAAAATTTTAGAACATATCGTTGATGAATGTTGGGACAGTAAAGTATGGCCTAGATACAATCATTATTTACTCGATCAAATTCATTTAAAACTATCTCGTCATTGTGGACTAATTGAAAGAAACCGAACATTAAGTTTTTTAGCAGGAGCATATAGTAATATTGGTTTTTTATCAGATCAAAAAGGAGATTTGATGACTGCGATAGATTTTTACCATAAAAGTTTAAAGATATATGAATATGTTGAAGATGATGATGGAAGCTCTACCATATATAACAATTTAGGGGTTATTTACAGCACAGTTGGTGATACTAGTAAATCATTAGAATATCATAATAAAAGTTTACTCACTAAAAAAATGTTAGGCGACATAAGAGGAGTTGCTATGTCATATAATAATATTGGTACAATTTATGAAAATACAAATCAACCATTTATTGCTTTGGAATATTATGAGTCTAGCTTAAAATTGAGACAACAAATTAATGATGAAAGAGGACTCGCTATGTCTTTTGATAATATTGGAGACGTGTATTTTTCGCAACATATCTTAGGTAAAGCTTATGAATTTTACAATAAAGGTTATTTACAATGGAAATCAATAGGTAATAAAACTGGAATTTCAACTTCTCTAAATAATTTGGCTAATGTTTTACTACTGCTAAACAGGAATATAGAAGCTAAACAATATGCCTTAGAAAGTTTTGAAATTGCTAAAAAGTTAGATTATGCAGTAGATATTGAAAACTCATCAAGAACGTTAGTTAAAATTTATAATCTCGAACAAAATGATGAGTTAGCATTAAAATATTTAATGATATATGTTGAAATGAAGGAAAAAACAAGGAGTATTGAAAATAATAAAATTGCATTAAAAAAAAGCATTCAATATGACTATGAAAAAGAAGCCTTAAAAGACAGTTTAGAATTACTAAAAGAAAGAGAAGTATATCAGTTTCAAATTCAAGAAAAAGAAACTCAAAGCTATGCCTTGTTTGGTGGGATTGCCTTATTAATTATAATATTAGCAATTACCACTAGAAGTTTTATCAGAAAAAAACAAGATAATCAAAAAATTAATAAACAAAAATTAGAAGTTGAAACTCAAAAATTAAAAATAGAAAAACAACACATTACACTTGCCGAAACACATAAAGAAATTTCGGACTCGATTTCCTACGCAAAACGTATTCAAAATGCAATACTACCAACAAAATCAGTACTTAATAATTATTTAAAAAATGGTTTTGTTTTTTATCAACCTAAAGATGTTGTAAGTGGTGATTTTTATTGGATAGAAAAAGTAGGTGACAAAGTCATTTTTGCCGCTGCCGATTGTACAGGACACGGTGTACCTGGTGCTATGGTAAGTGTAGTTTGCCACAATGCTTTAAATAGAGCGGTTAGAGAATTTGATTTAATATCCCCCGCAAACATATTAGACAAGTCAAGAGAAATTATCATTGAAACTTTTGCTCATAATGAGGAAAATGTAAAAGATGGTATGGATATTTCAATTTGTTGCTGGCATACTGAATCAAATCTAATTGAATGGGCCGGCGCTAACAATCCACTTTATATTATTAGGCATAATTCATCAGAAATTGAGATTTTAAGGAGCAACAAACAGCCTGTTGGAAAGTTTGAATTAGCAACCCCATTCAAAAACCACAAGTTACAAATGCAAAAAGGTGACTCTTTTTACTTATTTAGTGATGGATATATGGACCAATTTGGAGGCAAAAATGGAAAAAAATTCAAATATTCTAGGTTTAGGGAGTTTTTATTAACTATACAGAACAGTGAAATGGAAAAACAAGGTGTTTTACTGGAAAGAGAATTTATTGAGTGGAAAGGGAATTTAGAACAGTTGGATGATGTTTGTATTATTGGCATAAAATTATAGTACCAAATCAGCATTAAAATCCTATTTTTCTCATTTCGATAAAATTAAACCTAACAGGTTTCTCTAGAGTTTACGATTAACCTGTTAGGTTTACATAAACTAAATCCCCTTTTAGATGATATTATTGTTATTAAATACTAATTGTAAAACCACACGAAAGATTCGTGCGGTAGCGCGGGGGCTAACTCTATAAACCCAATAATTTTTTTTGTGCCTTTTAAATAAAAATTATCATTCAAGTTTTGAAAAAAAAGAATTAAATAAAGTGGTGAATACGATATTATAAAAAGTAATATTTGAACTGTTTTTTTCATATGCTTTCAAAATCTCCTTATTTTTTCAGCTAATTTATCATTATGTATATATTTAATAATAACAGTATAGCTAAAAAAACAAAATTAAACATACCATGCGTAACACACTACCGTATAAATACCATCAAAAAAAATATTTTTATGGATTAATACATAAATAGTACAATTTCACACTGAAACTTTTTGTTTTTTTTTAGAAAAAAAACATAATTACGTTTTAAAAGAGATCCCTAATAATATATAACTATTGATAACTAAAAATCCAAATCACTTTCAAATCATTTTATTTAACGGATAACCGTTAATTTTATTGCACATTAAAAAATCCACCTCAACCCTACGGCATACATTTTTCCTTTTGCTGTTGTATTAGCCTTTACTACATTAACAATACCTACAGTTGATAAAGAATAATATATAGTACTTTCAGAGATAACACTTTTTTTACCAAAATGGTTATTATATCTTGCGGTTAAATATAGATTATCAGTAACTCTTATGTCTTTTGATAATCCTAAATAAAATCCTAAATTGAATCTATTTGTGATGATTTGTTGAGCAAAAAGTTCTACAGTACCCACATTGCCCATAGCATCAATATATGTAGAAGAAGAAGATAAATTACTGCCTGCACCGATTTTATTGTCAGTAAACCCAAGGGATACCCCTGTATGAACATCAAACAGTCTTAAATTATTATTCACTATTATTCTGTAACCCGTTCCTATATCAAAAGATAATGTAGAGTATGTACTATGAATTTCTTTTAATGTACCTGCTGAATTAACAAACCAACGATTAGCTTTATAACCAATATAATGTTTTATATACTTAAATCCAGTTTCAACAAAAAAATGATGTTTTAATGAGTATTGATAATTCAGGTAGACAGCATCTATTAAAGGTCGATTACCAATTCTAAAACCTTGTGTTAAATTTTGTTCAAGAAATGTAGAGGGACCTTGTAGTATTAAAGGATACTGATTGTTTGAAACTAATATACTTAAAATATGTTTTTTTGGTTGAATGAAACTTTTTTCAAACCAGTTATCAAGTGAAAATTTATTTTTTGTACTATTTTTTTCTTGTGTTAACCCTATAAAAGTATTGAAAACAATATAAATAAGTACTAAGATGTAATTTTTTTGCATTTTATTTTAATTGTTTTTTGAATAGTAAAATTTTAAGTCCTCCTGTAACAAATGCTCCACCACCACTGATTTTAAACGTAACAGGTTCATTAACAAAGTTAATTTGATCTGAAGCAAGTTCAAAAGTACCTGACATTGTATTTTTAAACCCAAATTGTTGAATGTACTTAACAAAAAAACGAACATCTTTTGAAAGTCTCAACTCTTTTGAAATACCCAAATATGTTCCAAAACTTATAGGACTAAAATTATTTATTTTAGTAGTAATTGTGAATGGGTAATTTGAAACAGGGTCTACGTTTTCACTCCCATAATTTATAGGTAAATTGGTTATTTTTTTGTTAGAAAACCCTATAAAAACACCCCCGTGTAGATTGAAAAAATGAAAATTATTTTTATTTATTATTCTATAACCTCCACCAAATTGTATGTTATGATTACGATATAAACGAGAATAACTAGAAAACCCTATGTCATTTATTATTCTACTATAAAAAACACCTTGCCATATAGACGAATATCCTAATTCAGCAAAAAAAGAGTTTGCAATGCCATGCTCGTACATTATGTTTGGTACAAAAGTTGTGTTTTGCATTTGTAACCCTTGATTTAAAAAATTATTGGGATCTTTTACTCGAATTGAAGTAAATCCAAAGCCATTAGAAAAAGATATATACTTAGATTTTTCGTGTATAAATCGTCTTTCTTTTTTTGACAATATAGTGTCAGATTGGGTAAAAGCTTTTGGTATTGTACAGCTTATAATTAAAAGTAGTAGTAATATTTTTTTCATAGTTGTTTTGTATCTTTAATTAACCTTCTTCTTTTTCCAAGGATAAAATTGCAATCGTCTTGAAATTTGAAATTGAAAACCACTTCCACGGCTAAAAGTATCATATAAATACTCTTTATTAGGCATTCCTGTTTGAGACACCTTCACTGTATGTGAAGTATTCTCTAAAACTTTAAACCCTTGAGTATAAATTAATGATGTTGAAAAAAGGTGCTTTTCTTTAAAATAAATATCAGAAGATATACCTAAACTTAAAAACATTGAAAACTTATTTATTGCATAAACTCTATGCTCTATATTTACTGAAATATCATCAGAAACACCTCCACCTGAAAGAAATTAATTATCATTACTTATTAAAATTCAATGTATCAGAATTCAATTATATCATATACGATTAATAAAGCAAAAAGAATAGCGAGAATAATTGTAGGCCAAAGAACAAGTGCAATTATCACTTTAACTAAATCCCAATTAGATTTGAGTCCAACTGCTAGAAAAGGGATTAATAATGCAAGAATAATTAATAAAATAAAACTATATTCTTTCGGTTCATAGATTCTAGTTTCTTGATTAACAAATGAAACTATTTCGTTTATTTGTTTATTTTCTCTCTTTTTCTCTCTTTTTATAGTCAATTTATGATTACTCTTACTTATTATTTTATTAGTAATCTTTTGTTTGTTACATTCTTTGTCAACCAGCAATGTTTTTTTATTATTCGTAAATTGTTTGGTTAAATCATTGATTAGCTCTACTTTTTCTTCTAGAATAACTTCAGATGGTTTTTCTTTTTTTATTGAAAATGTTTTTATTTCCGAGACACAAAAACCTCTATTGTACTTTCTTTTTTGAATACTAAATTTTGACACAACATTATTTGATGTGTGGCAAGATGTTATTAGTAAAATAATTCCGATTGCAGACAAAATATACTTCATGCTTAATTTAATTTACCAAATTTATAGTTTAAGCCTAAAATATATTGAGTATAATTATATTTGAATTGGATATCATTTAAAATTAAATAATTAAAAAAGGCAACTTCTAAGTATATATTTTTTCCTTTCTTTGGATTCAAATTTAATTCTAAGCCTGCACCAAAACCAAGAAAAAATATTCCATTCTTTTTAATCGGATCATCCCACGGGTTTTCTTTTGCGCAAGTACAATAATTCGATAAATTTACAGATGATTCAAGATAGAGCCTAAAACCATTTTTATTTATTGCATCAAATTGAGTAAATATTCCATTAAAATTATAAACTGATTTATTTATAGTACCATAGGCATATTGTTTTGTAAACACGGGTTTAATCTGTAGACCTAACCAAAGTTTTTTAGTTACACTCATTGCAACATTAACATTAAGAGTACTTTCGTTTAGATAATGAATACCCTCTGATTTATCCCCGTTAACATCTCCAATTCTTGTGAATGAACTGCCAACTCTAAATGATTTTCCAAACATTGATTCACTATTGTTTTGAGAAAATAATGTATTCCCAAATAATAAAATGACAAATATGCTAATAATTATATTTTTTCTTTTTTTCATAAAAATGATATTCAATACCGATCGTAGGTCTAAACCCTCTGTATTTGTTTGTAAATATTTCGTACCTCCAAGACATTTTAATATTTAAACCTTTATATATTCTAAACTGAGATGTCCCATATAATCGAATTAAATTTTGAGACATATTGTCGTACATAACATAAGATGTGTCAGTTGTGAAAAAATAGATATCGTCATCCCTTCTTGTATAATTAGACTTACTTAAAGACGCACCTATCGAAAAACTAAATCGATTAAAAACTTTAATGTTTGTTTCAAAAGGGAAAAAATACCTAGCGAAAACACCCATTTCATAAACGTTAGGTATATTGTTTTCTAAATAATTTGACTTGAAAAATTCAATTTTTCCAATCAATCCAAGACCTAAGTTTTTATGGGGAAAAAAACCTAAATGAGGTTCAAAAGTCTGTAAACTTGCTCTGTTTTTCTCATAAGTTGATTGATTTTTATACATTGAGTATATTAATTCATACTCTAGTCCTAGTACAACCTTTTTATAGGGTAAAGATTTAAAAATAAAAAAAGGTTTGGTTGTGTCCTTTTTTTCAAAACCAACAATTTGAGAAAAAGAAAGAATATGAATTGATAGGAAAATATTTATTAATACTATTTTTTTCATACTCTTTCTTTTTTTTTAATTAAATTACTTTATAGGGCAACACATGATGTCATTTTATTGTCCAAATAGCTTAAGCCTCCTTGAAAAGAAACATTACTCCAAGTTACACTTCCAACTGTACCTATTTTTTGTCTGTACCATTTTTTGTCATATACTGTCATCCATCCGTATACAATAGTAGCTGAACCAAATTGCTTATACCTAGATATTGCGTCATTATATTCAGAAGCTGCAAAGAAAGGTTTGTATCCTGTTATTGAAGTTGTTGAACCACCCCCAGAATAATTTAAAAACAACCATGTCAGCCCTCTGTCTTGGTTGCCTATCACTTCTCTAGCATAAAGTTCTCTCTCAAACTCTAGATATCCTTCAGGGTAACCATTGTTCTCAGCATAATATTCTTCAACATCATTAACTTCAATGTATTGTCTCATTCCTTTTTCAAAATTGAATCCTCCCTCTAAAGTATTTCCATACCCATTATCTCTACCAAATTGAAAGTAATCATTCTTATCCGTAAAATAGTAAAAACCAACAAGGCTTTTTTCTAAATCTGGAGAATGAATAATTCCATATAAGTCTTCATTTGCAGGATCAAATGTGCCTGGTTTTACTTCATTCCCGTTTAGAAAATATGAAATAGTATCACTATCAACACAATTTTTCATGTTTTCATTATAATCACCGATAATATCACTTTGGCTTTGTTCAATTGTTTCCGCTTCATTTACTGTTTCTACTTTTTCTTTATTACAACCAATAATTGTAATTCCAATTGTAGCTAAAATTAAGCCACTTAAAATTATTCTTTTCATAGTTATTATGTTAATTCACCTACAAATTATTTGTTTATCTTTGCAACCGCATGTAGGTAACTACGGTTACTTAGATTGCGTAAAGTTTAATCGGTCGGCAAACTGACTTTTTACGACTTGGAAAGAGGGTGTTACCGCACTCTCTTTTTTTTGTTTGCTACAAAGTTGAACCTTTATTTTAAATAAATCTACCGTATAAATACTAGGAAAAAATTATTTTTTATGAATTAATACTATTTACCCTAATTGTTTAAGTAAAATACGGTATAAGTTTTATTCCAAAACTCATATTTTATGGGCTCTAGAGATATTACTTTTTTCTTTTTTGTATCATAAATTAAGACCGTTGCAGAACTAATCATTTTAGATAAATGTGTATTGATAATTTGAAAAATTGTGATTTTATTAGTTTTTTAGGTCAGTTTCTTGATTTTTGCGTATAAAGTGTAGTATTTCCTTCTACTTTTCCTTTATTTTTTATAATTGGACGCAACTATCCTAGGGCTCCTGTACAAGTTATAGCACATTGCTTCCATTAAGTTTTGTGTATGCATTTTTTCAATACCTCTGTATCTTGCTCCACCACCATTAAACCAAAGTTTTATTCCTCCAAAAGTACGTTCAACCTTGAAGCGTGTTTTACCAACTAATTTGTTAAATTTATTTTCCCATCTTGTTAAAGGCTTATTCTTTTTAGCCTTTTTTAAAATGTGATTTTTAAGTTTTTTCTTTTTTAAAAGTTCATTGTTTTTCTTTGATTGATAGCCTTTGTCAGCCTTCAAAGGAATGCCTTCTGGTAAATCGGCGGTATTTAGAACATCCTCTAAATTAGCAATTTCATTAACGCTTGCGGTTGTGGTTAATACGCCTAAAACTAAACCTTCTTCATCTGTAACATGATGCTTTTTATATCCAAAATGATACTTACCTCTTTTTTTCAACCATGTCCCATCTTTATCTACGCTTTCAGCGTAATCCTTTTTAACATCAACCTTCTCCTCTTTTCTATCCTCTGTTACTTTATGATTGGTTTTTCCTTTTGGACGTAAAGGAGTATCTATTACACTTGCATCTACTATTGCACCTTTTTTTACGATAATCTGATGTGATTCTAATTGTGAGTTGATTAATTTAAAGAGTTTATCATATGTTTTAGCTTTAGTCAAAGTAGTTCTAAATCTACTAATGGTACTGTGGTCTGGTGCTATTTATTCAATGAACATTCCACAAAAATAACTAAACGAAATACTATCATTCACCCTGTCTTCAACTTCATAATCACTTAATCCATACCAACTTTGAAGTAAACACATTTTGAATAACAAAAGTCCGTCATATGATGGTTTTCCTGTAGCAGATTCTCCTTTTTTATAATCTGTTTCTATTAAATTTCTAATTGAATTCCAATCAAGAAGTAGGTTCATCTGTTCAAAAAATGTCTGTTTTATCTTTCTTGTTCGTAAATCACAAATACTATCTGCAAATGTTGGGTCAACTTGTTTAATCATACAATAAATATAACCACTTATTACCGTAAAAACTAGTGTTTTATAAGGTTTTGTTGGCTAAGTTTTGTTAATTAACCCTTGCAACGGTCTCAATATTTTAAACTTTTTTGATAACCGAAATACAAATGCAAATACTGAATCTTTTAATGCTAAAATTAAACTTTTTAGAGCAAATTTAAGAGGTGTTACGGATACAAAATTCTTTCTATTTAGACTCAAAAATTTATTTGCTTAAAATTTTACTCCCCGTAAAATTTCATCTGACCCTTTATTATTTTTAATTACAAACTTGTTAAATTGTTGGAAACTTTTTTACATTGTGCAGACACACAAATATGGACACTACCTTAGGTTTAGCCATACTATTCCAACCCTAACAGGTCAAGTACTGTGTTAGGGTTAGACCTGTTAGGTTAACTAGAGTACAATTATTGGGCAGTCTCTTATGCTCTATTTTTTAGCGCAATTCAATTCCTAATTGGTATAATGCCCCAAAAAAAAGGCGAACATTTCTGCTCGCCTTAAAATTATATGATAAATGACTATTTCATCTTAGTTAAATTTGGCTCATCTCTTGTAAATGCAGATATACCTGTAACATCCATTCCTGTTATTAATAAATGAATATCATGTGTTCCTTCATAGGTTACAACAGATTCTAAATTAGCCATGTGACGCATCACTGAAAATTCATTAGTAATCCCCATTGCCCCTAAAATTTGACGAGATTCTCGTGCTACTTTTAAAGCCATATCAACATTATTTCGTTTACACATTGAAATTTGAGAAGAAGTTGCTTTTCCTTCATTTCTTAATTGACCACATCTAAAAGTCATTAATTGTGCTTTAGTGATTTCAGTTATCATTTCGGCTAATTTCTTCTGTGTCAATTGAAAAGATCCAATTGGCACACCAAACTGCGTTCTTTCTTTCGAATATCTTAAAGCTTGATCATAGCAATCCATTGCTGCTCCAATTGCACCCCATGCAATACCAAACCTTGCAGAATCTAAACAACCTAATGGCGCACCTAAACCAGATTTATTAGGTAAGAGATTTTCTTTTGGAATTTTTACATTGTCAAATATTAACTCTCCAGTGATTGAAGCTCTCAATGAATGTTTACCATGCATTTCAGGAGCTGAAAAACCTTCCATCCCTTTTTCCACAATCAATCCCCAAATACGACCTTCTTCATTTTTAGCCCAAACTACAGCTACATCAGCTAAAGGAGCATTAGAAATCCACATTTTAGCACCATTTAATAAATAATGGTCGCCCATATCTTTAAAATTAGTAACCATTCCTCCCGGATTTGAACCATGATCTGGTTCGGTTAATCCAAAGCAACCTAAAAATTCTCCAGAAGCTAATTTTGGTAAATATTTTTTACGTTGTTCTTCATTTCCATATTTATATATAGGGTACATTACTAATGAACTTTGTACAGATGATGTTGATCTTAAACCAGAATCACATCTTTCAAGCTCTTGCATAATTAACCCATAAGAAATTTGATCTAACCCTGGACCACCGTACTCTGTTGGAATATAAGGACCAAAAGCGCCAATTTCACCTAATTGTTTCACTAAATGTTCGGGAAAAGCTGCTCTTTCATAATAATCTTCAATTATTGGTGAAACGTTTTGTTTAACCCAATCTCTTGTTGCTTCTCTTATTAATTTATGCTCTTCAGTAAGCAAATCATCCATATTAAAGTAATCTGGATGCGTAAATAAATCAGTTGCCATAGTTTTAATTTTAATGCATGCAAAGATATAAATTATATGAATTGTAAATGACAATAAATACAATTACTTTTGTAAACCTAAAATGGAAAGTAATCACGTTAAATATATCCATGACTCTAATTTTGAGTTAATGCAAACACATCAATATTTTGATTGGTTTAGTTGGAGTATTGTGTTGGTTTGCTTAATTTTGGTTATTGTATCACGCCTGTCAAATTACGACTATATATCTAAACTCTTTAAAAGACATAATAACTTTAACTCCAATGCAAATAGTTTATCAAAGTTATCATCAATACTTTTAATTGTTAATTATTACTTAGTAATAAGTTTGTTTATTTGGCAATTTATAATTGAATTAAATGTACTCACACTTAACACATATCTTTTGTTTGGAATTGTTTTAGTGAGTTTAGTCTCACTATCTACTTTTAAAATCATCTCCATTTACATGATAGATATTTTGTTTAAAAGAAAAAATCACTTCCACATAAGATACCATTTATCATTCACTCAAATCATAGGCATACTAGCACTCCCTTTGTATGTTTTTTCATTCTTTTTATTTCCAAATCAAAATTTAGATTTATTTCTAAATGTTTCTATTCATAAAATAGATATCTATTTATTTGTTCTCATTTTATTTTCGCTAACCATTTTATTTAGAGAATTTAAAAGTTTATTTAGCGCTCTTAATAATAGAATTTCATTATTGTATATTATTTTGTATCTTTGCACCCTTGAAATTTTACCGTTAATCTTAGCTATTAAGATTTTAAAAGGTTAAATCAAGGTATTTAACTAAAAGAGGAGGATATATGAGTCTAAAAACAATATTAGTATCGCAACCAAAACCGACAACTGAAAAATCACCATATTTTGATTTAGCAGAAAAATACAAATTAAAGATCGATTTTAGAAAATTTATTAATATAATAGGAGTAACTCCTAGAGAATTTAGAACACAAAAAGTAGAACTTTCAATGCATACTGCTGTGATTTTAACGAGTAAGACTTCAGTAGATCATTTTTTTAGAATTGCTGAAGAGACTAGATTTAAGGTGCCAGATGCAATGAAGTATTTTTGTATGTCAGAAGCTGTTGCATATTACTTACAAAAATATGTTGTTTACAGAAAACGTAAAATATTTTTCGGAAAACAAAACATTGATGATTTAATGGATCTTTTGAAGAAACATAAAAATGAAAATTATCTTTTACCTTGCTCTGATATTTTAAGAAAAAGAATTCCAGACGCATTAGAAGCAAACAACATAAGATACGCTAAAGCGACTTTATACAGAACAGTAGCTGCCGATTTATCTGATTTAGAAAATGTTGAATATGACTTATTGGTGTTTTTTAGTCCTTCAGGTATTGAGTCTTTGTTTAAAAACTTTCCTGACTTTAAACAAAATAAGACTATGATTGCTGCCTTTGGACCAACAACTGCTAATGCAGTTAAAAAACATAATTTAAGATTAGATGTGCATGCGCCTCAGCCAAAATCACCAAGTATGACAATGGCTATTGAGCAGTATCTCAAAAACGCTAAAAAATAAAACAAAAAAAAGCAAGTTTAATACTTGCTTTTTTTATGCCTGTTTGGGTGAAAATTTTAAAAGTAAATACAAAACCATAAATGGTATAAATGACTGTGCCATGCCCATTAATGTCCTCACTGCTGGATAAATTTGTGTAGAATTATTTGTTAAAAAACCAAACACAAAAATTAATGCCGAAATCACTATTATTATAGCATACGTATTTCTTACATATTTTAAATATATCTTTTTTACAAAAACTAACTGAATTAAAAGGTATGTAAGCCCATAAAAATAAGCTGTAAATACTGCCGTCAGAATCCATTTTAACAACATCAAATTAGGCACTTTCCAATGTATTAATGGCTGAAAAAATTGTTGGGCATAATTTGGTGCATTCAATGTTAAATGCTTAATGATCCAATTAATATTTACCATAAGATAATCCCTCCCAAACCCTGAAAAGATAAGTGCTAATATTAAAATTAATTTCAAATATTTTTTTGATTTCATTATGAAGTTGCAAATTTTTTCAACCATAAATACCACAACCCAAAAATAATAGAATACACAAAAATTGTAAATGTATAGTCGTGATTAAAATCCAAATAAGCTGGATTATAGTCATTAATTAAGACTAATGCCATAATGCGAATAATATTAGCCAAATGAACAATTATTACACCCAATGGAATATACCAAATTTTAGATTTCCAATTTTCAGGATAAGCTAAAATAAATATTGAAAAAATTGAAAACAACTTAAATCCATTACAATTATCTCCAACCCACACGCCTCTATGATTAGAATTTAATAAAGACACGATCACGTGATCGCTATCTATCTCTTTGTTAGCGTTAACCCCAAATAAATCAAATAACCAAATAGAAATATCAGAAATATTCTCATTTAAAGCATAATCCCAATTTGTATAACTCTTAATAATAGTATTATAAGCTAATAACCAAATCACATAACTTATACTACCAATTAATACAAATTGTACTATTTTATTTTCTTTTATAGATTCTTTTAAACTCACAAAATGAACGATTAATTCAAATAAAAAAACAGTAGCTAACTACTGTTTTTTATAATCTCTAATTTTTTTAACTCCTAAAACAGCACCTGCTGCTATTAAGAATCCTAGTCCACCATCAATTGGCACACATTCGGGATCCCAACATGGTGGTGTTCCTCCTGTAGATCCACCCGGTGGTGGACCTCCTGGAGGCTGTGTAAACGCTATAAAATTAATGCCTAATACAAATATTAGTACTGATAATTTACTTAAGAATAAATATGCTTTTGTTTTCATTTCAGTTTGCAATTATAACATAATTTTCTTAGTTTGAACGCCTTTTGACGATTTAATTACTACTAAATACATCCCCGATAGTTCTTCTGGCATAAACATCATGTTATCTCCTGCCAGAATATTCATTGATTTAGAATACACAACTTCTTGCCCTAATAAGTTTAAGATACTAATTTCTGTTATACCTTCTATCGTTTCTTCAGACTCCACATTTATTGAATTGCCTAGTTGTGTAATTGTTAAATTACCGTTATTAGTATCACTTTCATAAATTGAAGTCTCAACGTTATTTACTGCTTTATTAGATA
>Ga0316206_1001378_pt1 | contig 21991 bp, 22 predicted proteins | sample 6monthpyrite_MG_FD_204942 | JGI IMG/M metagenome (GOLD analysis project Ga0316206, IMG submission 204942) | Microbial mat bacterial communities from mineral coupon in-situ incubated in ocean water Damariscotta River, Maine, United States -... | ecosystem: Environmental > Aquatic > Marine >... | reverse complement strand
TAGTCAGACGATATTCGCATTCGCACACATGATATAATATACCTATGAATATATTGTACTTGCTAATCCCTGTCGGGCTGGTTTTTCTTGCAGGCGCTATCTGGTTATTTATCTGGGCAGTTCGCAGTGGCCAGTATGAAGACATGGAAGGGCCCGCGTTTCGAATTTTAATGGATGATGATGACCCAATGATTCCGGGTAACGAAAAAAAATCAGCTCAAAACGAAAGGGATAAAAAGTAGTAGCAAAGAGAGTGTTGTTTCAGGGTTGTATTAAAGAAATACCAGATCAAAACTCATGTTGTCCCGGCATGTGAAATATAAAAATAAAACTCAATGAGATAATTTGCTTGTCATGTTTGTGAAAGCAGAGAGTTGTCTTTAATGGTTAGTTATTTATCAGGCAAGTGTAACAGGGCGGTCAGAGGCATATTCCGGGGGTGAAATCAGTAGAATGGTGATGTTATCGTGCCCCCCTTTTGATAAGGCCAGTTGCAGTAGTTGACCGGCTTTTTCCTGTGCACTGTCCGTGCCTGATAATACGGTCGCTATTTCATCATCTTTTACTTCATCGGTTAAACCATCACTGCAAAGTAATAACAGCTGATTTTTATACATAGGTACGCGGCTGATACCCACTTGAACCTGTTCAAGGTCGTCAGCTCCCAGCGCTTGTGTAATCACATTGCGATGTGGGTGTACCATCGCTTCTGTTTTGCTAATCGCACCTGCATCCAGCATTTGTTGAACGTATGAGTGGTCTCGTGTCACCTGCCTGAGTTTGCCGCCTTCCCAGAGATAGCCTCTGCTGTCGCCAACCCAGGCTATTTCATAATGATCAGCATGAAATTTAGTCGCTACAACGGTTGAGCCCATACCTGGCATACCCAGACGTTGGTCAGCAGCAACCAGTACGATGTCGTGTGAAAAAGCGACTGCTTCCTGAAGAGAGGAGCCGTTTGACATTTTATCATGAATCAGGTCGACAACGATCTGACTGGCAACTTCGCCGCAGGCGTGCCCGCCCATCCCGTCAGCTACGATCCAGAGCCCTTGCTCTTCATCAATCAGGTAATTGTCTTCGTTGTGATTTCGGACAAGTCCCGGGTGTGTAATGTGGCCATAGTTGGACATAGCTAAATGATTTGATCGCTTTATTTTAATAATAATTACCTTAACTTTAGAGAAAAAATAGACCCTTGTATACTAAAGATCTGCTTTTATTGATATTTTCGGACATTTTCAGGAATTCTTTAGCATCAGTTGGTGGTAACGTGATGCTCTTGGCAAAATTAAATTCATTTATAAAATAATGGTTTTAGGTGAAAAATGGTCAGTGATAAGAGATCATTTTGATAAATACAGGAATCATCTTCAATCAACCCGACTGATAGTGTGTTTATGTCATTATTTTTACAGATGAATCGTTCATTTTCTATGTTAAGATATTGACTTTGGGGGATTTTCACAGAGATGATAGTGTTTTCGATTAATGGGGTGTTATGCGATGTCAAAGGAATTCTTTAAGGTTCCAAAAAAGGAGAAACCGGTTGTTCTATGGGTTCATCCGGAAGGGCGTGTGGTCGGAACCGTATTTGTTCGGGAACAAAGTCTTCATCATATCGGCGAAGAAAGTCTGTCTGAGCTATTAAATCAGCCAGAACCTTTTCTGGTTATCTATCGTGATGATATTCAGGAGTATCGGTTTTATAATAAATCCTCGATTATAAGAATTGAATATGAGTATGAAGCAGAGGCCCATGCTGAAGAAGAATGTATTGCCTGTGAAATGCACATGATGGACGGTTCATTAATGGCTGGGCGGATATGCGGCGTTTTTTCGCCGGACAAAAGCAGACTTTATGATCACCTGAATAAAGAAGGGGATCAGTATATCGCGCTACGTGTTGAGTCAGGTCAGGTTCACCTGATGAATAAAAGTTATATTATTTACGTAAACAGTCTTTAAAACGGATGATGCGGGGGATACAGGGAAGCTAAACGAGTATGGGATTATTTGATTCATATAAAATAAAAAAGGCAGTTGATGTCATTCTGGATACTGGAGCTGCGTCAACTGCAGATTCGATTCAGGCGACGCTGACATTAAAAAAAATAGGGCCCGCAGCCGTATCCTATATTCTGGATGCGCTCACCGAAGCTGATAACTCAGACGTCTTTGAAGTGCTGCTGGAGCATTTTATTTCCAATAAGCAACTGGACTTGTATCTGGATGCGTTGGCGTACGATGATCGCAAAGCCGTTGCTGTTGTTAAACGTATATTATCGAAAGCCCGTAAGATTGATGCTAACCACCTGGTTGAAGCCCTCGAAAGAGACGATATTCGTAAGGAGTACCTGGCAGATATTATCAGGCAACAGGCTGATAATATTGACCAGAATGTACTTCTGGAACTACTCTATAACGGGTCTACTGGAACACGACAGGTTGTCTTTGATATTTTGCAGGCAATCGGATCAGAAAAACTGGTTCCGGATTTAATTAAATATGCACAAAGTGAGTCAGCTGATACACGCTATCGAGTTGCAAAATTAATGTCTTCCTATAGTTTTGAAGACGTTCGTACCTGTTTATTCGGTCTCCTGAAAGATCCTAACAAAAATGTTCGAATGGCCGCGCTGGAAGGCCTCGCCACGATGAATATTCCGGTGCCAACAAAACTGATCTGCAAGTTATTACGTGATTCGGATCTGATGGTCCAGTCCAGGGCGATTGAAACACTGATTAAGTTAAACGATGCCAGTACAGTTAAATACCTGATTGAATATTTGCAGGATGAGTCCGAGTATATTCGCCGCGCAGCTGTAGAAGTGTTGAATGAGGTAGGCGATGCGCGCGCGATAAAAGATTTGCTGATGGCATTGCGAGATGAAGACTGGTGGGTTCGTGTTCGTGCCGCAGATGCATTGGGGACAATCGGTGGGCCACGTGTTGTGGATGCCGTGCTGGCGCTGATAAAAGATGATGACCCGTTTCTGCGCAGAACGGCTGTGGAAATTCTAAATACCAGCAAGGATGAACGCGCTTTTGATAGCCTGGTGGACTCGTTAAAAGACGAAGACTGGTGGGTGCGAGAGCGTGCCGCAGATGCGCTGGCCTCTATGGGTAATGAACGAGCCGTTGAACCACTTCGGGCGCTGCTGGGCGATGACCCGCAAACCATGCAGGTAGCGATTCGCGCCCTGGCAACATTGGGTAGCAAGGATGTGGTGAAAGATCTTATTAAAGCGTTGAATAATAGTAACAGTGCTGTTCAGAAGGAAGCTATTGCCGCATTGTCACAGTTGGCGGATGAAAGTAACGCGCACGATGTGCAAAAAGCGGTGACCCAGTTAATTACACTCAGCAATGATGATGTGAAGGAGCTGGCCAGGGAAACAGCAACGGATCTGGCCGATCGTTTTAAAGGTAAGACCCAGGTTATATCTCGCAATGAGCTTGATACGATGTCAGAAGATGCAACGTTGCTGGATGTGGCCGCAGTCGCACGCAGAAAAAATGCTGAAATATCGGTGTCTCAGGGGGGGGGTGATGATGCGCTCATCCTGATTGATGCAGACAGGCTACAGCCCGGTGATTATGTGGGCAAGCGATACAAGGTTATCAAGCGTGTGGGTAAAGGTGGTTTTGGTACAGTTATGCTGGTGCATGACGAAATGGTTGATGATGAATATATTCTCAAGTTCCTCAATCCTGCATTTGCCAGTGATGATTCTGTCGTAAAACGTTTTACACATGAATTGCGTTATTCGCGCAAAGTAACGCATGAAAATATTATCCGCATCTATGATTTTCTGACGTTTGGAAAATCCTATGCTATCTCAATGGAATATTTCCCGAGTCACTCTCTGGCAGATGAGCTGGATAAAAATGCGCCTGCAGATACATTGCGTATGGTGAAAATTTTATGTGAAATCTGTAAAGGTATGTCATCGGCTCAACAGGTAAACGTTGTTCATCGTGACCTGAAGCCTGCTAATATTCTGATTGATGATGATAATCAGGTGAAGATAGTTGACTTTGGTCTGGCAGCGGCAGCCACGGAGATGGATAGCCGCATTACCAAAACAGGGATATTGGTAGGGACACCTACCTATATGGCGCCCGAGCAGGCGCGAGGTGAGGAAATAGATTCACGTACTGATATTTATAGTCTGGGTGTTATTATGTATCGTATCTTTACAGGCCGACCTCCCTATGAAGAAAAAGACCCCATGTCTACATTATTGAAACATGTTGAAGGTAAAGCAAAGCCCATCCGTGAACTTAATGCTGACTTACCCGTAAGGCTGGAGCAGATCGTTCTGAAATCAATGAAAGTAAAAGCAGGTGAGCGATATCAACATTTTGATGATCTGGAGAAAGACCTGAAAACATTAATCAAGGAGATGGGTTGATGCCACGTATCAATGCATTTTTGCAGTTGGGTCGAGAGCAGAATTGTTCAGATGTGCATTTTGCAGTAGGTGCGCCCCCTCTATTTCGTCAGCTTGGTCAATTGGAACCTATTAAATATAGGGAGTTGAGTGAAGCGGAATTGCAAGATCTGTTGTATGAAATAATGAGTTCTGATCTTAAGGAAAAATGTGATCAGGGTCATGATGTTGATTTTTCTTATGAAAGCAAAGATGTTGGCCGTTATCGTGTAAATGTTTTTCACAAGGTCGGTGGTCTGGGTGCAACTTTCAGGGTTATTTCTCCTCATATTCCGACACTTGAAGAATTAAATTTACCACAGGTTGTTGAAAATATGATCCAGACCAGTAATGGTCTGATACTGGTAACCGGCGCAACCGGAATGGGTAAGTCAACCACGCTGGCAGCAATGATCAATTTTCTTAATAGCAATAAAAGATTAAATATAATCACATTGGAAGATCCGGTTGAATTTATTTATACCAGTAAAATGTCACTGGTGGTGCAACGGGAAGTGGGCAAGCATGTTGATACATTTGCTAACGGTTTGCGCGCCGCATTACGTGAAGATCCTGATGTGATACTGGTTGGAGAGTTACGTGATCCTGAAACTATTTCTCTGGCCATGACTGCTGCTGAAACAGGACATCTTGTTTTAGGTACCTTGCACACATCATCAGCAGTAAAATCACTGGATCGTATCGTTGATGCGATGCCGCCAGGGCAGAAAACCCAGGCAAATACTTTTTTAGCGCAAAATCTTCGAGGAGTTATCAGTCAGAAGTTATTGCGCACTGCAGACGGGCGTAGCCGAAAGGCGATTGTCGAAATTATGGTTAATATTCCTTCTATTTCCAGCCTGATTCTGAGTGGTAAATCACATCAAATTTCATCAGTACTGCAAACAGGTGCTGATAAAGGCATGCAATTAATGGATCAGGCGCTGATGGATGCGCTCAGTAAAAAGGAAATCGATCCTGATGAAGCATATATTCATGCCGGAGATAAAAAACTGTTTCAACAGTTTGTTTCCAACGCTGATATTCTTCCTTCAACCCATTTATCGGTTCGTTAACGATGAATGAGCCTGGTAAGCGCATTGATGCCTTCCTGCAACTGGTTGTAGATCAGGGCGGTTCGGATCTGCATCTGGTATCAGGTAACCCTCCGCGCATGCGCCTGTTTGGAGACATTTATCCAATCAAATATCGAAATCTGAGTGAAACAGAAGTGCTGGATCTTTTGTTGCAGGTTATCTCTGATCGTAAGAGACGTGAATTTGAAGAGCATGGTGGGGTAGACTTTTCATATGAAATAACAGGCCTGTCTCGCTTCCGGGTTAATCTGTTTCGCCATGTGGGTGGCGTTGGCGCTGTCTTCCGAACGATCCCTGAAAAAATTATTCCTATTGATGATTTACGATTACCGCCGGTGATAAAAACACTGTCGAGAAGTAAAAAAGGTCTGATTCTGGTGACAGGGCCTACGGGCTCAGGTAAATCGACTACGCTGGCATCGATGGTTGATTATATAAATCAGGATCGAAAAGGGCATATTATTACGGTAGAAGATCCGATAGAATATATGCATAAAAGAAAGCAGTGTCTGATCAGCCAACGGGAAGTAGGTACACATACTGATGGTTTTGCCGAAGCTTTGCGATCTGCATTGCGCGAAGATCCGGATGTTATTCTGGTCGGAGAAATGCGCGATCTGGAAACGATCAGTCTTGCTGTTACTGCCGCTGAAATGGGTATATTGATATTAGGTACGCTGCATACCAACAGTGCGGCTGCGACAATAGAACGAATCATTAATGTATTCCCTCCCGGCGATGAACCTTATATACGTACGATGTTATCGACATCGTTATGTGGCGTTGTTGCACAACGACTGGTTCGTACGCTCGATAACCGCGGACGCCTTGCGGCAATAGAGGTGCTGGTCAATAATGCGGCTGTTGCTAATATTATTCGTGAGGGCAAGCCTGATCAGCTGGAAAATGTTATCCAGAGTGGTGCGATGCAGGGAATGCAAACAATGGATAATGCGCTACGTAAGTTGTTGGATGAAAAATTAATATCCGGTGTAGAAGCTTACAAGCATGCACAGGTAAAGTCTCAATTTGAGAAATACAGATTACTACAGGACGAAGTTTTTAATTAAAGGTAATGTGAATGTCAGCAAAACTGATTATGACTCTGGATGGTGCTATTCTCAAAGAGTACCCCATCAAAAAAGACAGTCTCGGTATCGGGCGTCGTCATGGTAATGATATCCAGGTAAACGATATGACTGTCAGCGGCCGTCATGCGTTGTTGACCACGTTAGGCAAGGATACCTTTGTCGAAGATCTTGGAACAACCAATGGCACCATGGTGAACGGAAATTATATTAATAAATTATTATTAATGCATGGCGATATTATTCAGGTTGGTTCACATCAGTTTACTTATTTTGCTGAAGAAAATGCGGAATATGAACCAACCATGTTTGTAAAGGCAGAGATGGATGAGACAAGAATGTTAAATTCAGAAATGCCAGTACCGGAAGACATGAAAGGGATGCCATTAGGAGCTGCGAAATTGCTTAATGGCCCTTGCGCTAATGTTGTGATGGAAATGCGCAAGCCGTTTAATACCATTGGGTATAAAGGTAAAACACTTGCGATGATTGCGCGAGGCATGGAAGGTTACAGTATTTCTGTGTTCGAAGAAAAGGGTGGTATCAGTGGTAGCGCCATTCCCTTGTTAAATGGCGAGCCAGTTACAGAGCATTCAGTGAAGCTGGATGAGCATGATATTCTTGAAATATCCGGTTTCCAGATGGAATTTATTTATTTGCATTAACTTGCAGGAACTTATGGGTTCGATGCTGATGATATTCTTTAAAATTTTATCTGACTGATTACAAAAGAAATAATAATTTTTTTATAATAAAAACAGTTACTTGCGGAAATGGTAAGTTCGCAGGTTTTCAGGTTTTTTTTGTATTTTACCCTTGAAATAATCTCAATCAGGTTCACAATTGTTGCACCAGAAAAAGATGTAATATAAGATATTGCTTATATTGCATTCAGGAGTATAGATATGTTTACATTTCAAAACTTTCCTCTGGTGATAATAATAGCGCTCATCACGATTAGCTGGCTGTCATTTTTGTCAGTTGTGCTGTTCTGATAATAGCGCAGAACCATTTGCTCATTAACGGCTCCACTTTGTGGGGCCGTATTTGTTTATGAACAATTAACTTGTTTACATGCTGCTGACGACTTTACGGATGCTTTCGCCCGGTGATTGAGCGAGTTCATTATTATGGATGTGGACGGATCTGGATGCTGGCAGAATGTGTGGGGGGGTTATTTTCCCCTTTCAAACGAATATGCATTGCGTTTGAAAGGGGACGCTGAAAGAAGGTACAGCCTGTGATGCATCCTAGTATCCAGGATGAATTATTCTGCTAACGCTGTTTTCAGTTTTTTCATTGCATTCTGTTCCAGTTGACGAATACGCTCAGCAGAAACCTGATAGCGTGCCGCCAGTTCATGCAAGGTCTGCTTTTTATCGGCTAACCAGCGACTGGCCAGAATGTCCTGGCTACGCTCATCCAGTGCTGATAATGCTGCGTGTAAACGTTCAGCATTGTGACTACTCAGGTCAGCGCGCTCCAGTTCGGTTGACGGGTCAGCATTGTCATGCTTCAGGTAGGCGGCCGGTGCAAAGTTGTCATCGTCATCATCGCTACTGAAGCCATCAAAACCAATATCCTGACCACTCAGACGTGACTCCATTTCCGTCACGGTTTCCGGTTTTACTCCCAGATCCTGTGCAACCGTATTGACCTGTTCCTGGTTTAGCCAGCCCAGACGCTTTTTTGAACCACGCAGGTTAAAAAATAATTTACGCTGAGCTTTTGTTGTAGCGACTTTTACAATACGCCAGTTACGCAGGATAAATTCATGAATTTCAGCGCGTATCCAGTGCACCGCAAATGAAACCAGACGAACTCCCCGCTCAGGGTCAAAGCGTTTTACAGCTTTCAGAAGCCCGATATTGCCTTCCTGAATCAGGTCGGCCAGCGGTAAACCATAGCCGTTATAGCCCCGGGCTATATAGATGACAAAGCGCAGGTGAGGCATGACCAGCTTGCGAGCCGCTTCCAGGTCATTTTTTTCCTGTAGTTGTATTGCAAGCTCTTTTTCCTCTTCTGCAGTCAGCACAGGAATATCTCTGGCGGATTGAATGTAAGATTCAATACTGCCGGTTAATGCGTGCATGGTGCTGTTATAAGTGCTTGTAACAAGTGCCTTGTTCATAGACGGGTTACCTCGTTTGTGACCTTTTATATGCGTTCATTTTAGCACTCTCACTTAAAGAGTGCTAATGATTAGAGGTAATTTTAGTGTAAAAGTTCCGGAATGCAAAAAAACAAATAACATATTGATTATATGGGGGTTTAATTCAGGTTAGGATCGGCCTGATTGAGAAATTGAAAGATTCCGGAGTCCATATCGGGGAGTACCAGGTGCTCAACAGCAGAGGCCGAATGGATGCAGATACGGTTGCGCCCCCCCTCTTTGGCAGCATAAAGTGCCTTGTCAGCCAGTTGCAGCAGTTTATTTAGCTCTATGGAAGGATGGTCTATGGTTGAGGCAATGCCTATGCTCATCGTGATAGGTACATTAACCGGGTTCAGGCGTTCTATTTTTCGTCGTATCGCTTCTGCTTTGATTTTGGCGGTTTCAATACTGGTTTTTGGCAGGATAATAGCAAACTCCTCACCACCAAAGCGGACAATCATCGCGTCTTTCGAGAAGCTGTCGTTAAGCAATTCCCCAAGCCCCGATAGCACGTGATCTCCGGTGATATGCCCCATATTGTCATTAATGGACTTGAAGTGATCAATATCCATCAGAAATGCGCATGCGGGCTGGTTTTCTGGGTTGGACACAAACTTTTCACCATTATCGAGTAAATAGCGTTTACTTTTTACGCCTGTCAGGCTGTCTGTAGCTGCAATCAGGCGCATTTCTTCTGCCTGACGCCTGAGTGCATTGAACTGCTGCTTGATTAATAATAGCGAGTGAATGCGCGCCAGCAGTATTTCCTCAATGATCGGTTTTGTAATGAAATCATTTGCGCCCGCATGAAAGACTTCGGCTTGTTTGGCCGCATTATCGGACACGGTAACGATTAAAACCGGCATTTCCTGGTGTGACAGATGTAAGCGGGTTCTGATGGCATGTAATAAGTCGCCACCGGTCATTCTGCCTTTCAGATAAAAATCGGTAATAATAATGTCAAAATCCCCTTCTCCTGACGGATATTTTTTACGGGATTCTTCCAATAGCTCAAGCGCGTATTCCGCTGTTGTGGTGTGAGTAATTTTCAGGCCATGTTTTTCCATGATATGGCGCGTGACCATGGCAGCCGTTTTGCTATCTTCTACATATAGTACGCGTCCTACCAGTCCGGAGGTGCGGCGGGTGATCGTTTTGATGAATTCAACAAATGAATGGTAGCCAAGCGACTTGTCAAAGTAGTCGGTCACACCCGCTTCAAAACCTTCCCGCAGCAGTCGGTTGTCAGCGTCACCGGAGACGACAACAATCGGAGTGTAGTGATGTGTTTCAGATTGACGTGCAGTACGTGCCAGAGCCAGACCGTCCATATCAGGCAGCATCAGTGAGGTAGTGATCAGGTCAAAGCGTTCGAGTGAAAGATGGGCTAGCGCTTCTTCACCGGTGCCGCAGGTAATGATGCGGGTATTATGCATTTCAGATTTAATAATACGTGAAATGATTGTGCGCGAGACTTCGGAGCCGTCAACTATGATGATACTGATACTTTTTTTAATGATTGAATGTGACATAGCTTGATTTTTACAAGAAGCGCAATTTCCCCAATGATTGAAAATAGTGATTTTTTTAATTTGTTTTATTATTAGCGATCAATATATCAAATGGTTTAGGGTTAAGTACATGTTTTTCATGTAACTTTAGGCAGCAGCATATAATGCCTGGCTAATATAAATGTATAAGGCGCTGATAAATATGATCATTATTGTTAGCGTGATCATGTGTCACATAAATACGGTGGGCGAAAAGTATTTCATGCAGCACTGATGTATCCAGTGATAAAGAGGATCTGATAGTGGATTCCAGTAGAATCAGTTGGGTTCTATTTCATGTAAATGCCGCCCCACAGCCAGCCAGGAACCGATCAAACCCAGGGACAGACTGAAGCCGGTTAAAATCAGGGCTTCGTTTAACAATAAACCGTGTAATTTAAAGCCGCTTTCATAAAGCCCGGCCAGACGCTGGATCGGGTCACTTAATAAACCCAGTGAGATCTGGATCATGATGAATGCGAGAATACCGCCCAGCAAGCCGTACCAGAAACCGGTGTATAAAAAAGGTCGTCGGATAAAGGCATTGGTAGCACCGATCAGCTTGATAATAATAATTTCATCCCGGCGTGCCTGAATATCAAGACGTATGGTGTTCCCTACCGTCAGCAGCACAGCAAGCGCCAGCAATGCAGCAATGACATAGATGCCACGTTGACCGATCTCCATCATGGTATAGAGGCGCTCCACCCATTTCAGATCCAGCTGAACAATGTCTGACTCAGGCAAAGCCTGCAGCTGTTTTACCAGGTGCCTGACCTTGTCGGGCGCACTGTGCGTACTGGTCGGGCGAATGATCAACACGGAAGGTAATGGATTGTTTTCGAGTACCTCGAGCGCTTCACCAAAACCGGAAAGGCTTTTGAACTCGCTCATGGCTTCAGCACGGGTAAGGACCAGTACTGATGCAATATCAGGGCGCTGACGAAGTGTGTGACCTAAATCGGCTGATTGCTGGTCAGTGGTACTGAGTTTGGTGAACAGGGAGATCTGGGTGGCATTATTCCAGCCACCACTGACGTCTTGCAGGTTTTGAAGCAAGACATACAGCCCGACCGGGAAAGCTAACGCTATTCCTATGACGGCAATGGTCATCAGGCTGGAAAAAGGTGTGCGATAGAGTTTTCCAAGGCTGGAAAAGAATACGTGCGCATGATTGATCAGGTAGGCGGTGATGCGTGATGCCGGTTGACTGGAATCGATGGCGCCACGATTATTCATGATGGCCTGTCCTGTGACACCATGCGCCCCTGATTCAGGATGAGGATGCGGTGATCCATTTGTTTGATTAATTCAAGATCATGAGTAGCGATCATCACACTGACACCCACCTGATTGAAGTTTTCAAACAGCTGCATGATTTCCCTGGAGAGTTCCGGGTCAAGATTACCCGTCGGCTCATCTGCGAGCAAGAGCGGCGGTTTGTTAACAACAGCACGTGCGATGCCGACACGTTGCTGCTCGCCGCCTGACAAGGTCACCGGCGCCTGTTTTTCTTTTCCCAGTAACCCGACTTTATCGAGTGCTGCGCGAACCCGGCGACCGATTTCCTGATGCCGGTAACCGGCAATAATCAATGGTAATGCAACGTTATCAAAGACAGTGCGGTCATTGAGCAAGCGGTGATCCTGAAAAATAATACCTATGTTTCGACGTAAGTAAGGAACTCGCCATTTACTGACACGGTTGAGATTGATGTTATTTAACAGCGCCTGTCCACGTGTGGGTTTTTCAATCAGTGAAATAATTTTGAGCAGCGTGCTTTTGCCAGCACCCGAATGCCCGGTCAGAAAAGCCATTTCACCATCATCCAGATCAAAGCAGACATCAGACAGTGCTTCATGCCCGCCCGGATAACGTTTAAACAGATTCTGGAAACGGATCATATCACTTTCGCCAGGTGTATTTACTTTCAGTCATTTGAATATTGTATCCGTTCAGGTTATCAGTCAAATAATGCGCGACTGAACTCCTCTGCATTAAATTCCCGCAGGTCATCAATGCCTTCGCCAACACCGATAAAGCGTATCGGTATATTGAGCTTATTGGCAATCGCGAAAATAATTCCGCCTTTGGCTGTTCCATCCAGCTTGGTAATGCTGATGCCGGTCAGGTTAACGGCCTGATTAAATTGTTCTGCCTGTGAGAGTGCATTTTGTCCTGTGCCTGCATCTACAACCAGCATGACCTCATGAGGTGCGGCATTGTCGAGTTTGCCAATAACCCGTTTCACTTTTTTGAGCTCTTCCATCAGGTTATCCTGCGTGTGCAGGCGGCCGGCCGTATCCGCAATCAGTACGTCTATTTTACGCGCACGTGCTGATTCGACAGCATCATAAATGACTGAAGCGGAGTCTGCCCCGGTATGCTGGGCAACAACAGGAATCTTGTTGCGATCACCCCATGTTTGTAGTTGTTCAACTGCAGCTGCACGAAATGTATCGCCTGCCGCCAGCATCACGGAATGCCCTTGTTGCTGAAAGCGTTTCGCAAGTTTACCTATCGTCGTTGTTTTACCTGCGCCATTAATGCCAACGACCAGGATCACAAAGGGCTGGTGTTCGGAGGCTATGTTGAGTGGTACGCTGCAAGGCTCAAGAATCTGGTTCATCTGTTGTTGTAGCGCCGCCAGTAACGCGTTGCCATCAGCCAGTGATTTACGAGACACCTGTTGGGTCAGATCCTGAATGATGCGTTGAGTTACCTCAACACCGACATCCGCAATCAGCAGTTGTGTTTCCAGTTCCTCGAGTAAGTCTTCATCAATTTTCGAGTGACCATGAATCAGGCTTGATATGCCACCCGTCAGGTTGGTGCGTGTTCGGGACAGGCCTTGTTTCAGTCGTGCAAACAGCCCTGATTTTTTGCTGGGAGGCCCGGGTTGCTGATCGGGCTGAGTTTTGGCGCCAGTTTTGTCTTTTTTGAAACCAAACATATTGTTATGTGTCTTATCGGTAAATTGATTTAAAAGCTGGTATATTCTAGCACTTATTGTGAACGAGGAAGCATAATTTATGCGTATACAGAAACCACTATTATGGTTGTGCGGCACTTTGTTACTGGTCTCGGGAGTTTCCCAGGCACGCGTCGTTGAATTTAATCTCGCGAATGGCCTTAAGCTGATTGTCTCTGAAGATCATCGTGCGCCCGTGGTCGTCTCGCAAGTCTGGTACCGAATTGGCTCCAGTTATGAGCATAATGGCATAACAGGTATTTCACATGTACTTGAACACATGATGTTCAAAGGGACCCGCATGTTAGCGCCAGGTGAGTTTTCACGCATTATTTCGGCTAATGGCGGCCGTGAAAATGCATTTACATCCAGTGACTATACGGCGTATTTTCAACGGCTTGAGAAATCGCGATTGAAAGTCAGCTTCAGGCTGGAAGCTGATCGTATGCGAAATTTACGTTTGCAGGACAAGGAATTTCAGAAAGAAGTCAGGGTGGTTATGGAAGAACGCCGTCTTCGTACCGAAGATAAGCCCGAATCTATGACCTATGAACAGTTTAATGCCATCGCGTATTCATCAAACCCATACCGCACACCGGTTATTGGCTGGATGAATGATTTGCAAAACCTGGAGCTGGTCGATCTTAAAAACTGGTATCAGCGCTGGTATGCGCCGAATAATGCCATTGTGGTGGTAGCGGGTGATGTCAATGCAGAAGCGGTCTATCAGCTGGCAAAAAAATACTTTGGTCCACTTAAGCCTTCAAAAAATCTACGCAGGCCTAAACCCCAGATTGAACCAGAGCAGAAAGGGCTGCGCAGGCTGCAAGTGAAAATGCCGGCACAGCTACCCTATTTACTCATGGGTTACCCGGTGCCTTCATTGAAAACTGCAAAGCACGAATGGGAGCCCTATGCGCTTGAAGTGCTGGCAGGCATTCTGGATGGTGGTGACAGCGCGCGGTTGAGTACGCGTCTGATTCGGGGTAAAGGACTGGCGAGTAGTGCGGGAGCAGGTTATAGCCTGAATACACGCATGTCTACGTTATTTTTGCTCGAGGCTGTACCTGCGCAGGGTTATAGCATTAAACAGGCAGAGGCCGCTTTAATCGGTGAAATTAATGATTTGAAAAAGACCCGAATCAGCCCCGACGAGCTGAACCGGGTCAAGGCACAGGTTGTTGCGAGTAATGTTTTTGAACGGGACTCGATTTTTTATCAGGCCATGCAGATTGGTCGATATGAAACCGTTGGCCTGGGCTGGCGTCGTATCGATGAATATGTACCACGTATACAGGCTGTAACGGCTGAGCAGGTGCAGCAGGTCGCGCGTAAATATCTCAGGCAGGATAAATTAACAATCGCTGAACTGGTACCATTACCGATGAATACAAAAAAAACCAGATCTGGAAAAGGAGCGCAGCATGGACATCATTAACAGATTTTTTGTCAGTAGCCTGTGTTTACTGAGTTTTAATCTTCAGGCTGCACCGAAGATCCAGCATTGGGTGAGTGAACATGGTGCGCAGGTTTATTATGCGCATGCACCCGGGCTGCCGATCGTTGATATTGAGATTGTATTTAATGCCGGCAGTGCGCGTGATGGAAAACAGTCAGGGCTGGCTTCATTAACCAATCATATGCTTGGTATGGGTGCGGGTGGCCAGGATGCCACCCGGATCGCAAAACGTTTTGAAGGTGTAGGAGCGGTGTTCAGTAATTCGGCAGGTCGTGACATGGCGGTGCTCAAGTTACGTAGTCTGAGTCAGGAAAAATGGCTGGCCCCGGCACTGGATACATTAGCGTTGATTCTGCATCAACCGGACTTTAAAAAAGCGGATGTAGAGCGTGAACGCAAACGTTATCTGTTAAGCCTGAAACGGGAAAAGCAAAACCCTGGCAGCATTGCCAGCAGAGCTTTTTACAAGGCTGTCTATGGCGATCATCCTTATGCCAATATGTCCAAAGGCACAACGAAAACCGTCAGTGCGCTAACGAGAAATGATCTGAAAAGGTTTTTTAATCAATACTATGTCGCAAAAAATGCAACGATTGCCATTGTGGGCAATCTGGACAAGGCATCTGCTAAAAAACTGATTGATCAGCTCATGCGACATGTGCCTTCAGGACAGGCTGCGCCACCATTACCCGAAGTCGCGGCATTAACCCGGTCGAAAGTCATTCGCATAAATCATCCGTCAACCCAGACGCATATTTTAATGGGGCAACCTGGTGATTATCGTGGCGACCCTGATTATTTCGTGTTGTATCTGGGTAATCATGCGCTGGGTGGCGGTGGCCTGGTTTCCCGTCTGAGTGATGAGATACGTGAAAAACGCGGGTTATCCTATAGCGTTTACAGTTATTTTTCGCCTTCAGCAAGAAAAGGTGTGTTTCAGATAGGCATGCAAACACGCAACAGTCAGGTTGACAAGGGACTGAAAGTATTGCGGAAAACGGTGAAGGACTACGTTGACAAAGGTATGTCACGCAAAGAGTACGAAGCTTCGCTGAAAAATATTACCGGAGGCTTTCCACTTCGTATTGACAGTAATAAAAAAATTCTGGGTTATCTGGCGATGATTGGTTTTTACAAGCTACCCTTAACCTATCTGGATGACTTTAATAAAAAAATCGAGTCCATCAGTCTTGATCAGATACATGAAACCATGCGTCGTCGCATTAATACGGAGCACTTTGTGACAGTTATTGTCGGTGGTTGATGGCAGATAGTCAGATTGAATAAACTGATCAGAGATGCTCTGGATGAAAAAGAAGTCACGACTTGTTGGTAACCAGTTGCGTATTATCGCCGGAGAGTGGCGTGGCCGTAAGTTAATTTTTCCGGATGTTGATGGTCTGCGACCTACACCGGACCGCGTCAGAGAGACGGTCTTTAACTGGTTGCAGTCAGTGATACCGGGTGCTGAGTGTCTGGATCTGTTTGCAGGTAGTGGCGCCATGGGTTTTGAGGCGCTGTCACGTGGCGCGGCTTACGTAACCATGATTGAGCGTGATGCCAGTGCTGTTCACGCGTTACGTATGAATCTTGAGGTTTTGAAGGCTGATAACCGTGCGCGGCTGATTCAGGGCGATGCGCTGGTGCGGCTGGCTGATTTACCTGCTAACTCGGTTGACATATTATTTCTCGATCCTCCCTATGGTAAAGGTTTGATAACGAAGGTCTGGCATCAATTGGAACAGAATAACGTTCTGAAAGAAGGGGCGCTGATATATCTCGAGCAGGAAATGCCGCTACAGACTGCCGATCTGCCCGAAAACCGGGTAATATTGAAACAAAAGCAGGCGGGGCAGGTAAATTATTATCTGCTCCAGTCAACATCGTGACTGAGGAGTTGTATGAGTAAACCGATTATAGCGGTCTATCCGGGTACCTTTGACCCGATAACCAATGGGCATACTGACCTTGTGCATCGAGCTTGCAAGCTGTTTGATCAGGTTATTGTCGCCGTTGCGGCCAGTAGCAGTAAAGAAACAACCTTTCCGGTCGAAGAACGAATACAGATGGCCAGCCAGGTGTTGGCAGGTGATGACAGGATAATAGTTTGCAGTTTTGATACCTTACTGGTTGATTTCGCACAAAAGCATCAGGCAGCCGTTATATTGCGGGGCTTGCGGGCGGTGTCGGACTTTGAGTATGAGTTTCAGCTGGCCGGAATGAATCGCCATCTGGCGCCGGGTGTTGAAACCCTGTTTTTGACGCCAGCCGAACAATACAGTTATATCTCATCCAGTCTGGTCAAAGAGGTTGCGGGTCTCGGGGGGGATGTGAGCGGATTTGTCCATGAGAAAGTCATGGCTGCATTAAATAGAAGAATGCGCTAATATAGCGATCTTTAGAAGACACCCATCGGGGTTCAGGAGACTAGAATGGCATTAACAATTACTGATGAATGTATCAATTGTGACGTGTGTGAGCCCGAGTGCCCGAATGCCGCTATTTTTCAGGGAGATGAAATCTATGAGATTAATCCTGACCTGTGTACCGAATGTGTGGGCCATTATGACGAGCCTCAGTGTGTTGATGTTTGTCCGGTAGACTGTATTCCAAAAGACCCTGATCGTGTTGAGACCAAGGAAGAATTAATGGTCAAATATAAAAAATTACAGGGTGAAGAAGTCGCCTGATTTTTCAGGGTTACCGGAGTGTGCCCTCTATGCTGCTGTTTTGTTTTTAGTCAGATTTAGTCTTAACGTATTTTTGTCTGATGAACATTTTTGATCTTGCATCCAACACCTCCCGGTGTTAATAATAACCACACTTTCTCGCATAACCCTCTAAAAAGACTATGATTACACAATGAATACTCAAACAGATCATATTGACAGTATTTCTGCGCAGCAAGCCTGGGACATGCTGCAACATAATGCCAAAGCGATATTGGTCGATATTCGCTCTTCGATGGAATATCTGTTTGTCGGTCACCCGGTGGGCGCCGTTCATGTGGCCTGGATCGATGAGCCTGAATGGATTGTGAATCCGGATTTTGTGACAGAAATACGTAAACTGATGCTGGGCGGTGTTGTTTGTGAGCCGGGTGAAGCATGTGCGCCGATTATCCTTATTTGCCGCAGTGGCAAGCGTTCACGCGAAGCTGCTCTGGCATTGATCAATGCCGGGCTGGAAAATGTATATCACATTGATGAAGGTTTTGAGGGTGAATTAAATGAACATCATCAGCGCAGCACCCAGGGTGGCTGGCGCTATCGCGGTTTACCCTGGGAGCAGTGTTGATCAGCTGGAGTGTTTATGGGGATTTAATTCCGGATCATTGATACCGCGGTGAACCCAGAACCAGACAATCGTAAATGCGGCAATTAATAAGCCGGTCATCCAGATGCCTTTTTCACCGGTAATCATGGAAACCAGCCAAAGTACCAGTGCAATGCCAGCACCGAGAATGGATGTAATCATTAAAGAACGAACCCAGGACATTAACTTCCCCTTATTTATTTATGAATCTCTGATTATTCTAGAGGCTCTGGTAATCTGTTTAATTGATATAAATCAACATATCACAAGAATAAGGACTTTATCAGGCAGCTGAGCTTTTTTGCAGCAAGCTACTTCAGGTAATGAATTGCTTTTTTGATACCCAGCTTACGGCTTCGTGCCTGCTGGCTGACAATACCGCGAATATTGTATTCTTCAGTAATTAATTCATCTTCATAGTCATCATTAAGTGCGACCAGGTAATGCTTTTCATCACGGACGACAAATTGCCTGAAGGTGGTTTCGCCTTTATAGTCGATGACGACATAAGCCTTATGATGCAGAGGAACGCTGGGGTCAACAATAATAATGGCACCCTCTTTAAATTCGGGTTCCATACTGTCTCCAAGGACTTGCAAGGCAAAGGGTGAATTGGAAGCGCAGGCGCTTATATCTGGTGCCGAGTCTAAAGGATTTGCGCTCATGGTATACCTCGAATCAATAATATTTCAGCGCATATCATAGCATTTTGCTGCGAGAATGTTAAAAATTACTGATCCAGGTTATTTTTGACACTGTCTGCAATAAAATGTGGATCGTTGTCCCCGGGTTATTTTCAGCAGTGTCTTTCCGCATTTTTTACAGGGTTCGCCTTCCCGGCCATATACTTTTAACTGTTGGGCAAAATAACCCGGTTGGCCATCGCTTCGGGTAAAGTCTTTCAGGGTCGTGCCCCCCTGTTTTATGGCTTTAGACAAGACAGTTTTGATGGCATGAGTCAGCTTGTCCCAACGTTTCAGGGAGAGTTTTCCTGCCGCTGTATCAGGGTGGATGCCAGCGATAAATAATGATTCACAGGCATAAATATTTCCTACACCGACGATAATTTTACTGTCCATAATAAATGATTTGATCGCGCGTTTACGGTTGCGTGATTGTTCAAATAGCCAGCTGGCAGTAAGGTCATCTTCAAGGGGTTCTTTGCCCAGATCACACAGCCGGGGGTGTTTGAGCGGGTCTTTTTTTGTCCAGAAAACAGCGCCGAAACGGCGGGGGTCTCTTAAGCGTAATGACTGGCCGCCAGAAAGTACTAAATCGACGTGATCATGTTTTTCGGCGGGAGTCTGGCTATCAACCATGCGCAGGCTGCCTGACATGCCCAGGTGAAGAATAATACAGCCCTGACTGGTATCAATCAGTAAATACTTTGCCCGACGTCTTACGGCAAGGACCATCGATGACAGCGCTTCTTTTTGCAGGCGAGGGCTGATCGGCCAGCGTAATTGCCGGTTACGCACAATAATGTCGATAATTTTATGGTTACACAGGTGAGGTTCTACGCCACGACGGCTGGTCTCAACTTCGGGTAATTCCGGCATTGTTGTTAAACCCCTGTTACTGGTTTGTAAATCCAGCAGTACTGTAGCGGGAATTTAATTAAATTTACAGGTTTTCATGCCGTTAAGTTGTTTATTCTGCAGGCGGCCACATATTAAAGTAATGGATGGAAATTTCCCATACTGTGATTTATTCGGTTTTGACCCAACGGGCATCAGATCACGTCTTGATTTGATGGGGTTAACCGAAAAAGACAAGGAGGTGGCTTTCATGTTTCATGAAAGCGTGATGGGGCCTTTCCAGCAGCAGATTGTCAATGCTTTTTACAAGGCACTGGAACAAAAACCCCAGTTTCATCGCATTTTGCAGCAAGGTAATTATGATCTGGCTGCGCTCAAGCGTACCCAGACGCATTACATGGATACATTGGGGGTTGATTTTAATTCGCTGGATTATTTTGAAAACCGGCTCAAGATCGGCTGGATTCATGAGCAGGTAGGCGTGCCACTGAGTCTGTATCAGAGCGCCTATACCATTTTACAGGAAATTTTGATTAATCAGGTTTCGCAAGTGGAACCGGATAAATTACTGTGTATGCAACTGGTTGCATTTATACTGAAAATATCAAATCTGGACATGTCTTTAGCGATTACAGCCTATCATCATACTCGTGTGGGTGACCTGGAAGATTCCATTCAGAGCATGCGTCAGGAACGTGTACAGTTGATGCATCAGGCCAATACTGACCCGTTAACATCGTTACCCACGCGTGAAACGGTGAAAAAGCAGCTAAACAAGGATTTGTTTGAATTATATGATCATCATGGCTCGGTTTACCTGATTATGGCTGATCTGGATTATTTTAAACATGTTAATGATCGTTATGGTCATCTGGTGGGTGATGAAGTACTCAAGGGGGCAGCAGCACGCATGCGGCAATCCTTGCGTGATTCGGATGTGGTCGGACGCTATGGTGGCGAAGAATTTATTATTCTGTTGAAAAACAAGTCACTGGATCAGGCCAGGCAGATTGCAGAGCGTATACGTTCTCATGTAGGCTCAAGCCCGATTAAGGCGCATGATCTTGAGGTTAAAATAACCCTGAGTCAGGGGATGGCAGCGGGCCATCCGGAAGATAGCGCTGAGGCACTGATAGAGCGGGCAGACCAGGCATTATATGAAGCAAAAAGAAACGGACGTGACTGCGTTATTGTTGCAGAAGACCCTGATAGGGATTGATACTGGCGGGACATTTACAGATTTTGTTTTCTATCATCAGGGTCGACTGATCGTTCACAAGGTTTTATCTACACCCGAGGCTCCCGAAGAAGCAATTTTGCAGGGTATCAGTGAATTGGGTGTGTCCCTGCAAGGTTTGCATGTCATTCATGGTTCAACGGTTGCGACGAATGCGGTGCTGGAAGCACGTGGAGTCAGTACGGTCTTTATTACCAATCGTGGTTTTGCTGATATGTTGAGTATTGGGCGGCAAGCGCGCACACAGCTATATAACTTGCAGCCAGCACTTGTCACTGTACCTGTTGCAGCTGACTATTGTCTTGAAACCGGTGGTCGATTGTCGTCCAGTGGTAAAATAATTGAAGCCCTGACAGAAGAAGATCTGGCGCGTCTTAAACAACAGATAGCAGACCTTAATCCCCGCGCAGTCGCGATTAACCTGTTGTTTTCCTGGTTATCACCCGCACTTGAGCAGCGTATCGCAGCGGCGTTACCGCAAGATTTGTTTATCAGCTGCTCTTCAGAGGTGTTGCCGGAATATCGAGAGTATGAACGTGGAATCGCGACCTGGCTAAACGCCTGGACAGGCCCGTTGGTGCAAGGTTATTTGCAACGACTTGAGGACCGGCTTGCACCTGCCAGTGTGTCTGTGATTCAGAGTTCAGGGTCAGCAGTGAGTGCGTCATATGCCGGGCAGCATGCCGTGAATATGTTGTTATCAGGCCCGGCAGGTGGACTGACTGCGGCACAATACATCGGGCAAAAAGCAGGTTTTCAACAGATAATGACGTTTGATATGGGGGGGACGTCAACCGACGTGGCTCTGATTGATGAGCGTATTCGTGTCACGACGGAAGGGCATATTGCGGGTTATCCGGTTGCCGTTCCCATGGTTGATATGCATACCATCGGAGCGGGAGGGGGCTCACTGGCATATGTTGATGCAGGTGGATTATTACATGTTGGCCCGGAATCAGCGGGCGCCAGTCCGGGCCCCGCCTGTTATGACATGGGTGGTAATCAGGCAACAGTGACGGATGCTCACCTGGTATTAGGGAAATTGTTGCCGGATATGTTTCTTGGCGGTGCAATGAAACTGGATGCTGAGGCTGCCGTGCAATCTGTTTTGAAGGTCGCTGCACAATTAAGCAGTACATGTGAGG
>Ga0316206_1001377_pt1 | contig 21998 bp, 23 predicted proteins | sample 6monthpyrite_MG_FD_204942 | JGI IMG/M metagenome (GOLD analysis project Ga0316206, IMG submission 204942) | Microbial mat bacterial communities from mineral coupon in-situ incubated in ocean water Damariscotta River, Maine, United States -... | ecosystem: Environmental > Aquatic > Marine >... | reverse complement strand
ATAGAAACTCGAAAGCTTAGTAATAACAAGCTTTTATTTAATAAAAATATTCTCAACGAGTTTTTTACTTTTTAAAAATAAGCCAACACAACTACGGTGAATATTAGACAATACTTATTGTTTGTAGCACTAGAAGCTAAATTCGATATCAATACTCGAGAGGCTTTTGCTGAATAATTTGCAGCTAACACGATTTGGGTAAACGGTTTAAAAATAAGCTCGCACAACTGCTCAATCGAGATATTATGAATGGATTGCGAACAGCTTCTTGTTTTTAAATCATAGGCAAGGAATGCTTGCTGTCCATCATGCGCACGTATTCAAAAAGCTTCCGGCGGTTCTTTTTGCTGTTGGCATTTTCCTTGCTTGCTGCTCGAGCCAATTGTCTCAGTGTTTGGATGTCGCTGTGATCGTGGCTGTCGTACAATTGTGCAATAGTTCCAGAGTCTTCGAGGATTTTTTCTGTCCAAAGAGTAATAAAAGGTTGGCGAATGAGTCCTGCTTCGTGCTGTTTTTCTTGAGCTTGCATGGCATCGATGACTGCTTGATGGTCTGTTTTTAAGAGTAGCTTACCGATGAATTGAAAGTGGCGTTTTCGGGCAATATGACTTTTTATTTTTTTTGAGGCTTCTACAGCATCAACGATAGATTCGGTAATTGGCAGTTCAATCATTATAGAATGCTTCATTTCTGCTAATTTATGTGCCAAATCTACCATAGAATGTGCATAATGTTTTTTTTGTGTGCGCGACTCAAACTCGAGTTCGTTGTCATTTGAACTATTTACCATGAAACTATATGAATACCATTAAAAATACACAGGCGATTGTTGCAGAAATTTTAGAAACAGTAAAGAAAAAGGGTGCAACTGAAGCTGAAGTTGTCTATTCCAAGGGCTCTGGCCTATCCATCAGTGTCCGCAATGGAGATGTGGATACTATCGAAAACTCCAATGATTCTTCCTTGGTTTTAACTGTTTACAAAGGCCAGGCCAAAGGTTCGGCTTCTAGTGCTGTTTTAGATAAAGACAGCATTGATTTAACCATCACAAAAGCTTTGGAAATTGCTAAACTTACTGAAGAAGACGAGTTTGCCGGTCTCGCAGAAAAAGAATTGCTTGCAAATTCGGCTGACTTTAAGGATTTATCCACTTATCATCCACGAGATGTCTCGCCAGAACAGATGATTGAGATGGCCAAGCAAGCCGAAGCAGCGACACTCGAAAGTGCAGGCGTAATTGTTGATGAGGCAGGTGTCTCAATGGGCGAAGGCCTGTCTGTTTATGGCAATTCCAATGGTTTTTTAGGAACCAAACAAGGGACAAACTCTTCTATGAGCGTGGTCGCTATCGCAGAAAAAGATGGCCAAATGGAGCGCGATTATTGGTGGGATGCTGTGCGTGATTTTCATCATATGATGCCTGCTGATGAGCTGGGTAGAAAAGCCGCGCAAAGAACACTTTCGCGCATCGGCGCAAGCAAAGTAAAATCTTGCAAAGTTCCAGTGCTTTTTGATGCGACCATTGCTCAAGGCTTAGTCGGGCATGTTTTGTCTGCTATTTCTGGTAGCAGTTTGTACCAAGAAGCCAGCTTTTTAAAAGACGATCTGGATCAACAGATATTTCCTCAATGGTTTGAGATCAATGAAGACCCCTTTGTCAAAGGGGGATTTTCTTCACGAAATTATGACAGCAACGGAGTCGCTACTCGTCAACGTTATATTATTGAACATGGAGTTCTCAAAGGTTTTTTACTCTCAGTTTACTCGGCCAGACGTTTGGGTTTGACGACCACAGGCAATGCAGGTGGTGCTCATAATATATTTGTGAAATCGGGCCAGAAATCATTTGATGATGCCTTAAAAGAATTGGGCACAGGTTTGTACGTGACCAGTGTCATGGGGCAAGGAGTTAACACAGTAAATGGTGATTATTCACGCGGAGCCTCTGGATTTTGGGTCGAAAACGGTGAAATCCAATTTCCTGTCAGTGAATTAACCATAGCCAGTAATCTCAAGGACATGTATAAAAATCTGGTTTTAGTGGCCAACGATATTGATAAACGCTCTAAAGTCCAGACAGGTTCATGGTTGATTGAGGAGATGACCATCGCTGGAGAATAGACGGTGATTTAGGAGCTTATTCTGGGATAAGCTCCATTTCCCAAATCCCAATATAGAAATCACAATGACTTGCACTCTAAATTGCTATTCTATATCGGTATTTGGTTTTTATCTGGCCTTAGGCTTTTTTGACGTTCTCTGCTTGCGGGCCTTTGGAGTCTATGACCACAGACATGGTCACCGCTTGGCCTTCTTTTAATATGCTAGGTTTGAAGGCAATGGAACTTTGGTGTACAAAAATATCATCGCCGTTTGATTGAGTAATAAAGCCAAATCCTTTGGTTTTGTTAAACCATTTTACTTTGCCTGACACGGTCTTAGCGTTGTTTGTTTTTACTTTGGTTTTTTCTTTGGTTTTTATATTTGAAGAATTGCTGATGGCTTTTAAGCTTGATTGGTGTGAGATAAAGGACAGCAATAGTGATAAAAATAAAGCTGCAGCTGCAACGATGATAATGTGTATTGCATCAATTTCAAGAAATTCAATTAATGCAGATGCACTCATTAATCCTATAGATATTAATATGATATTTAAATATGTTTTCATTGTAGGTGGTACTCTCCCAAGTATAATTTAAGTTTAGAAAAAACGGTAGTTTATTCTATTTGAATTCTTGTTGATTTCTACCGCGCTTGGGATTCTAACATACTCTACAATTTTCTGTCTCACTCGTTAATAAATTGTTAAATTAGACACAACTATTTAGCGGTGCTGTGTTTGCCGAATAGTTAAAATGGATTGGACTTAAAGCTAATAAAGAGCAGGAAGACTCGTATCGTTTGAGTTTTTTCCTTTACTTTCAGGCTTGTTGTCTGCAAGCTTTAATCCTTTGCCTTTGATCTGTTTAAGCCATTGACTGCGGTTGAAAGAGTGCTTGTTATCTGCTTCATTGCAATAGAGTTGTTGTTGCAATTCTTCTAACAAGTTTTGCATTTGAGGATTTACCAAATTTTTAATTTGGCTCAAATTTGTCACCTTGTGATTTGGGTATTGATCATTCCACCAACTCAATAATACTGTTTGCAATTCTTTTAGATTGGATTGTTCTGCGGCCATAAGAATCTGTTTTTTGCTTATGTTGATGGTTTTGGTTTTCTTTTTTTGCGTTTTGCTTGCTGGTTTTTTTAGAAATAAAAATAGTGTAATCAGCCATAACACCAACAACAAGGCACTTAAAATTTGCCAGAGAGTAGGATCTTTCTCAATGATTGTTACACTGGTGTTGTCGATATTATTTGGTGTCTCAGGTTTTTGCACCGTATCGCCTTGTTTTTTCGAGACAAATGGATTGTCAATTTTAGGTTTTTCCATAGCAAACTCTCCAGCATCTACTTGCAAAGTCATCGGCGGAAGTTTTGCGTATTCTATTGTGTTGGTTTTGACATTGTACCATTCCAGTTGATACTCGGGAATGCGAATAGCCCCATCGTGTGTTGGGATCAAAGCCAGTTTTACCTGTTTGTAGCTTTTGAGTGTTTCTGTGGTTTCTTCGGTTTGTGTTTGTGGTTGCTCTGGATAGATGCGTATATCAGGTATATCACCCAGTTCAATATCTGGTATTTGAGTCTCACCTAGCCCTTCAACATACAAGGTTATGGTGCGTGTTATGGGTTCACCCACCTTATAAGGAGGTTTGGACCATTGTTGTGAAATTTGGACTTTAGAGGCAGGTAGCCACGCTTTGCCAATCGAAGTTTGTGGAATCGGTTTGATTTCAAAAGACAGGGGTTTTGACACGGCTCTAACAGGTTTTCCAGTAGAAAACATGCTGAAGTTTCTTCTAGAGGTATTGTCACGGCCATTGAAAATAACAGGGTTAAGCTCAAGAACTCCACTTTTTTCAGCGAAAAGAGCGTAATGACGTTCAATGACTTCATAGAGCTTACCATCTCGTTGGGTTCGATACGACGAACCTTTGCCTAATTGGCTAATAATAGCATTTGAGGCCACAGGTTCGGATAAGACGCCTTCACTGAGTGAGATGGAATAGAATAGTTTTATGGTGACCAGTATTTGCTCTTTAACAAAAGCAGAATCTTTGTCACTAACGACTTCAATGAAAATATCTCCATTGGCTTTGGCATTGGGGTCTGATTTGGTGATTTTTATTTGGATGGGTTTGGTGTATTCTGTGCCCAATTTAATCGGAGGGATGGTGTTTTCTCCCACGCCCAAAGGCATCAAGGATATTTGCCAACTTTTATTGACTGAATAACTACCATTAATAATCTGAGTTGATGAGGATTGGCTGGTTCCAAGTACACGAAAAACCTGCTCAAGTTCGCTTAAATCGGGTTGTTCATTGGTGTTTTTATCGACACTAACCGTGAGGGTAAATGTCTCGCCAATGACGATTTGATTACGATCAACGCTGGCAGTGACCTCGGCCTGACTCATGGAGCTTAAGACGAATAATGTTAGGCTTATTAGTGAATATTTAATAGTGTTCATACGGTTACCAATCTTCTGTTTCATCGGGTTTTGTGTTTTGTTGATTGTATTGATAATAAAATTTACGCCTTAGTAATCCACCTGGATCATCGGGAATACGTCTTAACCATTGTTCTATGGCCTCCTTGTTTTCGGCATCTTCTGCCATTTCTTCGGGAGTCATTTTTACTTCTTGTTGTTTTTTCTCTTGCTGTTCTTGGGCTTCTTTTTCAGCAGCCTTTTTGTCTTCTTCAGCTAATTTTTTTTCTTGTTCTTCTTGCTTCCTTTTTTCTTCGTCTGTCATTTCAGATTGTTCTTCTTTCTTTTTTTCCTGATCCGGGTTGCCATCTTCTTTTTGTTGGTCCTTGCTTTGTTCTCCGTCTTTGTTTTCACTGTCACTTTCTTGCTCTTTTTGATCTTGGCTATCTTCCTTGTTTTGTTGGTCTTTTTTGTCTTGGTCTTGTTGCTCTTCTTGGTTTTCTTTTTTATCTTGATCTTTATTTTCTTGGTCTTTTTGTTCTTGCTTTTCTTGTTCTTTTAGGGCTTTTTCGACCTGTTCTTTGTTGTAGAGAGTGTCTTCATCATCTGGGCGAATTTGTAGTGAGCTTTGGTATGCCTCTAGTGCTTCTTTTAGTTTGCCGCTTGCTGCTAGAGCATTGCCTTGGTTGTAAAAGCCATCGGCGCTGCCATCGTTAAAAAGCTCTTTGGCTTGTTGGTAGTCTTTGCTACGAAAGGCCGCGGTTGCTTTTAGTTGCGAAGCTGTGGCCGTCTCTAAGGCTTGGTTAAATTGTTGTTGGTCGATTAATTTTGCTGCTTTTTGATTGGAATTCAACCACAAATCATCCCACTCAAAGGCATAGCTTGATTGGGGTGATTGCAGACCAACAAGCAAAAACAAACTAAGCAAGACGCCTTTTCTGAACATCAAAAGCAACAGAGGCAATAGCAACAAAGTTAACCATGGGCCTTCATCGATGTATTTTTCTGTGTCAAAGGCATCGTCTTCATTGCTCATGTCATGCTTGTTTTGTTCGTCTTCTTGTTCAATTGAGCTGGGTATCAAGTGATTAATATCGCTCGAGTCACCGCTCATTTGGGAAAAACGTCCATTGCCAGCACGGGCCAATTTTTGCAGGGCTTTCACTTTAAGTTTTGGGATGACTATGTTGCCTGCCGTATCTTTTACAAAACCACGAGCGGTTGGAATAGGAGCTCCTTCTTTGCTGCCCACAGCTAAAACAGAGGTTTTGATGCGACTTTTTGCTAAATCTGCTGCCATTTCTGCAGCTTTGTTTGTGCTGACACCATCGCTAATTAATATAATTTCGCCACTTGGATATCCTGCTTGTTGCAATAAATCTCTAGATTTTTCTAGGGCAATATCGGCACGAGACCCTTGAACAGGCATAATATCAGGCGTGATAGCTTTGAGCATCAGGGCTATGGTTTCGGTATCATCGGTTAATGGAGTCACGACAAAGGCATCTCCTGCATAGACAATAAGAGCTGTTTGTCCATCTTGGCGTTGTTCTAAGATGTCATTGATTTTAAATTTGGCACGTTCCAAACGGTTGGGCTTAATATCATCAGCGAGCATGCTTCGCGAGACGTCCAGAGCCAGTATTAAGGCTGATTGATTTTTTATGACGGGTGTAGGCATTTTTCTAAAAGCAGGCCCTGCAATGGCAATGACAGCAACAATGGCAATAGGCCAGAGCAGCAATGACCAGCGGCTGCCTTGTCCTGCAGATTTTATTTTAATGGCATCAAGCAAGTGCGGATCACAAATTTTTGACCAACCATCGTCTTTGCTGTTGTTTTTAAGGATTTGCCATACAATAAAGAGCACAACAGGCAAACTCCAAAGCACAAGAGGGCGAATAAAATGCAAGTTAGTAAAAATTTCTTTGATGATATCCATGATTATTTTCTCAACCTCATGGCACTAAGTATTAGCAAGAGACAAAATATCAAGGGCCAAAAAAACAAGTTTTCTGTAGGCCGATAAAATTGATCTTCTTTGGCTAAGGGTTCTAACTCATCTAACATGGCATATATTTTATTTAAGTCTTCGGTGTTGCGAGCTCTAAAGTAGCGTCCACCTGTCATATTGGCGATTTTCTTTAGGGTGGCTTCATCCAAATCCAGAGAGGGATTGATGCGACGATTGCCAAAAAGCGTGCGACGATAAACTTCATCGGCTCCAATACCAATGGTATAAACCTTTAAGTTTTCTTGAACAGCCAGTTCAGCAGCTTTTAAGGGTTGAATTTCACCAGCTGTATTTTGACCGTCGGTCAACAAAATCAAGATTCGGTTGTTATCCGTAGTAGAGCGCACACGTTTGACGGCCAAGCCAATAGCGTCACCGATGGCGGTGGCCTTTCCTGCGATACCTATCATTGATTCCTGCAACAAGGTTTTGACTGTTTTTCTATCAAAACTTAAAGGGGTTTGCAAATAGGCTTGTTGACCAAAGAGAATCAAGCCAATTCTGTCGCCTTTGCGACGCTCAATAAAATCACCAGCAACAAATTTTATCATGGTGAGGCGATCGACTTCTTTGCCATTGATTTTCATGTCGGTTTCTTGCATGGAACCCGATACATCAACAGCCAGCATGAGGTCGCGGCCTTCAACAGGCAATGCAATCGCATCACCAATCCAAACAGGTTTGGCGGCTGCCGTTATTAACGAAATCCAGGCAATAATGCCCATGGTTTTAAGCCACCAGCGACTCTGTTGGCTAATACTGCTCAAGGATTGCCAAAAATGATTAAAAAACGGTACACGAACTGTGGTTATGCTGGCTTGCTTTACCGCAGGGAGCAACCAAATGACAAGAGGTAAAGGCAGTAAATAAAAAACAACAGGCCATTGAAATTCAAGCATTTTCATCACCTCGTTGAGATTTATTGTAGGTCTTTGCATTATGAATAGCTTTGGGGAAGTAGTTTTTTACCACGGCTAGCAAACGCGGTACATCAAAGTCTATAGACTTATCGTATTGAGCTTGAGTGAGTTCGGTTTTGAAGTCACTGAAGATTTCGGTTCCCACACGGCTGTTGAGATATTCTATCCATTGCTCTCCAGTTAGACTTGTGGCCTGATTATCGGCTAAGATATATTTGACAAAACGATTCAATAAGGCAGAGATGTCAGTGGCCAGTTTGTGTTTGTTTTGATGTTTTTTATAGTTGTTGCGAATTAGCCTAAGTTCACTTTGCAGCAAAGAATTGCTTTGTCTTAGTTTTTTTCTTTGTTTTAATTTTTTTATCAAAAAATACAAAACTACCAAAGCCAGTGCAATTAAGAGCCACCAACCAATGGCCAATGGCCAAACACTAGGTTCACCCGGCAAATGAATATCTCGCAACTGTAAACTGCTTGCCGTTTTATCCATGATTGTTTCTCCAGCTGCTCCACGCGGCTGCGGGAGATTTTAGAGCGTGTTTGATTTTGTCTTGCAATTTGTCATGAGTCATTACTGGAATAACAGGCACACCTGATTTTTGAATGTTTTCGAAAATAGCATCCAGATGTTGGTTCTGTTTTTTCTGCATATTTGCCACATCATGACTTTTGTGACTATTAAAAATCACTGATTTTTCGCCATTATTAATGCCATAAATGCCAGGTAATGGCGTATGCAATTCAAAGGTGTCGGCTATAAACAAGGCCAATACATCATTGTGTTTGTTGAGTTGAATCAAGTGTCGTTTAACTTCATCTCCCAAATGATAAAAGTCACTGATGATAATAATCAATGAACCTGGGCGGATAATGGTTCTTAGGCGTTTTAGGGCTTCTTGCAATAAGGTTTTCCCAGTATTTTCATTGGCATCAGCCTGAACAAGATGGGCAATCAAACGCATCATGCCTCGTTTTCCAGCAATGGGTTTTTCGTGGTGAATGCCATTTTTGCCATAGCTCATAACACCAACACGATCGCCATTTTTAACTGCCGCCCATGCCAATAATGAGGCTGCTTTTGCAGCAGTAACGGATTTAAACTCTTTGCGAGTTGCAAAAGCCATGGATTGATTGCAATCCATAATAATATGAATGGGGCGTTCTCTTTCTTCTTGAAAAAGTTTGGTGTGTGCAGTGCCTGTTCTGGCAGTTACTAGCCAATCCATATTGCGAATATCATCTCCTGCTTGATAGACGCGAGATTCCTGGTAATCCATACCACGCCCCCGAAACCGAGAGTCGTGCAAGCCAGAAATAGCTGAGCTGGCTTTTTTGCGACCAGACAAAGACAGGCTTTTAGCATGGGCTTGTTGTTGCACCAACGCACGAGTGGTGACCTGGATAGCTGGATTGGATTTTGTTGAATTCATCATTAAAAAATTATTAATTATGCCAGTGGCACCACTTTTAAAAGGCGATCAATAATATCATCTGCTGTTATTCCTTCTACTTCTGCTTCAAAACTAAGGATTAAGCGATGGCGAAGGACATCATGGATCACATTGTGTATGTCTTCGGGCAGTAAATGGTCGCGACCATTTAAGAAGGCCAAGGCACGCGAACAACGATCCAAAGCAATAGTCGCGCGTGGTGAACCACCGTAATTGATCATTTCTGCTAGTTTGCTGTCGTATTTTGCTGGATTTCGGGTAGCTAAAATTAACTCTATAATATAGTCCTTCAAGTTGTCGGCAACAAAAAGATTCAGAACGTGTTGTTGGGCTTCAAAGACATTTTCTTGAGTGAGATACGCGGCATCTTTTGCTGGTTTTACATAGCCATTTTTGTCTCGGTCTTGAGCCAATTTCAAGATGTCCTTTTCGGTTGTAGTATCGGGATAATCAATGGCAACATGCATCTGAAAACGATCGAGTTGCGCTTCAGGAAGCGGGTAGGTTCCTTCTTGCTCAATTGGATTTTGTGTGGCCATCACTAAAAAAAGTTGAGGCAAAGGATAAGTCGTACTACCAATGGTGATCTGTTGTTCGCCCATGGCTTCCAATAAGGCTGATTGAACTTTTGCCGGTGCTCGATTAACCTCATCGGCCAAAATCAAATTATGAAACAAGGGGCCTTTTTGAAATTCAAACTCACCCGTTTGTGCGCGGTATATTTCGGTTCCTGTTAAATCAGAAGGTAATAAATCAGGAGTGAATTGTATGCGTTTGAAATCCCCTTGTAAGCGATCGGCCAGAGCTTTAATGGCCGTGGTCTTTGCTAAACCAGGAGCGCCTTCAACCAACAGGTGACCGTGTGACAGTAATGCCATCAAAAGACGATCGACTAGTTTCTCTTGGCCAAAAATCTCTTGCGACAAGGAAGCTTTTACTTGTTGAAAAATTTTGGCAGTTTCTGATACTTGATTTTCTTCTAAATTTGTTTCCATATGCTATCTACTCTATAAAACTCGTGTGATTATTTTGACCCTGTTAGGACAGTTGGCTTATAATAAGGTTCAAACAATTTCTTTTCAAGTGAGAGACTTATCATGATTAAAAAAACAGCCTTTATTTTCGCCCTGATTTTCATCAATGCTTGTGCACTTCACAGTGAAGTAGCCGTAGCAGAAGAGGAAGATTTTGAAGTGCATAAATTAGTCATACAAATGAATAAAAACGACAAGGCTTTGCAAGCTGAAGTTTTATCAAATATTGTCAACATCTCAAAATTTTATGGAATTGACAATGTGGAAATAGAATTGGTAGCCTATGGCCCAGGTATTTATTTTTTAAGCAAAGAGAGTTCTTTTAGAAAGCGCATAGAGAGCTTAATGTTTCAAGAGGTGACTTTTACCGCTTGTGGCGATACCATAAATACTATCAAACGAGATAAAGGCATTGATATTAAACTAATCGAAGGTGTCACAGTTGTGCACAATGGCATTCCTCGTATGATGGATCTACAAGAACAGGGCTACAGTTACTTAAGCCCCTAATAATTGTTTGTTCAATGTTGAGTCTGTATCAAATAAGTGTTATAGTATTATGAATGATTAGAGTAGATATATTCTACTCTTAACTGTTGTCCACTAAGCCAATTGTTGAATTTTTAAAACACCTCAAAATGAGATGAAGAAATAAATGAATAGATTAACAGTAATATTAATAGTTGCACTTGTTGGGGTTCTTAGTTCCTGCGGAAAATCAACACCGTCAATAACCCGTGTGATTGTCAAGAGTGACTCACAAGGTGTCGTATTTGACTCTCAGGATTCTTCTGAATTGTCCTCTGTTCAAGATTTGTTTGAAGGCAAAAAAGAAGAAGCCGATGCAGGTCCTGATTTTATGTACTTTATTGATATTACTGTCGCCGATAAGACTGTTCGTTGGCAGTACAGCGAAGAAGGATATTTACGAGAATATGGTACGGGTAAGCCTAATACTATCATTTATCAAATTCAAGATGTGGACAAATTTAATCAATTAATTCATGTCAGACAAAGCCAATGAGTCTAGCTTTGCAAGAAAAATACCAGCAAATACAATCAAACCAACCCAATTATTATTTAAAAAAGCTTTAAAGTAGTTGCCACTATCACGGCTGCGTAACAATTTGTTTTGATAAATAAATAAAAGTACAACAAGCAACAGACTGATGTAGTAATAGAAATTTAATTCCAGTTTTTTACCCAATAGCAACAAAGAAACCAACATAAACCCTTGTATAATATGAGTAATAACAATGTCTAAATCGCCAAAGAGAATGGCGGTTGATTTCACACCAATCTTTTCATCATCATCCCGATCCACCATGGCATACATGGTATCATAAGCGGTAGTCCAGAAAATGTTAGCGATAAAGAGCAACCAAGCCACAGCAGGAATGCTATTTTTAATTTGCGCAAAAGCCATAGGAATTGACAAAGCAAAGGCGATACCTAAATAAATTTGCGGTAAATACGTGTAGCGTTTCATAAAAGGATAGGTGATCGCAAAGAATGCAGCAACCATAGCTATTTTTATACTCAAGGGATTGAGAAATGCCAATAAAACAAGCGCACAAAGCATAAGAACAACAAAGAAGATCAAAGCATTTATAACAGGTATTTGATTTTGTGCCAGCGGCCGATTTCGGGTACGTTTGACTTGGCCGTCGAACTTTCGATCTGCTATATCATTGATGACACAGCCTGCAGAACGCATTAAAAAAACACCTAAGGAAAATATCAGTAAGTAGTTAAGAGGCGGGATGCCATCAGCGGCCAACCACAAGGCCCATAAAGTAGGCCATAACAGCAATAGGGTGCCAATGGGACGGTCGAATCGAATCAGTTTTAGGTAAGGATTGATACTTGTAAAGATTTTTTTTAGAGACATTGAGAAAAACATATAATTTATTGTTTTTTTATTCTAACATTAGCCGCTTGATATTCTAAACAAAATTAGCAACTATTCATCGTAGTTGTGTTACCCAAATCCGAAATAGAAAAGACCATGGTAACACAATCCCTTGATGCGCAAAAAAACTTATGATTAACATTGTACTCTTTGAACCTGAAATTCCACCCAATACGGGCAACATCATCCGTTTGTGTGCCAACACAGGTGCACAACTGCATTTAATTCACCCTCTAGGATTTGAGATGGGAGAAAAAGCCCTGCGTCGAGCTGGATTGGATTATCACGAGTTTGCCGAGGTCAAAGAATACCATAATTTTGCCGATTTCATCAATAAAAGCCAAGTGAAACGTCTGTTTGCCCTGACCACCAAAGGCAGTACAGGACATACTGAGCTGACTTACCAAACTGACGACTATTTTATTTTTGGTCCAGAAACCCGTGGTATTCCAGAAGATATCCTCACCCTTGATGCAATCACCCATAAAGTTCGCTTGCCGATGCGCAAGAGTTCTCGGAGTTTGAATCTTTCCAATACTGTTGCTATCATGCTTTATGAAGCTTTGCGGCAGCTTAACTTTAAGGGCTTGAATTAGTCCCCAAATCCCGATATAGAAAATCACAATGAGAGCACAAGCCCTTAATGCGCCTAAGAAATCCTCAAAAAGCTTTATTTTCAACTATCAATCAAACAGTCTTTAAGCGATAGGTTTGCAGTTTTTTAGCATAAATTTGCAAAACGTCCACACCACTTTTTTCGGCTTTTTGGCACCATTCTCGAATGGACTCAATCATTTGATCGGTGCTTTTGCCTTTGGTTTCCCAGATTTCTTTGAGTTCATTTCTGAAATGAATAATGGTCTCAATGGTCGGAGAAGTGCTAATATACTGTTTGAACAAGGCTTTGGCATCATCGTCTAAAAAGCGCCAATCGATAGACATGGAGTTTAGAAACTTATTACTGGATTTTTTAAATTGATTGGTTCGTGAGGCGTATTCCTGTTGCAGTGCTGGTTTAACTACATCTTTGACATAGACTTGTAATAAATTAACTTTGTGAGTCAACATGGCTTTAACAGCATCCAAGTCCAGCGCGTCAGTTGAGTTAGATTGTTCCAAAATAGGCACGGTTTTTTTGATGGTTGCTAGGCCTAATTTTTCTAGGGATTTAATAACAAACCAGCCCCAGTCGTATTCGCCTTTTTTATGTGAAAATTTACAGGAAGAAGGGAAAGCATGGTGGTTGTTGTGCAATTCTTCGCCACCAATGACTACGCCAAATCGACTTAAGTTGGTAGAGCAGTCATCGGTAGAATAGTTGCGGTAACCCATCCAATGACCCAAGCCATTGATGACGCCAGCGGCAAAAAATGGAATCCAAATGATTTGAATAGCCCAAAATGTGATACCAATAACTCCAAACAAAGCAACATCTATCAAAAACATGAGAGTAATACCCAAAAAGTGAAAACGGCTATAGACATTGTTTTCTAGCCAATCATTGGGCGTGCCTTTGCCGTATTTTTCGATGGTTGCTTGGTTGTGGCGTTCTTTGGTATAGAGTTCAACACCCGAATAAAGGACTTTTTTAATGCCATGGTATTTAGGACTGTGAGGGTCATCGGCCGTTTCGCAGGTGGCATGATGTTTGCGGTGAATGGCGACCCAGTCCTTGGTAAGCATGCCAGTGGTTAGCCACAGATGCAAGCGAAAAAAATGACGAACGAAGGGATGCAGAATTAAACCGCGATGGGTTTGATCGCGATGCAAGTACAATGTTACAGCTAAAATGGTGATTTGGGTGATGATAAATAAAGTGATAATGACTTGAAAAAGTGAAAAATTCAACAATCCATGTTGTAAAAAATCTAAAATATGCATATGAAATGATTCATTCGGTTAAAAGGCATACTATAATGTCTTTTTGTTTCTGAGTCGAGGGTTTTAGCTCCAATTGTCTATGTTAGAAATTAATCTGTCCGTTAAAAATCTTTCCCATAAGGTGGCTCATCAGGCTATTTTATCTTCGATTGATTTTGATTTGTCTGGTTTTCAGGCTGTGACACTCTTGGGTCCCAATGGAGCAGGAAAGTCCACCTTATTAAAAGCGCTTTCTGCTCAATTGTATTGCCAAAGGGGATCGGTTGATTTTAATGACAATAACTCTGAAAATAACAGCAAAGATTATGCCAGTCAAGTGGGTTATATGCCTGAAATTGCAACCCTCTTGCCAGAGCTGACTGTCTTGGAACAATTGCACTACAGTGCTCAATTAAAGGCTGTAAAGCAAGCACAAGAGTGCATTGATCAGGCGGTAGAAACATGTCAGCTACAAAGTGTTCTTAATAAAAGAACGACGCATATTTCTTTGGGTTATAGACAACGCTTAAATCTTGCTCAAGCCATTATCAATCAACCGCAATTGCTAATAATGGATGAGCCCTTAAATGGCTTGGACCCTCATTTGATGATCGAGTTTCGAAACATTATCCAACAATTAAAACAAAAAAGTTTAATCATCATCTCAACGCATTATTTGGCAGAAGCTCAAATAATCAGTGACAGGGTGTTAATACTGCAGGCGGGTCAATTGTTAGACAATATAAACTTGCGTAAGCAGAAAAAAGCTTTTGATTTGGAACAAACTTACTTGCAACATACTTCGGTTGCCCACTAATGTCATGAACACTTTTCAAACAGAAATAATCTTTTTCAAACGTTCTACACTGCTTTGGTTTATCTTGGCCTTGTTTGCTTTTGTCAGTGCTTGGTCTTTATTGATGACGATGGAGGTGTTTGCTAGTGTTCAAGTTAAATTTGCATCCATGAGTGATGCACCAACACTGTATCAAGGTATCATTTATCCAGTGATGGTGATGCAGTCCAAATTGATGATTTTGCTTGTGGCTATTGTTGCAGGCTTGAGTTATTCGCGGCTTTCTCAGAACAATGCATGGCCTCTATTGCTTTCTTCGTGTCAGTCAGAATGGTCGATAGTGGTACAGAAATATTTGGCCAGTTTTGTGATTGCTATGGTTTTTGTATTGCCTGTGTTTGCTGCACTCATTTGTCTGTCCTTTTTAGCAAAAATTGCGATATTTCCTGTGTTGATGAGCCTGTTTGCTTTGCTGTTGTTAATTGCTTGGATGCTTGCTATGGGACACTTTTTGTCAAGCTTGGTCAACAATGCTGGCTTTGCTGTTTTGCTCTGTACTTTGGTGTTGATGGTGTTCTTAATGCTTTCGCAATCTACAATTGCAGTAACATGGGGAAAAAACTGGATACAGGTGTTTTCACCTTTTTATCACTTTAAGCGAATTAACTCAGATATCTTCTCCATGGTTTCCTTGTTTTATTTTTTCAGCAATATTGCCTTGTTGTTAGGCTTAACGATGATTCGCTTGAAACACAAAAGGTACTTATTGTCATGAATAATAAGGCAATCAAACTTTATGGGCAAATCGTACTTATTGCATTGTTTGTTTTGTTTTTGTTTGTCTATTTAGAAAAAAATGAACAAAAATATGCCATTGAGTTATCATCAAAGAATGCTTTGACGCAGCAAACCATTCAACTTTTGCAGTCACTGGTGGATGAAAAGTCGGTTGTTTTTGAAATTTATGCTCAGCCTCATTCCTTATTGGCCAATAAAATTAGGGACTTCTTTATCCCTTACTTGCGCTACAATCCTGTAATATCACTTGAGTTTGTTGATCCAAGCAGTCAGCCAGCTAAAGTACAAGAAAATGCAATCAGCATGCAGGGTGAAATTGTCTTGTCCTTTAAAGACCAGGCAATAAGCAAACAAGTACACATGACTGAGCTTTCTGAATCGGCATTGGTCAATGCGCTGATGAATTTACAAAATAACAAAGACGAATGGCTGGTTTTTGCCGAAGGCTATGGTATGCGCCAAATAGACGATGAAAGTGATTTAGGGTTGTCCACATCCTTGCTGAACTTGAAAAAAATAGGACTTAAAATTGCCAGAATGCCATTAACAACAGCCGTCAAATTGCCCGATAATGTTAAAGCCATCGTCTTGGCGGCACCGACAGAAACATTGGATGCAGAAATAGTCGATTGGTTAATGGATCAACGGCAACGAGGCGTCAGTCTCTGGTGGATGTCTGCTACTAACGGTTCGAGTCAGGCTCTATTGGAAATTGCATTTGAAGTGATGTTGGGAGACAAGCTTTCAAACAAAGAAGATATGAAATATGTTTCACATGCCATTACGAAAAATTTCAACCAGCCCTTGTTTATGCCTGATTCGATTGAAATTATCAGTGATAATTCTAGCTCTTTTATTCAATCCAGTAAAGACAAGTCTCTGGCTGTAGCGCGAGATGATCAACTCAATCGTTTGCTTGTCATGGGCAATGTCGATTTTATTAGCAATCAATATGTGAATTCAGCAGCCAATAAAAACATGTTGATGCGTGTAGTGGATTGGTTGTTGTATCACGATGATCGCGCTAATATTGCATTAAAAGTAAACAAACACACCCAATTATGGCTGAGTGAAGCTCAATGGTTAGCTTTTAGTGTCTTTTTCCTCATCATCGTTCCTTTGCTGTTTTTGTTAATCGCCTTCAAACAATGGAGAAACAACCGTGCAGGATAAAAGTAGTTTTAAAAAATTCAGTGATGAATATTGGATGCAAAAAGCCATAGATATGGCCTTGTTAGCTCAGCAGATTGATGAAGTTCCTGTTGGTGCTATTGTTGTCAAAAACAATGAGATTATTGGTCAAGGCTATAATCAAGTTATTTGCCATAGTGATGCCAGTGCCCATGCAGAAATACAAGCTTTGCGTTCAGCCAGCCAACTGTTGAAAAACTACCGTATAATTGACTCAATCATGTATGTCACACTTGAACCTTGCATGATGTGTGTAGGTGCGATGGTGCATGCCCGTATTAAGCAGGTGGTGTTTGGTGCTTACGATCATAAAACTGGCATGGCAATGACTCGGGACAGTTGTTTTGATAAGTCGTATCACAATCACAAAGTCACTAGTATTGGTGGTGTATTGGAGATGGATTGTGCTCGATTATTAAAGAATTTTTTTAAAAGCAAAAGGGCTAAAACCCAAACTCCGATATAGAAATAGGAGCTTGTTCTAAACAGACTGTTGATTTCTGTTTAATTTTGGCACGATTGTATTTTTTCCATGGCATTAATTGCCTGAAACCGACTGGAAAAACATTTATTATTCAAGGGAGTTGATGGATTATTGCGGTTGATAATGGAGAACTTATAGCCAGTGGGACATGTTATTTTTGAGTAGTCTTTTTTAACAATTCTGCAACGGAGTGTGCTCATTGATTTCGTTACAGATTTTTCTCTTTGTTTTTCATACATTCTAAATTCTTGTTTATTCATATTGCACACAGGACTCTCTTGCATCGCTTTATAAACAGAATCATAGGAACTAAAACATTGGGTTGTGGATCCAATCATGTCATTGTTATGTGTGACAAAAGAATAGCCTTCTTTGCAAAAGTATTCTTGCTTGTTTTTTTCATTGGTTTCCAGTCGTTTGCACTGGCCATACTGTAAGAACTTTTGGCTCCAAAACTTTCTTTTTCTTGTCAATTGAGCTGCAGTGAGATGGCAATAAGCATGCCGTTGCATTTTTTCGGTTATGGTTTCCAAGCTGAGGTGACAGACTTTAAACTCTTCTCCAGGAAAGCTAATGTCATCACGGCCAATAATCATAAAACCTTCTTTGCAAAATTTTCCATCCTTTGAATAACGTGGATATTTCAAGGGTTTGCAAGACGAGGTTTTAAGCTGCATAATAGCGCTTTCTCGTTGAATTTTTTCACGTGCTTCAAATTTTCTTTGCTCGGACAAATCGTGCTGATGCATTTTCATTAAGCGTTGATCGGAGATGTTTTGGTTGTAAAGCATGGAAATATAATATTTATCCGTATAGGATAAGGTATTAAAGTCAGTATCGGGCAGTGTTTTTAAGAGATCAATATTGTCTGTTACGATATTGTTTAAGCGATAATGCATAATGGATTTGGCATCGTATTCCGACTCAATAAAAACTTCTTGTGCATTCTTTGTTGAAAGATTCTCTTCGCACCATGCTTTGCTTTGTTCTTGATTTTTCATGCAAGCATATATGAGCTGGTAGGAGTCGAGCGATGCAGGTCTGTCTTGGCGTTGATGTTCGTGACCTAGGCCTAGCATATGCCCAAATTCGTGCAAGATTGTCGCTTTTCTATAAACAAGATGATCCGATAAGCTACCAAAATGAATAATACCACTAACGGCTCCTTGAGTGGATTGGTTGCTGGGGCCTTTAAAAGTGATTTTGTAGTATTTATTGAAATTAAAAATACTGGGTTTTTCATCGCTGTATTTAAATTTTATACCAATGTATTTTTCCCACAGTTTGGCAAACTGTTTAACTTCATTCTTCTGTTTTTCTGTGCCATCTAAAAAATAGAAAGTGATCGACTCTTGATCCCATATTTTGGTATTTTCATAGACCACAAAAGCATTACTGCAGTTAATGAAAAGCAGTAATAACAGAAAGCACAAGTGTTTTTGCATTGCCAAAGTTCTACAAATTCTAAGCTAAGACCAAATAGACCATGATAAAACCAATAGGGAAGAGCACAATATAGATAGAGATGGCCTTTTGATAGGATTTAATGGTTTCGGCATTGCTTTGTTGTTTCTTATAACTAATGAGCCAAACCAGTTCCAAAATTTGTAAAAAAACAAAGAGAAGAATGAAAACCATGGCAAAAATCCCAAGCAATCGTGACCATGAAGCTTCTGGAAAACTAAAGGCGATAACAGCGAGGATATTGAACAAAACAATAGAAATCATTAAGGCAATTCTAAGTGGAGTAAAGGCAGACTGAGTTTTCATAGAAGAAAAAAAATATTAAAAGCCAATTCTAACAGCTTTTGAGTTAATACCCAAATCCAGATATAGAAAAGGAGTTAATAGACAACAGGCACTTGGGATTTATTTAAGGGGATCGAATTCAGTTAATTTCAAATGTTTTTGTTGTTTAGTGTCCTGCAAGGGCTCGCAGGGTTTAAGCGAGTTCAAACTCCGCAACGTCAATTGTTGATAAAGCGCTGTGCCTTTGTTTTTCCATTGGATTTCAGCATCTGTTACTTGGCGTTTGATAACAGCAGGAATGCCAGCAATAATGGAACGCTTTGGTGCAACAAAATTAGCTTTGATGTAGCTCAATGCGGCAATCATGCATTCCTCACCAATAATGGCATTGTCCATAATGACGGATTGAATGCCGACCATGCAATTTTTACCCACAGTGCAACCATGAATCACTGCTCCATGAGAAATGTGTGCATTTTCCATCAGCACAGTTGTACCGTTAGGAAAACCATGAGCCACGCACTGATCTTGAAAATTAACACCATCTTCAAAGACAATGTGGCCGTAATCGCCTCGAATACTGGCATGAGGGCCAATATAATTGTTTTTGCCGATTTGAACCGAACCAATAATAACCGCAGTCGGGTGAACAAAACTACTGGGATGAATCACAGGTTTGACACCATCAATTTCATAGATATTTTTCATAGGAAGCATTATAATGTTTTGCTGTGAAAATAACAAAGCAAAAGATTATGACTGAAGCCAACTACCAAACCCTTAATTTCTCCATCAAGAACGACATTGCAAAGGTTGAATTAAATCGTCCCGATAAGCTCAATGCTTTTTCTAAGACCATGCACGAAGAGTTTTATCGTGTGTTAAAACAACTCTCTTTGGCAGAAAATTTACGGTGTGTCCTCATCACAGGAGCTGGTCGAGGCTTTTGTGCTGGGCAAGATCTTGGTGAACGCAAAACTGACAAACCGATGGACTTGGGTGAAACTCTGGAGAAAGGCTACAACACCAATTTACGTTTGCTAAAAAGTATTCGGGCTCCCATTGTTTGTGCCGTCAATGGCGTGGCTGCGGGTGCTGGTGCCAATATTGCCCTCAATTGTGATATTGTTGTAGCCACTGAATCGGCAAATTTCATCCAATCCTTTTCGCAAGTAGGGTTGGTGCCTGATTGCAATGGTACTTGGATATTGCCCAAATTGATTGGCTTGGCACGAGCTAAAGCGATCACGATGTTGGCCGAAGCAGTTTCGGCGAAAAAAGCGGAGCAATGGGGCATGATTTATGCCTGTTATGCTGATGCTGATTTTGCTGAATCGGTGGAAAAGCTGGTTGCTAAAATTGCTGCCCGACCAACTCTAGCCTTGTCAAATACCAAAGAATTGTTAGAAAAGTCCTACCAATACAGTTTTGATGAGCAATTGAATCAGGAGCGTGATGTACAGCGTTTGATGGGTTTGACTCATGATTTCAAAGAAGGCGTGGATGCTTTTTCACAAAAGCGTTCCCCTAAATTTAAAGGGTGTTAATGACAATGCTTTCTCGATTCAAAAACATCGCTGTTATTGGAGCAGGGACAATGGGAATTGGCATTGCCGAAGTTGCAGCAAGCCATAAGCAGCAGGTTAAACTGTTTGATCTGGATGTTGATTTTGCTCATTCTGCCAAAGAAACCATGGTGAAAAGACTGCATTCACGCGTACAAAGAGGCAAAATAACGGCCGAATTTAGCCAGCAAATCAGTGACAATGTCCAGATTGTCACTGATATAAAGGAATTGGCAGATTGCTCATTGGTGATTGAAGCGATTGTAGAGAACTTGTCAATCAAGCAAAAATTATTCCAACAATTGCAAGCCATTTGTTTGGAGACGACTCTTTTTGCCAGCAATACTTCTTCAATTTCAATTACGGCCATTGCTTCGGTTTTAACGCGACCAGAAAATATGATAGGTTTGCACTTTTTCAACCCAGCTCCAGTGATGCAATTGGTAGAAGTAGTGGCGGGTTTGCGTTCTTCGCAACACAGCTTAGACACGGGTTTGCGCTTGTGCCAATTTTGGGGCAAAGTTTCTGTTTTAGCCAAGTCTTCCCCAGGTTTTATTGTTAATCGAGTGGCGCGTCCATTTTATGGGGAAGCGTTAAAAATGTTGCAAGAACAAGTGAGCACTCCAGAAATTATGGATGCATTAATGCTTTCAGCTGGTTTTCGAATGGGGCCTTTTACATTAATGGATTTAATTGGCATGGACATTAATCTATCGGTCAGCGAAACTGTTTTTAAAAGCATGTATTACGATGCTCGCTATCGTCCTTCGCTGATTCAACAAGAAATGGTCGTCGCCAAGCTACTAGGCAAAAAAACAGGGCAGGGGTTTTATGCTTATGATGGCACTGTGAAAAAATCAGTTGAGTACCAATCCCCAAAAAAAGCAGCCACTCATTTGAGTGTGAGTCACGAGATTAACCCCTTGTCAGAAATTTCGCAGTTGTTGTGTGCTGATGATGATTTTGTCGTCGCTCATCATTCGGGTGGAGTGAGTCTGGAAGTGTCAGATTGTGCCATTTTATTGAGCAATGGTCAAACTTGCCAGCAACGATTGCAATCCTTACCGTATCAATATTTAGCTCAAATTGATTTGATGCTGGATTATTCCACTTGCCCTGTTATTCATGTTTCGTTTGATTCTCAATGCCCAGATTCCATTAAGGATCAAATTATTGGTCTGTTTCAAAAATTAAACCGTCACGTTCTTGTTGGCAAAGACTTGCCAGCCATGATTGTTATGCGCACCGTATGTTTGCTGATTAACGAAGCCGCCGATGCGCTTGAAAATGGTGTCTGTAATGAAAATGATGTTGATTTAGCCATGCAAAAAGGCGTTAATTATCCGATTGGCTTGCTGGCTTGGGGGTATAAAATGGGCTTAAACCACGTTGTAGAAACATTGGATCACCTGCACCAATGGTTTGGAGATGACCGTTATCGTGTTTCTCCTTGGTTGCGCCGAAAATCTCAGGTCTGATTTATCACCCAAATCCCGATATAGACAATTACAATGAGAGTACAAGCCCTTAATGCGCCTATGAAATCCTCAAAAAGCTTCATCCCCAATCAATTACTTGCACTGATATGTTTTGACCTGTCAATTTATATCGCATAATAATTCATACTTATTTTTCAATGAGTAAACTTGGTTCTTTCATTTTGTGTTTTTTAATATAAAATAAGTTAGGACAG
>Ga0316206_1001372_pt1 | contig 22031 bp, 26 predicted proteins | sample 6monthpyrite_MG_FD_204942 | JGI IMG/M metagenome (GOLD analysis project Ga0316206, IMG submission 204942) | Microbial mat bacterial communities from mineral coupon in-situ incubated in ocean water Damariscotta River, Maine, United States -... | ecosystem: Environmental > Aquatic > Marine >... | reverse complement strand
ATAAAATAAAAGAGGAAATATTATGGGTATCAGTTTAACGGACTATAAAAATAAAAATATTGACATGCATTTTATCGAAAACACAGATGAAACATACCACTTAGTTGTTTACCACAACTTTAAAAGCCTTGGTATAACGCTTAAACACGAAAGATATGGAGAAGATAGCTATTGCTACTTTGAAGACTGTTATGCTGATTTTTTCGAGATGATTGAGTTTGCAAATATTATAAAAAACAAAACAGACATCTTAAAAAATCTCGTTCCGATTGAATATAGACTTGTGTTGTAAGCTAAAATAATATTGCAAAACAGCACTTTTTCGAGTGTTGTTTACTAAATCTTGTATTATTTTTTCATCTAAACAAAAGGTTCGCAGATGTGGTGTCCTAGATGTGTTGGTAAAACTAGAGTTGTTGCAACTGTAACCGGAACTGAAAATGAACGATTTAGAAAATGCCTAGACTGTGGCTTCTCCTTTTCTACCGTGGAAGCTATAAAATTTGACGACTATTGGAAGACATATGCAAAAGAAACTTTTAACGGCACTAATAAAATCCAGCCTGCAGGATAAAAAAAGTGCAACTGAGCTTATAGATGAGTTTATAAACACACATACACAATCTGCTACACAACACTTAGAAGAGTTTCTAAGTGAACTACTTGTCTATATAAACAAAAACTTCGACAAAATGCCAAAAGACAACCTCCTCAATATCGTAAAATCAAAACTGCAAGACTTAAATATTGTATTTGACACAAAGAGCATTGATGCGATGTATGCATCTTTAGCGGCTACTGCAACTGTAGGAGTGACTAAAATCGTCTTTGACAAGGTAGATGTAAAAGCTATAGACGCAATGCGAAAAGGGTTTTATTGGGTTTCTGATAAAAAAAATAAAGAGACACAGGACATACTAATAAACACGATAGAAGCTGTTTTTAAAGGTGATGTGACAAGAGCAGATTTAAGTGTTATATTAAAAGAGAAGTTTACAGGGATGGCAAATAAAGATGAAGCTTACTACAAGTTGGTAGCTGACAATATTATCTCTCAAGCTCAGAACATAAGCAGAGTAAATGAAGCACTTAAATATGATGTGGAGTTTTTTAAAGTAAGAGCAAGGATAGACAACATAACAAGTGATTTTTGTAGAAATGCAAACGGTAAAATAGTAAGTGCAAAACATTTAAAAAATCAAATAGACTCTCTTTTGGCCGCTACGAGCATAGATGAAAAAAAAGCTGCAGCGCAATGGGTAAGTAAACCTATTTTTGGAAATTTTCCTTCAAATATAGGCTTGCCTCCATATCATGGACACTGTCGAACGATAGTTGAATCTGTCTGGGTAAATGAAGAAGTGAAAATAGATCCTGGTACTAAAAAGAAATACAAAGTAAGAAATACAAGCATAGATGAAAAGTACAAGTTACAGCATATTGATAAGACTGGCATAGAGGTAAAAGTTGATAAGAAGGTTTATGATAAAATCGTAAATACAAAACATGGGCTTAGCGAGAAGCAACTCGTCGGTGCAATGAATGATATAAAATACAAAGCTCCCCATAAAATAACCGGAGAACATCCAAACGAGCATATCCGAACTGTTGCTATGACAAACGACGGTTATGTGCTTGTATATGAGTCTGACAAACTTGTAACTTGCTTTTCTCCAAGCCGAAGATCGAGCAGCTATTTTAACGATAACGCAAAACTCGGAAAAATTGAAGATGTCGATACTGGAAAGATTACAGAAAAGGTGAAAAAATGGTACGAAAATTTAATATAGAGATAACATTTGAGTATGGATGGGAGATAGATGAAACAGGATTTATCGCTCCATATTCTAACTATAAGCCAGTAGAAGAAGCCCCTATCTCTTTTGGTATATGTGTAAAAGAAAAAGGGAAGCTTATAGCAATGTATGACCCTTTTATTCCTACAACCGAAGCAATCAAAGAGGCAAATAAACAGGATATATTTAGTGAAGAGTGTGAGTTTACTGATGGTAAGCATACTTTTAAAGGCAACTTTGTAGATGCTCTTATCTATGTGCAGAGTAAGTATAAGGAACATTACAATGGATGATATAGGGCAAGAATCAATAAAAAAACTTCTTCGCAGGGTTGGAGAGGAAACAGTAAGTAAAGCGAGGGATGTTGCTCCTTATGTCACAGGTAACTTACATGACGATATTCAACTCTTTACAGAAAATTTAGGAAGCCTTGAGATAGAGATAGGAAACTCTCTTATTGTCAAGTACGCACCTTGGGTTCATAATGGTACAGGCTTATATGGAAAATATAAAACAAAAATAGTCCCAAAAAATAAAAAAGCCTTAAAGACTCCTTTTGGTATCTTCAAAAGTACAAACGGTCAAAAAGCTCAACCTTACCTAACTGACGGTTTATCAAACTACATTAAAAGCGGTGGATTTGACAGAGCATTAAACGATGCTGGCGATGATCTAAGTGAAGAGATATTTGATGGCTTAAAAAAATCATTAAAAAATATCACTATAGGATAACCGCTCCACCTCTGCTCTCCCCGTTTTCCCCTCTCTCCAAAAAATCCAACTTTTTAGCAGCTAACGCCACCGACCAAAAGCGGTCCGCATGACCGATTGAATTTTCCATTGAATAATAAACCATCTTTTTAATTCCAGCTTTTCTCTTAATAGAGTGTATATCTGCTATTAAGTTTGGGTCGTTCGGCAGTGTTATAAGCTTATCTTCCATCATCTTTTTTAGATTTAAAACCATAAACTCTTTAGAACTAGCTGTAAAGCTAACCCCCTCAACTTGACTAGGGTAACTGCTCTCCATCCCCTCCGCCAAGTCCATACCGATACCCGTCTTGTCTATCCTCATATTTGAGTTTTGATAGAGTGTTAAATGCTCTTTTAGTATTGTTTTCTGAGATTCAAAAGTGGCATTTTTAAAGCTATCTAGTATGGCTAAAGTATATTTACCTTCAACTTTATCTAAGGCACTTAGTACAGACAAGTGTTTTGTCCTTCCTATATCGTACCCACTCCATAAAATACTTTTCGTGTTTGGTGCATAGTAAGTATAATCTTTAACACAAGACTTTATAAGTGCAATAGGAAAGAAACTAGCCTCATCATCTGCAAAGATACACTCATACATCATCCCCCAACTATCACTATCAAATAGATCTCTTAACACTTGTATATCTACATCAAGTCCATCTTTAACAGCATCGTAAATGGTAGTCTTATGACGACTAAACATATAATATTTAACTTCATCTACGCAGAGTTTATGAAACAAACTCTCTTGTTCAAATGGAGTACTTAAAATTGTTATCCTAGCTTGTGTATCCCCTATTTTTACGGATGTTATGGAGGGGATAAACGCCTCCCAGATACGCTTAGGATTTAAATACCATGCAAACTCATCCATCCACACCGAACCGCTAAAGCCCTGAATAGTTCTAAAGTTGTTTGCAAAGATGTAGATAGTCGCACCGCTTGGAGTTTTTATCTCGCTGGTGGAGCCTGTAAGGACAAGTCCGAGTTTCTCTGCATGTTTATATATCTCCGCATGCCACTTTAAAGCCTGAGTTTCTGAGGCTGAGAGTATAAGCTGGTCCATCCCTCCCATAGCATCTACAAGACACTCTCCAGAGCATCCATAGGTTGCCCCAATTTGACGAGACTTAAGCCAAATACGAAACCTGCTATCATCCTCAATAAACTGTTTTTGATATTTGTAAAGTCCATAATCATCTTGGAGCATCTTCGCCTTAAGAGCCTTTACTTCTTCGCTCTGTACAAGACGCGGTTTTACTTTCTGTTTCTTCTCTATCTTCTTAGATTTCTTCTCCAGTCTCTCAAGCGACTTTGTAAGCATTGCAAGTTTTCTTGCATTCGCCTCGGTCGGACTTCTTTTGCTTAGCATCTCAATCTGCTTGTGCAATCCCTCTACAGAACTATCCACAACTACATTATCTTTACTCTTGTTTATCCAGTTATTTAAAGTACCTCTGTTTATTTTAAACTCTAGGGCGACTTCTGTAATTGGAATACCAGCTTTGATAAGATTTAATGCCTTTTCTTTTACATCTTTTAAATATGCCATATATCTGCCCTAGAATTGATTTTTACCCATTACCCTATACAGAGTATTAAAAAAATGCGTTCGTATTTTATAAACACACCTTAAACTAGCAAAACGAGCTATTTTGTTTTAGAACTAAATCCTAAAAGCTCTTTTACTTCTTGAGCTGTGATTATTTGAGAACTCACCAAGTTTGCGATAAGACTACTGTCATCTTTAAAGCTTGTTACATCAAGAGCTTTTATCTTGTGCGTAATTCCGATGTTTGAGAAAAAATCTTCAATGGTTTGGATTTTTGGTTTTATGATTATTTCGTTGAAAGCGTGAAGTTGATCTATGAGTTCTGTCCCACCGCCAAGTTGACCAGCCGCCATAACTCCAACCAATCTGGGAGGTACCCCGTGCGCTGTTATGATTTCATTTTTATTGACATTTTTGAGTTTCTCAAAACTCATATCTTCTATGCCGTCAAGTTTTTCGAGTCTCACTTTTGCCGGAGGCGAACCTTCGCTTGTTTTACCAGTATGCAAGAGCAAAGTTTTGTGAGCATTTTCGTATCCTTTGTAGTTAGTTCCAAAAAAATTTTTGAATGTTGCTATCTGCTCAGGATTTGGAGACGAGTTCTCAAATATAACTCCAAAGCCGGGTCTCGCACCATTGTCAAAAAAAGAGGTGTTATATCTATCTGCATTACGAGAAGTAAGGATTTGATTTAGAGCGGTGAGATAATCAGGCTCTCCATAGTACTTACCACTTGGAGAATAGTATTTTAAATAATAGCCATCGAGTTTAACCGCTTCACTCTGAGTGTTTACTTGATATATCTCTCTATCTTTATTTACCCTGCCTTGATGCCCTAATATATGATAGAGATTAAAATCATTAGGAGTACCACTCTTTTCTAAAAAACCATTTCCGTAGATTTCCAAATCCATACAAAACGCATACATAAAATCTTTTGCAAATTCATTTTTTGGCAAGTGTTTAGTGAGTGTGGTTTCTTCTATCTGAGATAAAAGAGCAGCTTTGATTTTGATACTTCTTTGATGATACACATTGTAATAGTAAAATTGCAGCAACTCGTCAAAGTTTATAAATGGGTCTATAGTTCCATTGGCATTTAATAAGTCAGAACCTATAAACTGTCTTGACTCTTTAGCATCTTTTAAAATCCCGTCTCTCATTCTTACTCACTTTTTACTTACAAATTATAGGAATGCTAGCCAATGGCATTCTCCATTTTAAAAAACAAAGTTTAATGCAAATAAAAAAGCAAAGCACCCTATACCCGTGTATATAGAGTGATTTGAGTTACAGAAGCTATTAAAATAGCAGCATCGAAAATCAAAACGGAGGAGTTCAGGTTGTCAAAGAAGTTAAGTGATATTGCGATTACTCATATCTCTTTAGTAAAAGCCGGGGCAAATGGTAAATCTATCATTTATAAGTCAAGTGATGCGGAACCATCATATGTCAGAATTATAGAGATAAAAAAGAGTAACAATGAAGAGGGAGTTGTTTACGGGATTGTTTACTCCCCAGACCAAGAAGACTCTCAAGGTGATTTTGCAACAGCTGGTGAGATAAAAAAAGCCGCTTATGCATTTATGAAAAACAGGAACACGCTTAATGTAGACAAAGACCACTCCTTCGAGATTGAAAAAGCTTTCATCTCAGAGAGCTGGATTTTAAAAGAAAATGATCCTGTATTTCCTAATGAGCCAGCCGGAAGCTGGGCGGTTGCAATACAGCTTGAAGACGAAGAACTGAAAAAATCTGCAAAGAACGGTGATATAGGCGGTATCTCTATGGCTGGGACTGCTTTAAAAGCAGATGTTGAAAAAGCGGACAAAGGATTTACTTTTGAGGACTTAACAACCGCTTTTAAAAAGATATTTAAAGAAAACAAAATTGATAAACAAGAGGAGAACGGTTTGAAAAAAGAAGAGTTAGAGGGAGTTGTTAAAGCTGCGGTTGAGCCATTGATGAAAAAGATTGGTGACTTAGAAAAACAAGTTGACACTTTGAAAAAAAGTGATGAAGAGACAAAAGAGACTTTGAAAAAGTCTAAACAGGATAATGATCCACAGCATAAACAACAAAGTAATGAACAAGGGGGAATACTATAATGCTTCAATTTGACGAAATTCTAAAAGCCAACACTACACCGACAGATGTGACACTGAGCGGTTCATTAACACCTGCACAGAGTCGTACTTTTATACAAGCTATTATCGATAGACAAAGCATTTTAAAAGATGTAACCGTAGATATTACTTCAAAACTTACTAAAGAGAGGAGTACCTATGATATCGGTAAAGGTGTTTTAAACAGACATGTAAGCGGTACAGCCGTGCCAGATACAGCTATGAAAAAGCTCGGTAAAATCGGTTGTACTCTGGATATGTCCAAGGGGATAAGTCTAAACGCGAGAATCTTAGATGATACGCTAAAAGACAACAAAGACAATCCAAGCTTTGAAAAAGAGCAGTTCGACGGGTTTGCAACTGCCTTTATGAATGATCTTGATTATCTGGGTATTGCAGGGATTGCTGACAATGCTGCCGCAGCTGCTCCTTTTTTAGAGTTGGCAAAAGGGTGGGTGCAAGTAGCAAGTGAATCTGCTAGTGCCTCTAAGCCTACATCTTCAGCTTCAAAAGTGTCTGATCGTCTTGAGTATCTTGTTAAAAATATCCATGAAGATGTCAAGGGCGGCAAGGCTGTTATCTATATCTCTGCGGTTGACTATGACTCGTACCAGCTTGAAGTTGCGGCTTCGTATCCAAACTCTGGTGCTCTTGTAAATGGCGGCATTAACTCTTTTATGGGTTACAAATTAAAACCTAACGAGAACTTGGTGAGCGGACAGTTTTTAGCGACTATCCCTAAAAATATGGTGTTTGGAATCTCAAGCCAGATTGACAGAAACCGATGGTATGACAATGAGACTTCATCTCTTCGCTATAAATTTGTAGTACATCCTGACTATGAGTTCGATATACATAAATATGTAACTTACATGACTTACGTAGCTTTAACAATTACAAGTTATGTAGCGAGCATGGCGGTTCTCGCAACTGCTACGAGAACGGTACAAAGTGCAGCTGGAAATGGAATAGCTGGAGTTACCGTCGTGAGTAATGACCCTACGATTGCAACTGTATCTTATGCTAGTACTACAGGTGTTATTAGTATGACTGGCGTAGCAATAGGCACTACCACGGTAACAGTAAGTGATGGCACTAGTACGAAAACAATTGCTGTAACAGTAGCTTAATATGGTCAGTGTAGTTAATCTAAAAACACTTTTTCCATTGAGCCTGCTAGATGAGGCTATAAATCCTCATCTGGCTCGAGCTACTTGGGATTATAAAACGATACTGTTTGAAGATGCGCTACAAGAGCTTGAAGTGGTTGGAAGTAAAACTCTTTATTATCTGGCTCCCTTACTTTGGGTTGATATGCAAGACAGAGCCGATGAGTATGCGGAAAGCTTAGAGACCTTTAAAGATGTAGAAAAGTTTAAAGCTACTTGGTTGGACCGTGCAAACTCTGCGCTCAACAAAGATAATGAGAACGCAACAGACAGTGAGGTATTTTGGGCATGTATATAAATGAAAATGAAGCGACAGTTGATATTGAAGCATATATTAAAAAATATACACAAGATTTTAAACTGTATGCAGTAAAACGCAAAACCATAAATACCAAAAAGTTTAGTCTGTTTTGTATCGTAAAAGTTACATATGCTCAAGGGCAAAGCAGCCTCTTTTCAGATTTTATAAAAGATAGCATTAATGATGATATTGAACTTGTAGAGTCTGATGTGGTAGAAGAAAGCAGGACGCTAAAAGAAGTATTTTTATTTAAATGCACGATAAGTGTATTTGGAATTTAAAGACAATAAAAAGGCAGAGAAGTAATGGAAACAAGTGTATTAATTCCAATGTGGCAAGTAATCGTTTATATAGTGCTCTTTGCAGGTTCTTATGGAGTTATCGCGTATATGACAAGAATAAATACAAAACATATCGAAACTTTATTTGTCAAGTCGGACGCGATGATGGAAGAGAAGGAAGCACGATCGACATTTGTGACTTTGGAGCTTTACAAAAGTGAAGTAAACCACTTGAACAAAACACTTGAAGATGTGAAAGCTCAAAATACTCAAATCTTGTCAATTTTGACAAGTAAACTAAATTAAGGAGTCCAGAAATGGCTGAAAAAAAAGTAACAGTAAAAGCACTTAAAGAGCTTAGAGCGGAAGATGGTAAAAAAGTGATAGTTGGTGAAACAACTGAGGTGCTGGAGAGTACGGCAAAGATTTTAGTAGCAAACAAAAGTGCAGAGCTTGTAACACAAGCTACAACACAAGTAAAGGAATAAACAATGGCAACTGAAAGATATATTGGTGGTGGAAGAGTTTTTCTTAGTAAATGGAACGGTGTAACTTATGATCTAGAGGTTGAAGTGGGTGAAATCCAAAACGCGACTTTAAAAATCTCGCAAGATTATGCTGATGCTATGTCCAAGGACAACGGTATACAAAAAAAGGTTGATAAAGTTGCAAAGTCTACAAATGCAACAATCTCTTTTACTACCCAAAATGTAAATAAAGTAAATATGGCTATGGCTATGTTTGGCGCGGATACCCTAACAGAAACATTCGCAATCGGTGCTACTCTGCCTGACAACACGGTAGCTACAGTTTCGACTATTATTCCGGTTATCAACGGCGCAACACTCTCCAAAATCGAAGCTCAGATTAGAATAATTGGTGTTAATTTATCCGGTAGTGACAATCCAGTGTTGTTAGTCCACCATGCAGTTATTACGCCGACTGGCGATATAAGAGATTTCTTTGCTGATAAGCATGCAACTCTTGGTTTTGATGGTGAAATTTTAGAAGTGGCTGCTGGGTATTTTAAAGAGTACCTTATTCCTAAAGTATAGGCGGTAGAAAATGATAAAAACTAAACATATGACAGAACTGGAAATAGATGAAAATAAGTTTAGCATTACAGTCAGTGAGCCTACAAAGGCTCAAAGAGATGAGCTTAGTCTTATTTCAAAAGACTACCAAGTCGCTATAGATGAAATAAGACCTCTTCAAGTTCAACTTAATGAACTGATGGAAGAGTTCACTATCAATAAAGAGATCTTGGCACATGCTATTGTAATTGAAAAACTCAAAGTAGTGTTTGAACAAAAAGCACTTTATAAAGAAATTTTAAGGATTCAAAAAGAGTTAAAAACTATTGACAAAAATTATATAGACTTTAGCGTAACAGTTAGCAATTTCTTCTCTAAAAAATTCGATTTTATGGTAAGTGGTGAAGGTAAAGATGCATTAAAAAAAGAGATGCAAGACAAAGAGATTAGCTATCAAACCATTGTTGAAGTGATTGAAGATTTAATCGCACCGAGCAAAGAAAAAAAGTAAGAAACATTATCACTTTCTTAAAAGGAAATGGAAAGGATAATGGTATTTTTAAAGTAGAATTAAATTGCGATTGGGAACAGGCAATAGCGAATCTGGTCTCTTTGAGTTCTAAAAGTGGTGTGGCTAGCGTAGAGGTTGAGTATATGGTTGTTAAAGACTTTTGTGAAAAATATGAACTGGATACGATAGATACTTATTCTATCGTAAAGAGAATCGTATCAGAGGTCTACAAAATATAAATAATAGTATCAGGAGGATGTCATGGATAAAGAACTAAAAATAAAAATTACTGTTGACAAAAAAACTGGTGCTATTAAAGTTATGGATGGGGACTTTAAAGAGCTAGCAAGTACGATTAAAAATGCAAATACAAACACTAAAAAATTTAGTGATTCATTATCAAATAAAGCGGAAAAGTCGGTTAAGTCATTTACCGCAAGCCTTATTAAAATGGCAGCTGGTGCTGTTGGAATTTATGCGATAAATAGAGCTCTACAAAAGTATTTAACTATCGCAGACTCCATGAACAACTTAGATGCAAGACTAAGGCTTGTTACTAAAAGTACGGCAGAGTTCGCATTTCAACAAAAAGAATTACTAGCTATCTCTAAAGACACTTACTCAAATATTCAAGATATAACTAAACTTTATGTAAAGCTAGACCCAGCTCTTAAGCAACTTGGAGCATCAACTCTGGCCGTTGATAAGATCACGTCTAGTTTTTCAAAAGGTTTAAAGCTTGGTGGCGCAAGCACAGAAGAGGCATCCGCAGCAACGCTTCAATTTGCACAGGCTATGGGAAGCGGAGTATTACGAGGGGATGAGTTTAACTCTATGGCAGAGGCATCACCAAAACTTATGGAGTACATGGCAAAAGGTATGGGAGTGCCTCAAACTGCGCTTAGGAATTTAGCTACAGAAGGTAAATTAACAGCTGGTGCTGTTTCCACAGCTCTTCTTGAAATGAGTGGTGAAATAGACAAAGATTTTAAAACTATGCCTTTAACAGTTGGCAAGGCAACTACAAATTTAAATACCGACATTCAAAAAATAGTGTCAGATTTTGATAAAGCAACTGGAATATCTGGAACATTTGCAGAATCTATAAATAACTTAAGTGGAAATGTAAGTGAATTGTCAACAGAGTTAGTAGGTTTTGTTACTGACACTAAAGACTTCCTAAAAGAGCATAACGAATCTTTGGATGTTGCAGCAAATCTAGTAAAAACAGTTGGAATTTCTTACGCAACTTTTATAGCAGGCGGAGCAGTTGTAACAGGAATCGAGGCGATAACTACCTCGGTTGTTGCACTCAGAGCTGGCATGATAGGACTGCAGGCATCTATACCTGTTTTAGGGTGGATTAGTGCAGCAGTTGGAGTGGGTGCAGCAGCATATTTATTGTCTGAAAAAGAAATTCAAAAAGAAAACTATACATCCATAAACAGCATTGATTCTTTAGTTTCAGAAATGATAAAACTACAAGCAAAACGAGAAGAAATAAGTAACGATAGCCTTAAGTTGGATTCTACACAAAAAAAAGAAAAAGATATTATTGATGCAAATATAAAAGCTATTGAGAATCAAATAATCGCAATAAATAATAGTGCTAATGCACAAGATGAAGCTAGCAAAAAGAAAAAAGAAGCGTTACTTAAAGAAATTGAAACGATAAAGGCAACGAGTATAGCCCTGACAAAAGAAGAGATAGCAGCTCAAGAAAAACTAGCACAAGAAAATGTAAAAGTTTATGACTCTTTTGTAGGCATAGCTGGTTCAGATTATGACAAGTGGTTAAGTAGCTCTAATGCCAAAATGGTTGAGTTGTCAAAAAATGGAGTTTTATCAGTAGGGCAATTATCTGAAGCTTGGAAAATACTTAAACTATCATCTCCAGATTTGGAAGCAAATGTAAAATTTGAAGCAGACTGGACGGCCTTTTTAAATGAAGAAATTATAAAAGGAATTGAACTAAAAAAAGAACAATCAGACCTAGCTGAAAAATGGTCCAATATAATGTTAGACAACTACTCAACAATGTTGGATTCGCAAATAAACCTAGCAAGTAGCACGAACGATTGGCAGGATGGATTAACTGGTGTAGCTGGAACTTTATCTGGTTTGAGCAAGGCATTTAGTAAAATTCGAGTGGATGAGTTAAAGGCAACTAAAGCACAATTCAGTCTAGATTCTAAGTATCAAAAAGCATACGAGGGGATGATACTTACAGATAAACAAGCACAGATAGTTTCAAACAACTACACTAAAGAAAGTAACCAAATCAAGGAACAATCACTTGAAAATCAAATAAACGGTTACGGTTCTTTAGCTGGTGTAGCTTCGCAAATGTTTGAGCAAGGCTCCGCACAATCAGAAGCTCTTATCGGTATTCAAAAAACTTTATCTGTAGTAACAGGCATTACAGCTATTGCAAAGGCTATGTCTGTGGGCGATCCTTACACGGCGGTTGCAAGAGGTTTAGCAGTTGCAGCGACTCTAGCATCTTTTGGATGGTCTGGAAGCGGTGGAGGCAGTGGAGGTGTTCCTACACTTTCTGCAGCAAATCAGCAAGCAAGTACCGCTAATAATTTTACACAACTAAATCAAGCTACAGCTGGTGGAGGCGTTAATTTTGATAGTTTTATAAAAGGGCTTGATAGAGCTACATCGGCATTGGAGTCTATGGACAATTCTGGTTCATCTACAGCAGAGGAATTATCAGCATTGAGAGTACAGATAATGTACTATTCCAATACAGCAGAAGAATCCCAAAAACTTCAAGATAAGTTTATGACATTATATAGCTCTACCCTAAACGACGCAATTGACTTTTCAAAAAAATCTATAAGTGAAATACAGTCTTTTATACCATCCGTTAAAACTGCATCTAAAACTGCATATATTGGCGGTAAATTTACATCGATTGCAGGGGAAGATAAGACATTTAATAATAGCGAATATAACAAGGTACTAGATAGGATTAATGCTTTAGCAATTAAAGCAAAGTCTACAGCACTAACATATGTGGAGAACCTAGAACTAGCCGACTTGATGATGCCCGGAGGTGTTTGGGCGGTAGGGCAAGACTGGACAAAAGCAATAGACGAAATTGATTCTAGATTAAAAGATTCGGCAGACAGAATAAAGTCTTATGAAGACCTTTTTAAAACTCCTACACAACTACTAGAAGATTTAGCAGTAACCGCCAATACCCGTATTTCCAACACTATAGTCGATTTAAATTCTTTGGTGAACGCGTTTGGAAGTGATATGACCGAAGCAGAAAGTAATTTTGTTATGGCAAATGCATCCTTGCTTCAAGCGCGAGATGATGAACATAAATCTTTACAGCAAACTTATGATTTATTAGCTGGAAATATAACTAAAAGACAAGTAGATATCTTAACAATTGATGAGTCAAATATAGCACTACAACAATCTATTTGGGTGAAACAAGATGAAATATCTATAAACGACAAACTTACAGCTCAGATAAAAGCAACAACATCAGCGACAATCAAGTTAGTTGAATCTCTTAGTAATACAGCTGATGCTGCTAAAAAAGTAAGTGATGCAAATGTGGCATCTTGGGATTCTCTGCATAAAACAGATTATGAAAATTTAGTAGCACAAGGTAGTCAGCTAGTTACTTCTTACACAGATAAATTTGTTGATGTAATGAAAACTAATATAGTTGAGAAGACTGTAACAGCAGAAGAATTAGTTAATAAGTTCTATACACAAGCCCTTGGTAGAACAGCAGGATCTGATGAATTGAATGGATGGATAACAAACTTAAAAAACGGCATATCTACGACAGATACACTGTACACAGATATGGAGCAAGCAGCGAAAACTGCAGGTGAGAAGATTAAAGGAACTATTCCTGATCTTATATCTACAGTTACGCAAACAATGACTACTACGGTAAAAGAGTTGCAAAAAGTACCAGAAGCGTATTTAACTTATATGCCACAGACCTTAAGTGAACTTGATGATGTAGTAAAAATGCTAACAGCCTCAGGCGGGGTGTTTGACGCTGAAGAATCGGCATGGGCTACAAAATATCGAGCATACTTAGTTAAAAAGAATGATGATATTGCAGCGAATAAGTTAGCAGAATCTAATACTGCAGCAGCTCTACTAGAAACATCAAACACGAATAAGAAAACATTTGCAGATAGCTTCTTGACTCCAGACCAACTTGCACAAAATATGGCTAAAAATTTAAAGGTTACGCTTAAAACTTCTATGCAAGGTTTATCTGAGTTAGCTACTACCCTTGCAGATGATACAGATGGATTAACTAATGCAGATTTGAAACTTTTAGAAGCAAATAAAAGTTTAATAGCTAATGCAAATAGCTTAATAGAACAACAAATTAAAGAGACATGGTCAAATGCTATAAGTTTAAAAAAATCTTTTGATGATGCCAATAAATCAATGCAAGATTATGTAGATGAGCTCAACCACATGCCGTTGGCTTATACGGATATTTCCTCCGCTCTTAGCGATGTTTATATGCAGGTAGGAAGTATTCAAAACCTCTCTGATGCTACAAATGCACAATCTGCTATAAGCAACTTTTACAAAGAGTCTGTAGATGCTACGAATAGCTTCTATGATGCTCAAATAAAAGAGCTTGAGATTCAAAAAGATATTAGTAAAAATCTTGTAAATTTTTCGGATTCTTTAAAAATATCTTTGATTAAGAACAATCCAGGAGCCTTGCTTGGTAAAATGGATTTTTATCTTGCAGAATTAAAAACAAATTTTACAACTGCAAACAGCGACAAAGCGACAACCTACGCAAGCTCTTATATAGACTCTTTGTCTAACACCGCAATGTCTGCTGCAGATATGAGATATGAGACTGCACGCGTTGCAAGTCAGTTTGCAAGTTTTGGAGAGGGAACAAATACATCACTTGCAGATATAAATTCCCAACTTGAAAATCTAACATCAAAAAATGAAGATGCACTCAGCAAGCTTAAGCAGGATACGATAAGAGCATTGGGAACACTGCAAACTGTTACCGCAGAGATTGCACCGAACTTGGATGCAACGCTTACCGGCTTGGTTGACACAGCTACCTACTTTTTAAACGAAAATTCACCTATGATAGATTGGTTAAAAAGTATAGATGCATCCGTAAACTCTCTCACGTTTGAGCAGTATACAGCTCCGGCAATTGTATCGGTTCCAACATCGGTAAGTAAACTTGACACACTAGCTGGAGCCACATTTTCAGCAGATATTTTAGCTGCACAAACAGCGCATAACGCAAAAGTTGCACTTAGAAATTCTGTTGTTACAAACATAGATGGTTCCCATAAAAATGGCTTAGATCGCGTTCCATTTGATGGCTATCTCGCAGAGCTTCATAAAGATGAGAGAGTACTTACAAAAAAAGAAACATCAGATTATGAGCGACCGATAATCATAAACTATCAAGACAACATACTCGTACAAGTGCTAAAAGAAATAAAAGAGTTAAAAAATACAATTGCCACTCTTCAAGCACAAAACAATAAAAGCACAAATCAAATTGTTACAAATACCAAAAAACCTCTACTGGTATATAAAAATGCTTAACGGAAAACTAACTAAAACCAGTCTTTCGTTACTGCTTAACAATAAAACATACACTAGGGAATATTACTGCTCTGTAAGAAGCACTATAGGCTTTTCTGACGCATTAATCCCAGAATGGGTAGCAAAAACTACTGGAACTTTTGTTTTAGGAGATGAAGTAAAAATTGACGCGCTAAAAAGAATCTTTAAATTACATGCCGCTACAGCCACAACAGAACACCCGCTTGAGAGAACGGACTTCTGGACGGATATGGGCGGAATAAACAGTTTTAAAGCTTTTGACAACATCTTAAACTCACAGGCTGAGGCGACAACAGATGTAACAATCGAAATCGACTTCAATCGCAGTAACACACTCGCATTCTTAAACATAGAGGGCATGGCGTCCATAACAGTTGAACAGATATCTAACATTGACAACTCGGTAATAGTTCCGGCGACAACTTACAATACAAGAAAATTTGCTGGCAAAACACCCTATGACATTTTCTTTAAACCTATCAGGACAAAAAGGGTACTGCTTGTAAAAGGCTTAAAGTGGCATCCAAATTCTCGCCTCGTAATTACGATTCCCTATGCTGGCAAGACCATAAAGATTGGCACTGTTACCAATACCTTGCTCGTGGATTTAGGGGCAACGCTATATAAAACATCTATCGGATTTGACAACGATTCAACACGAATTGTTGATAACTTTGGAGGTGTGACTTTTAATGAAAAAGAAGTTACAGACATATTAAAAGCAAATGTAATTGTAGAGACAGACCGGATAGATGATATTTTCCATACTATAAAATCCCGTGCAAAAGAGATGAGTTTGTGGGTAGGAGATAGCAGAGACAAAGGAGTGGAGAGCCTTATAATGATAGGATATCCGCAATCAACAGAGTTCAGCATAGAAAAGCATGCAAACACAGAATATCCAATAACAATAATAGGAGACTCCAATGCCAATTAACACACTTCCGGTTTACACAGGAACATGGCCAAACGCCAATACACAAACAGATTCGGACTATGCAAACAATACCTTTTTTGCATATGAATGGATAGGTACTACTTTACTGCCGGCACTTAATATTTTTATACCAGATTTTGATACTTTAACTACTCAAGCTGGGTTAGATGCTGCAACAGCTACAGCGGCAGCTGCTTTAGCAAAAGAACACGCAACAGGAAACCTTATGGCAACAGGAGGTTCAGCTAAGGCTTGGGCGGTTGATACAGCAAGTCCAGACGGAACAACAAGTAAATCGGCGAAAACATTGGCAGTAGAAGCATTATCAAGTGCAACAGCAGCATTAAACGCAAAGCTCGCAGCAGAAGCAGCACTTGATAGCTTTGACGATAGATATCTAGGCTCAAAAACAGCCGACCCTACATTAGATAATGATGGAAACCCTTTGACTATGGGAGCGATGTACTACCACACAAATATCGACCCAACACTTAACAAACTAAAAGTATATGACTCTGATTTGGCAGTTTGGACAAACATGATATTTGTTCCAACTTCTCACACAGGACTAAGTGGAATCGGCACGAAATCACATAATCAACTTGAAAGTGAACTAGCTATAAAAACAAACAAATCAACATCATTCTTTTACGGAGGTTTCTAAATGGCAACTAAAAAACTAGGTGTAGTTACTCCACTGGCTACTACAAACACAACTTTATACACTGTACCAGCTTTAAAGAGTACGGTATGTGTTTTAAATATCTGTAATACAAATGCAGTAGCCGTAGCCGTGAGGGTGGCGGTGAGTGCATTAGCCACTCCTACAATAGGCGAGTGGATTGAGTACGATGTTTCTATACCAGCAAACGGTGTATTAGAGAGAACTGCTTTAGCTTTAGGTTCAGATGAACTCGTGATCGTGTATGCAAGTGCTGTAAATGTAGCTTTTAGACTAGCTGGAATGGAGGAATAATTATGGGAAGATATATAAGTACAACAGGTGGTCCAACATCAACAATAGCTAGTATGAAAGCATTAGATAATCTTGCTATAGGTGATGTAGTTGCCTCAGGTGTTAGCGGAAAAGTTGGGTATGTTTCCACGAATAATGCTACTCCCAATAGAACGTCAGATGACCCCGTTTCTACTACACCGTTTTTACCTCTTGGTTCAGTAGGATATGAAACCCCAAGGTTTAATCGTAGTATTTTGAGTAACATAATTTTTAAGACTGGGGAAGAGTTTATGGCTTATACTGGAAATGGAATATCGATAAATAGTAATGCAGGATATTATAACTTTAGTACTGGAATAAAGACAGATATGTATGTTGGAGGAGGCATGTACGTAGCAGGGTTCGAAAAATTAAATGAAACATCTTTTTTATTTTTGACTACAACATTAAATTATGGGGCTATTCAGTTTTCTATAATGAACAAGGACGGCGTAACTGCTGTTAAAGCTTTAACGGTTTTAGCTACTATAAATTCTTATGATGGTATTGATATATCTTCTAACGGGGTTGATAGAATTTTTATTGTGTATTCAACAGTTGCAGGCAATTATTTATCAATTCTTGATTACTCAGGAACAGTAGTAGGTACACCTATACAGCTATCTACTGTTGGAAGTAATTTTACGAAAGTAAAATCTTTAGCAAATGGAAATGTGTTAACACTTTATTCAAAATTAAATATTGGATTTTTTACTAAGCAATTTACTGCTCAGGGTGTGGCTATAGGTGTTGAGCTACAATTATCAACATCAGTAGCATCCCGTCTGCTAAATACTTCTTCTAAGAGGTTGATTAATAGTGTTGGGGCTAATATCTATGTTTTAGCTTTTGGTAGTACAGGGTCTACTGATATACATAAGATATCAGAAACAAATACATTAATTTCTGCAATACAACAACCATATATATCCACTGCTTTTTCAGGGGATATTTTAGTAACTGCAAGTGGAAATATCCTAGTTACACACTTATATAGCTCAAACATAGGTTATGGACTATATTCACCAGATTTAGGCTTAATCCTAGGCGGTACTTATAATGGAAACAACACATCTGTAGCTGGGGAGAATATTAATAATAACCTATTTGTTACAGAAGTTCCTAATGGGTATGCTTTATTTATCTCTGGATTTTCTGGTACAAATTATGGCGCTACTGTTTGTTTCGTTACACCTACTTTTGCGATTACGGGTGTGGCACTTGTACTAGTGCTAACTAGCGGTACTTTTATACCAAATTCAATCTTTAAACATGAGGGTGAAATACACTTGTCTGGAGCATATAGTGTAAACACAAATTACCCATGTAAGCGTATTATAAATGCAGGAAAACAGTCTATCATAGGTGTTTCCACATCTACTGCTTTAGCTGGTGGTGATGTTAATATAATGATAGAGGGAGAAGCCACCCTTAGTAAGAACTATTCGCTTATAGGTGCTTTTGACCTTAGAGCTTCTGTACCTTATGGCAATAGAGGAATTATTGTTGGAAATAAAGCAGCAATGTTCGGGATAAAGGTGTAACTGATGTATATACTTACTAATGGTACTGACGTATTAGAGAGTACACTAGAGCCGATTACTTTTGAGTATGGTATTTGGAACTGTATAAGTAATAGATATAGTGACCCAGAGAAGCAATTTACACTTACTGTAATCCCGATAGTTCCGGCTAGCATAACTAATTCTCAAGCTAGACAAGCCTTAGAACTAAGCGGATTGTATTCAAGTGTGAATACTGCGATATTAAGCGGTACTGATGTGGCTTTACAGATTCGGTGGGAATATGAACCTATGATCAATAGAAATGATGCTGGATTAATTACTATGGCTACTACCCTTAGCCTAACTGCTTTACAGTTAGATGAGTTATTTATTTTAGGAGGGGATTTATAATATGAAAACTATTTTAGCATTCTTATTGATTCCAATAGCATTGTTGATACTGTTAGTTGTTGGCATTCCTGCTTTTATCGCAAATATATATCATCAAATCAACAAGCTTGAAGAGTATTTTACAAGCATAGCACATGGTATTGATGTGCTGGGCGCTGGCTTGCTTTACAACAAAAGAAGAAGAACTATAAGCGCAATCTCCTATGATAGAGGAAACAAAGGGAACCTTGAATCGCTTTTATTTTATAAATTAATAGATATTTTAGCTTATGTTTTGTCCGGTCAAAAAAACCATTGTAAAGAAGCTTACGAGTATGAAGAAAGTTTGTTTGTACTCAAAGATAAGGAGAACTGATATGGGGTTAATGGATTTTAATTTAGGCGAAATAGGTACTTTATTTACAGATGCAAGAGAGGCTATAACGGGTAAAAAAATTGAAGACCCAATGGAGCTGGCAAAAATAGATTTACAGTTACAGCAGATACAAAAAGCTCTTATTAGCGGTCAATTACAGATAAATATGGAAGAAGCAAAACATCCTAGTATTTTTGTTGCTGGATGGAGACCGAGCATAGGATGGGTAGGTTCTATATCATTAGCTTTAATGTTTATACCTAAAGCTATAGTTCTTACGTTTGTATGGGTTTATGAAGTGTATTTAACTTATCATCCAATATATGTGGATGGAGTTTTACAAGTATTACCTGCCCTACCTGTATTCCCCGACCTAGGTGTAGGGGATGTAATCGCTCTACTCGGTTCAATTTTAGGAGTAGGTGCTATGAGAAGTTATGATAAAAAAAATGGTACTGATACTAAAGAAGTTAGATAATGAAGTCTTAAGAATGCCACAGCCAACCTATCCCTAAGCCGACTGATACAAAAATTTTAACCAAGAAGAGCACAAACTTAAGAAAAAGTGACTTTTTGGTACAAGGAAAGTATATGCAGTCAACAACAATCAAAGCACCCTTTGGATGGGTAGGTGGCAAGTCAAAACTAGCTTATGATATTGTGAGTTTAATCCCCGAGGAACATACAACCTATATTGAAGTGTTCGGTGGTGCACTCAGTGTTTTCTACGCCAAAGACAAATCAAAACTGGAAATTATAAATGACATCAACTCCGATTTAATCAATCTACATAGATCAATAAGAACTAACCCTCAAACTCTGTCATTTTTTCTAAATAACATGCTCATCTCAAGAGAGATATTTGAAGATATAAGACATAGAAGATCACAGCCAAGAAACAACATAGAAGCAGCTGCTTTTTATCTCTACCAGTTGACGCAAAGCTTCGGTTCCAAGGGCGACAATTTCGCCATGAGTGCAAAGTCCGGACGCAAACCAAAAAACATATATAAGTCATATAAAAAATGGTCCGATAGACTCAAGGGCGTGACGATTGAAAACAAATCTTTTCAAGAGCTCATACCACTCTATGATAAAAAAGAGGTATTTTTCTATGTTGACCCTCCATATGTCTCAACTGAGAGTTACTATAAAAACACAGGTGGATTTGGAGTAGAAGAGCACAAACTATTGGCAGCACTTTTGTCTCAAGTCAAAGGTAAATTTTTACTCTCATACAATGACTGTGCGCTGGTTAGAGAGCTGTATAAAGGCTTTAATATAAGAGCTACAAAAAAGATTGAATACACGCTTGGTAAAAATGTACATAGGAAGAATAAGAGTGTGAGGGAGGTTATTATTACTAACTATTAGATTTAAATAGCACTTAGCTGTTTAAATCTAATTAAAAGTCCAATAAGTTTTGATTTCTTTATCTTGATTTCCTCTAACATTGACATCTTTAAAGTTTGTATAAGGGCTATTGGAACTATAATCATCAGGAAAAAAAGAATCGCCAACTTTTCTAAATCCACTAATCATCTTTAAGTTAAAAGCACCCACGATATCATTGTTAGGGTATCTATCCTCAACAACGGATATATAACTGTTACAATTATATGATGTATTCTTACATAGGTTAAATTTCTTATTAAACGGTAGTTTATCAATATAAAAAGTGACTTTTTTACTAACTTTATTATTTACTTCTTCAATATAGATTAATTTTTTAGTTGCTATATTCTTTTCTCCAACAATATGATTTGTATTATCATATTCTCTAAACTTAACGTCCTGTTTAGTAGTTATTTTTGTTGTAGAACATCCACCTAGAAGGAATATTGCAATGAATGCAACCAGTGTGAGTTGTATATTTTTAAAAGACATAATAAACCTTTGTTTTTGAAATTTGCAAAGCCATGATTCTGTTATAATTTTACATGATTGATTATATACAAATAACTAATAAATTGAAAGAAATAATTTCTCAAGATATCAATAATGAGAAAATATCTGATAAAGATGTTGCAGCAGTTCTTGACATAGATTACAATAATTTCAGAAAACAAAAAGCAAGAAACTCACCACACTATCCTGAAATCATGCAATTCTTAGCTAAACGAAACATCTCAATAAACTGGTTCTTCTTTAACCAACTACCAGAGAGTTTAATTGAGAACACTTCAAACTATATCATACTTAAGTATCAAAAATCAGTTATTACTTCAGCTGGAGGCGGTGCAATAAATGATGAATTAAACTCAAATCCATTAGTGATAGATAAGCAACTGTTAGATCATATAAATAGCAGCTATAAAAATACTGAAGTATTACAGGTATTTGGAGACTCAATGGAGCCTTATATTAAAGATGGAAGCTTGGTCTTTGTGGATAAGAGTAAGATTAATCTAAACATAGCAGGTGTTTATGTCATTAATACCTTAGAAGGGCTTTACGTTAAAAAGATTAAAATGCAGGATAATAAATATTATATGAAGAGTTCAAACAAACAATATGATGATGTAAAATTAGATGAGTTTGAAGTAATAGGACAAGTAAAAGGTGTATATATTAAAGTTTAGTTTTGCTTATGAAATGTGAGTGAAATGGCTACATGTCAAGCTTATATGATAGATACTAACATTTCATAAGCAAATAATTAACATTTTAAAAGCGTTTGTACA